>Ga0123335_1003597_pt1 | contig 21408 bp, 15 predicted proteins | sample BiotimSIPDNA_2_FD_89707 | JGI IMG/M metagenome (GOLD analysis project Ga0123335, IMG submission 89707) | Anaerobic biogas reactor microbial communites from Washington, USA - Biogas_R2 time_0 SIP DNA | ecosystem: Engineered > Bioreactor > Anaerobic > Unclassified | place: Washington, USA...
CGACCTGTTCCATAAAGATATTGCCCTGAAATATCCTGAAACCTGGAACCCTGAAATTCCGGAAGATCTGGTCTATACCGGAAATTTAAAACTTACAGAAAAAGTTAAAGGCCCTGACATTGAAGCTGGTAAACTCCTGTTATCACCTACCAGAACCTATGCACCTGTTATTATCCCGGTTTTAAATGAAATCAGGGACCAAATCCATGGTATGGTGCATTGTTCCGGTGGGGCACAGACAAAGGTCATGAAATTTGTAAAAGACCTGCACGTTATTAAAGACAACCTTTTTGATGTCCCCCCTCTTTTCAGGCTTATCCATGAGCAATCGGGGACAGAATGGAAAGAAATGTATGAAGTATACAACATGGGCCACAGGTTCGAAATATACCTGCCTGAAAAATATGCCGGCGTAATATTGGAAATATCAAAAAAATATAACGTTGAAGCCCGCATTATTGGACATGTTGAAAAACATAGTGGAAAAAAACTCACCATCAGAAGTGAATCTGGTGAGTTCACATATTGATAGAATGAGCTTTTATGGCAACAAATCTGATTATCGATAAACTTGAAGGAGTAAAAAAAAGGTTCGAAGAAGTTGGCAATCTTCTTATCCGGGAAAATATCGTTAAAGATATGAAGCGATATGTTCAGCTCAATAAGGAATATAAAGAGCTTGAACCAGTTGTGGATGCTTTTAAAAGATATAAAAACCTTCTCAGCAACATTGACGATGCAAAAAAGATCCTGGCATCTGAAAAAGAAGAAGAAATGCGGGACATAGCAAAAGAAGAGCTCGATCTGTTAAGTTCCCAGGTCGAACCGCTTGAAGAAGAAATCAAACTGTTATTGCTGCCTGTAGATCCTGAAGATGAAAAAAATGCTGTTCTCGAAATACGTGCAGGAACAGGCGGCAATGAAGCCAGCATATTTGCAGGCGACCTTTACCGCATGTATACCAAATTCTGTGAACTGAAGGGCTGGAAAATGAATCTTTCAACCTATACAGAAGGTACTGTGGGTGGTTATAAAGAGATCATCCTGAATGTTACAGGTAAGGATGTTTATGGAACATTAAAATATGAATCTGGTGTTCACAGGGTCCAGAGGGTACCCCAGACTGAAACTCAGGGCAGGGTGCATACTTCAGCTGCTACTGTTGCCGTACTTCCTGAAGCCGATGAATTTGATATTGAACTGAGCGCTGAAGACGTCAGAAAAGATACCTTCTGTTCCTCGGGGCCAGGAGGCCAATCGGTAAACACAACATATTCCGCCATCAGGTTAACACATATTCCTACCGGAGTTGTTGTAACCTGTCAGGATGAGAAATCGCAATTGAAAAATTACGAAAAAGCCATGAAAGAACTGCGGACCCGCCTATACAGCATTGAATATCAGAAGCGACTCGATGAAATGGCTGCAAAACGAAAGACGATGGTATCAACAGGCGACCGTTCTGCCAAAATACGTACATACAACTATCCTCAGGGGAGGGTAACCGATCACCGTATTAACCTGACACTTTATAACCTTCAGGCAGTCATAAACGGAGATATCCAGGAGATCATCGATAAACTACAAATGGCTGAAAATGCTGAACGCCTGAAAGAAAGCATAATCTAAGTCATATGAAAAAGACTGAGCTGATAGATCAAATCCGCAGTAAGAATAGCTACCTGTGTGTCGGACTCGACAGTACTTATGAAAAGATTCCTGAACATATAAAAAAAACGGAACGCCCTGTTTTTGAATTCAACCGGCAGATTATAGATGCCACTGCTCCTTATGCCATTGCTTACAAGCCCAATCTTGCTTTTTATGAGTGCAGGGGATTGGAGGGATGGAAAGATCTTGAACTTACTGCACAGTATATTAAATCAACTTATCCTGAAATATTTCTGATTGCTGATGCAAAGAGGGGTGATATCGGCAATACATCGGCAATGTATGCAAAAGCCTTTTTCGAAACCATGAATTTCGATGCGGTAACTGTTGCACCTTACATGGGCCGGGATTCCGTAAGTCCGTTCCTGGGCTACAAAGATAAATATATTATTATCCTTGCTCTTACCTCCAATGCCGGTTCGGCTGATTTTCAATATATTAAATCTGCCAATGGTAAAAATTTATATGTCGAGGTTTTGGAGAAATCTTCTTTATGGGGGAGTGATGAAAATACCATGTATGTTGTGGGAGCTACTCATGCTTCTGATTTTGAAGAGGTGAGAAAAATAATTCCGTCGCATTTCCTGCTTGTACCCGGAGTCGGGGCGCAAGGCGGAAGTCTTGAGGATGTTGCCGGCAAAGGAATGAACAGTGAATGCGGATTGATTGTTAATGCATCACGATCAGTCATCTTTGCAGGTAATGGTCACGACTTCGCTGAAAAGTCTGCAAAAGAGTGCGAAAACATGCAGCAAATAATGGAAATATCGCTTCGCAATAAAAAAATCATCTGACTTTTTCCGTCTATAAATTTATTTCCATATTTGTAGCCAAATCATTTCCACAATGCAGGAGGTTCTGTTACATTTTATCTGGGGCAACAACCTTATCAGAAAAAAGACATTTAAAGCGGATACCGGGGAAAAAATTACAATTATTGAACCGGGAATACAGAATTTCGACGGAGGGCCTGACTTCACCAATGCCAGGATTAGAATTGACGATACCACATGGGCCGGAAATGTTGAGATCCATGTAGATACCTGCGATTGGTACCATCATAAGCACCATACCGACAGTGCTTATGACAATGTTATCCTTCACGTGGCTGCAAAAGGTGACAGACCTTGTTTTAACTCAGCTGGCAGACAGGTCCCATGCATTTTGATTATGACACCAAAAAAAATTGAAGGAAGATATACTGAATTATTAGGGAGCCATGACACGATACCCTGTAGTATGCAGCTGGTAAAAATCGACAGATCGAGAAAACTTTTCTGGATGCAGGCGTTGACAGTAAAACGTCTGGAAAATAAAAGCAGATCGATCAGAGAACTGCTGGAATATACACGGAATAGCTGGGAGGATGCGTTTTTCATTCATCTCGCAAGAAATTTCGGCTTGAAGATCAACACGGTTCCATTTGAACTGCTTGCCAAATCAATACCCCTGAAATATCTGAATTCCAAACCCGGCGATTTATTCCGTACCGAAGCCATCCTTTTTGGTCAGGCGGGTTTTCTGAAGGGAAAGTCACAGGATGATTATCATTCCGGCCTGAAAAAAGAATATGATTACCTTACGAAAAAGTATGGCCTGAAACCCATTGATGCCCATGTCTGGAAATTTCTGAGATTAAGGCCTTCCAACTTTCCAACCATAAGGATTGCACAACTAAGCTACCTGATTTCTGCAAATACAAATTTGTTCTCGCGTACTATCGATGCAGGGAATATGGAACAACTTTACAAACTTTATTCCTGTGAAGTAAGTGATTACTGGAAGACGCATTATAACTTCAGAAAAATAACACCTGTTAAAGAAAAGAACCTGGGAAAATATAGCATAAACAACCTGATTATCAATACTATAATTCCATTTCTGTTTGTATACGGAAACCTGAAGAACAACCAGCACATCAAAGACTTTGCATTCAGTCTTCTTGAAGGATTGCCTGCAGAAAACAACAAGGTAACAAGACAATGGAAGGAAGCAGGCTTCAGAATCTCAAATGCTGCTGACAGCCAGGCATTAATAGAACTTTCGGAACAATATTGCAGCAGGAAACATTGTCTCGATTGCCAGCTTGGGCACATGATCCTGTCGATGGAATATACCGGAGCTGGAAATGGTTGATTATTTAGCAAGAAAATAAATACTTACTTGATAAATTCTAAAAAATAAATACCTTTGCATTTCTGTTTTTTAGACTAATTATAGCAATACAATGCACTTAACATCAGAAGTAAAGAAAAATATCTTCAAGAAATACGGAGAATCTGCTAAAAATACTGGTTCATCCGAAAGTCAGATCGCACTCTTTTCACAAAGGATCAAAGACCTTACCGATCATCTGAAAACGAACAAAAAGGATTTCAGTACGCAGAATGCGCTCATGAAACTTGTTGGAAAGCGCAGAAGGTTGTTGGATTATTTAAGGAAAACAGATATTGAAAGATACAGGAAAATAATCCAGGATCTCGACTTAAGAAAATAAAATTTTGCATCATGGGAGGCAATTGAACAAATTGCCTTTTTCTTTTTTATAAAAGGGTATAAATTTGGCCCCCGGCAAGTTGCCGAATGCATCTGTTCAAATTGTAATCAAATTAAAAAATTGTATGTATAAATCAATTGTTAAGACTATCGACCTTGGCGATGGCAGGATTATTGAAATCGAAACCGGAAAATTAGCCAAGCAGGCCGATGGATCTGTTGTTGTGAAAATGGGCAATACCATGCTCCTCGGCACTGTTACCTGTTCCAAAGAACCCAAGGAAGATGCCGATTTTATGCCTTTGCAGGTTGAATATAAAGAAAAATTTGCGTCTGCCGGCAGATTCCCGGGCGGTTTTCTGAAACGTGAATCACGGTCAGGCGATTACGAAATACTTATTTCACGTTTGGTTGACAGAGCGCTGCGTCCTTTATTTCCTGATGATTTTCATGCCGAAGTATTTGTCAATATTTATCTTATTTCGGCAGAAAAAGATATCATGCCCGATGCACTGGCTGGTCTTGCCGCTTCAGCCGCCCTGGCAGTTTCAGATATCCCTTTTAATGGCCCTATTTCAGAGGTAAGGGTTGCCCGCATCGATGGCAAACTGGTCATCAATCCTACATTCTCAGAACTGGCCAAAGCAGATATTGACATTATAGTTGGTGCCACCATCGACAATATTCTGATGGTCGAAGGCGAAATGGAAGAAGTCTCTGAAGCTGAAATGCTTGAAGCAATCAAATTTGCACACGAAGAAATTAAAAAGCATTGCCGCGTACTTATAGAACTTTCAAAAGAACTAGGGAAAGATAAAAAACGTGAGTATTCACATGAAGAAAATGATGAGAATCTGAGAAAGCTCATTCACGAAAAACTGTATGACACCATTTATAAAATAGCGAAAACCACTCCCGGTAAGCACGACAGGCATAATGCCCTGGAAACTGCGAAAACAGAATTTGTCGAATGGTATACATCTACACTCCCTGAAGGTGAAGAACCTAATGAGTTTATGATAAACCGTTATTACGCAGCAATTGAAAAAGAAGCTGTACGTAACCTGATGCTGAACGAAAAAGTGCGTGTCGACGGAAGAAGCTTTACCGATATACGACCTATATGGTGCGAGGTGGATTATCTACCTGCCGCGCATGGTTCGGCAATATTCACACGTGGAGAAACACAATCTCTCACTACCATCACACTGGGTACCAAACTCGACGAGAAAGTAATTGACGAAGTGCTGATCCAGGGTACTGAAAAGTTTGTACTACATTATAACTTTCCCCCATTTTCAACAGGCGATGCAAAGCCTTTGAGAGCTACAGGCCGAAGGGAAATCGGTCATGGGAACCTTGCACACCGTGCCCTGAAGAATATGATCCCCGATGATAACCCTTACGCGATAAGGGTAGTATCCGACATCCTTGAGTCAAACGGTTCCTCTTCTATGGCGACAGTATGTGCCGGCACCCTTGCATTGATGGATTCCGGTGTACAAATGAAAAAGCCGGTATCGGGTATTGCAATGGGCCTTGTCACTGACGGAGCATCATCAAAATATGCAATACTTTCGGATATTCTCGGTGATGAGGACCACCTGGGTGATATGGATTTCAAGGTTACCGGTACAAAAGACGGCATCACAGCCACACAGATGGATATCAAAGTTGAAGGGCTTTCGTATGAAGTCCTTTCGGAAGCACTTGAACAGGCAAAAAAAGGCAGGTTACATATTCTTGAAAAAATGCTCGAAACTATCAGTGCACCTCGGGCTGATTACAAACCTCATGTGCCGAGAATACAGAAAATAAGCATCCCTAAAGAGATGATCGGACCCCTCATTGGACCGGGAGGTAAGGTTATTCAGGAGATCCAGAATACCACAGGTGCAACCATTGTAATTGAAGAAGTTGACAATGTTGGAGTTGTGGATGTTTTTGCAGCTGACAAGAGTTCTATCGAAGCTGCTATGGCAAGGATCAGGGCAATTGTTGAAGTACCTGAAATTGGTAAACTCTACAAAGGCAAAGTAAAATCGATCGTAAGTTTTGGTGCTTTTATCGAAGTGCTGCCAAATAAAGACGGGCTCCTGCATATATCGGAAATCAGCTGGAAACGACTTCAGAATGTTGAAGAGGAATTAAAAGTTGGTGATATCGTTGAAGTAAAACTTATTGATATCGACGGTAGAACGGGTAATCTGAAACTTTCCAGAAAAGTATTGTTACCCAAACCGGAGAAAATGGGAAAAGACGATGACGGACAGCCTCATCGCGGGAATAACGAGCGAAGACATTAATAAAAAATAGAAAAGGGCTTCTCCCTCAGGTAATTCCAATCTGAGGGAAGGTCTGATTTAATTTTCTTCGTTGCAGTTAGCGGTAATTCGGTACAAAAAAATGCAAAAAATAAATCATATTCAGAAAACTAAGAAAGTGTAAAATGGTTAAATACTTTGATGTGGTTTTATAAATTCATAGTATTTCAATTTGCTTTTGAGCAGTAATACTTCCAATCAAAAAGACTTGTGCAAAAGATCATTGGATGAAATTGGAAAGTGAAATCTTAAAACTTTAAATATCAGCAATATATAATTATTTATAAACTTGTAAGCCCGGAAATTCGTATAAAATAAAATATTCTTATTAATTTTATTAGGTTGATATCTAAGCGGTTTTCTAATTTTGTTTATTTTAGCAAAAAGTTAAAACCTCCCTAGGTTTAAATTTTTAAAATAGTTAAAACATTATTATGTTTGTATTGAATCGATTATAGTTCTAACCAAGCAATATTAAATTTTAAAAATTAAATATTTTGAGATCATGAAAAAACTTACGCTGAACCTACTTACACTTGGCGCTGCTGCCATTATACTTAGCAGTTGTGGAGGTGTTTCTAAGATGGTTGAAAACTCCAACACAGTTAAATACGAAGTTACCCCATCACCGCTTGAAACTCAGGGTGGTGAAGTAGCAGTAACCATCAAAACCACTTTTCCTGAAAAATATTTCAATAAAAAAGCAGTCATTGAAGTAACTCCTGTTATTAAATACGATGGTGGACGTACTGAATTGGAAAAAACAACTCTTCAGGGCGAAAGTGTTGAAGAAAACAATAAGGTTATTCCCTATGTTGGCGGAGACGTTACTATATCTGGCAAAGTTCCCTATAAACCAGAAATGAGGAATTCCGACCTGATGATTGAGATGAGTGCAAGAATTAAAAATAAAGACGCTGTTGCAATACCTGCTATAAAAATCGCTGATGGTGTTATTGCTACTGAAACATTAGTTAAGAACGATCCTCAGTCAATTGTGATGAAAGATAAATTCCAGAGGGTTACTTCCGATTCTTACGCAGCTGATATTCATTATGTGATCAATCAGGCCGAAATAAGAAACAGCGAATTAAAAGCAGATGACATTAAATCCTTACAAAACGAGCTTTCTTCAGCAGTAAAGGATCCAAGTTACACGATAAAAGGTGCTCAGATTTCTTCATATGCTTCTCCTGATGGTCCGATGGATCTTAACGAAAAACTTTCAGGTAATCGCGGAAACGCAGCTGAAAAATACCTCACACAGCAACTTAAGAAAATGAAAGTTGAAGGTTTTGATGCAGAAGGTTTTTTGAAAAGTATTGAAACTGCTGAAGACTGGGACGGTTTCAAAAAACTTATGGAAGCATCAGATGTAAAAGATAAAGAACTTATTCTCCGTGTTTTATCGATGCATTCCGACCCGAACGTAAGGGAACAGGAAATTAAAAACCTTTCAGCTGCATTCGAAGAAATTAAAACCGAGATCCTTCCAAAACTCCGCCGTTCACAGATGGCTGTTAACGTAGATGTAACAGGACTTTCTGATGAAGAAATTGCTGCTTTGGCAAAAGATAATATTGATTCACTGAATCTTGAAGAAACTCTTTATGCTGCTACTTTGACAACTGATATGAATGAGAAACTCAGAATTTATGAAGCTGCTGCAAAGAACAACCCAGGTGATGTAAGGGCTATCAACAATGTTGGTTATATTCAGATGATGCTTGGTAACACAAGTGATGCAAAACAGGCATTTGAAAAAGCTCAGCAGATTGAAGACAACGATGTTGTAAAAAACAACCTCGGTACAGTTGCTCTGGCAGACGGCGACATGGCTACAGCAGAACAGCTCTTTACCTCAGCAATGGGTGCCGGTGATGCTGTAAATTACAACCTTGGTATCATCAAAATAAAACAAGGCGACTATGATGCAGCTGTTAACTATTTTGGCAACAAACCTTCATTCAATGCTGCTCTTGCACAGCTTCTGAATGATGAAACAGATAAAAGTATCTCAACTTTAGGCGAACTTGGCGAAACCGACGATGCTATGGTTTATTACCTGAAAGCTGTTGCCGGTGCACGTGGCAATAATATTGAACTTGCTGTCAATAACCTCAGAAGAGCTTTTGAACTTGATTCTTCACTGAAACAATTCGCCAAAGAAGATGCTGAATTCCTTAAAGTGTTAACAAATGAAGCTGTTGCAGCTCTCTTAGACTAAGATTTACCTTAAATACTTTTTATTAAAAGACTGTCCCCAAAACGGGACAGTCTTTTTTTTAATGCATCCTATTTAACTTCTTATATAAGTCCCAGATAACGATTCCTGCACAAACTGAAATATTCAGTGAGTGCTTGGTGCCGAACTGGGGAACTTCGATGGCAGCATCACAAAGGTCAACCACTTTCTGCTGTACACCGCGTATTTCATGACCAAAAATGATCACGAGTTTCTGATCAGGTTTTGGAAGAAAATCCTGCAGCATGATACTTTCTTCGGCCTGCTCTATTGCTGCTACGAAGTAACCCACATCTCTGTAAAGCTTAATTACCGCTGCTATGTCTTCATAATACTCCCACACAACCGAATCCGTGGCACCAAGGGCTGTTTTATGTATATCCCTGTGAGGAGGGGTTGCCGTAATGCCGCATAATATAAGTTTTTCAACGAGAAACGCATCTGCAGTACGGAAAATTGATCCAATGTTGTTCATACTCCTGATGTTATCAAGAACCACAACCAGAGGAATTTTTTTCTCTCTTCTGAATTCTTCAACAGATTTCCGGCCTAGTTCTTCATTTCTGAGTTTTCGCATTTGATGCTGCCATTTTGATACAAAACAACAAAAAAAAACCAAGTTAATAAACCAGTGTTGTATAAGCTGATAGTCTTTTAATAATAAATTTGTACTATTAACAGTCTTCAATTATGAATATTCACGAGTATCAGGGTAAAGAGCTTTTAAAAAAATATGGTGTAAATGTACCTGAAGGAAAGGTAGCCTTTACTGCTTCTGAAGCAGTAAGGTGCGCAACCGAAATACAACAAAAAACAGGTACACAGGTATGGGCTGTAAAAGCTCAGATTCATGCCGGTGGCAGAGGAAAAGGAGGCGGAATTAAAATTGCCAGGACCATTTCAGAGATCGAATCGGCAGCTTCACAAATCATTGGTATGAACCTGGTGACCAAACAAACTGGTAAAGAAGGCAGAAAGGTCGGAAAAGTATTGGTAGAACAGGGGATTTATTATCCCGGCGAGTATCCTGTGCAGGAATTTTATATGAGCATCCTTTTAAACCGTGCTTCCGGAAAATATGCAATAGTTTATTCTACCGAAGGCGGAATGGATATAGAAACAGTAGCTTCAGAGAGTCCCCACTTAATTTTCAGGGAAGAAATAGATCCTGGCGCAGGGCTGCAACCCTTTAACCTCAGAAAAATTGCCTTTAATTTAAAGCTAAGCGGAAAAGCGTTCACCGGAATGACAGAATTTACAGGCAAGCTTTTCAATGCGTTTATAAAAAGTGATGCCTCCCTTATTGAAATAAATCCGGTGATAAAAACCTCCGACAGCATAATTATTGCTGCCGATGCAAAAATTGTTCTTGATGATAATGCACTTTTCAGGCATAAGGAATTCCAGGAATTAAGGGATACCTCAGAGGAAAATGCTTATGAAGTAGAAGCGTCGGAATATGGCCTGAACTTCATAAAACTAGATGGAAATGTTGGCTGTATGGTTAACGGTGCAGGACTGGCCATGGCAACAATGGATATTATAAAACTATCAGGGGGAGATCCCGCCAATTTTCTGGATGTCGGAGGTTCAGCCAGTGCCGCTTCAGTAGAAGCAGGTTTCAGGATCATTTTAAAGGACCCCCACGTGAAAGCGATTCTGGTGAATATTTTCGGCGGTATTGTAAGATGCGACCGTGTTGCACAAGGTATTGTTGATGCCTGTAAAGCTATAGGAGATATAACCATACCTGTAATTGCGAGGCTTCAGGGTACCAATGCAGAAGGCGGGAAAAAAATCATTGATGGTTCAGGCTTAAAAGTACTTTCAGCAATTACCCTTGAGGAAGCCGCAAATCTGGTCAGCCGGCAGATAAACTGAAGCAGGATAATTCACACTTCAGGAACCTAAACATACACCCTGCCGCACCTCTGCTCCGGAAGAGTTCTGAGAATTCTATGGATTTAAAGAACAATGGTAATTATCATCATAACGGCCATTCAGAAATTCACCCAAATAAATAAGCTAATCGGCCTTAAACCCAATTTCGCGGTGAGAACCATCACAAAAAGGCATTTTCCCGGAGTGACCGCAACGACATAAAGAAACCATTTTCATTTGTTTAAGCTTCCCTCCTGCAGAAGTGATTATTGTGAAATTCCCCTTGATTACAATAGGACCGTCTTTCATCACAGTAATAGTAGCCCCGGGTTCAACTTTAACTTCGGTCTTTGTTTCCTCTTCCTTATCGGAACCTTCCTTTTCTTTTTCTTTGTTCCACTTAAAAGAAAGAGCTTCAGTAGGACATAAATTTACTACCCTGATGATTTCTTCCGTCGGAGCACCATTCATATTTACCCAGGGACGGTTGCGGGGATTAAAGACATCGATCAGTTCCCTGTAACAGGTAGTAACATGGATGCATTTGGAAGGTTTCCAGTATACTGTAATCTCACCATTTGTATATTCTCTGTCGTTAGTATGATATCTTCCCTCATCCATTATCGGTGCATGTTCACATTTTTTCCGGTAATATTATCAAATACAGGTTATAAATTTAAACTAATAAAAAGTTATTTTCGTTTAAATAATGATCAATGGTATGCATATTGCAATGCGAATGTAAAGTTTTTAACAATGTGGAGAATAATAATATTGATGGTATTGGGCCTTTTGTCGACCGGAAATTGGTTAAAAGGGCAGGATACTTTGATATTTTCAGAATCACAGGTGCTTTACCGGATCGTTGAAAATGGCGATACTTTTTACTTATCGGATATTGAACCCGTGCATATATTCCGTCATCCGACTTTTAAAAACAAAAGAGACTGGCGGCGTTATGACAGGATGGTCCGCAATGTGAAAAAGGTATATCCTTATGCAAAAATGGCAGGACATGAATATGATAGTCTGGCAAACCAACTGATGGCCTTAAAGACTGATAAAGAGCGCCGGAAGTACATCAATTCGGTGGAAGACAGAATTATGGACAATTACGAAGACGAACTAAAGAAATTAACTATAACTCAAGGAAGGATCCTTTTAAAACTTATTGACAGAGAAACCGGGGAAACTTCATACGTGTTGTTGCAGGAATTAAAAGGAAAGTTCAGTGCTGCCTTCTGGCAAACACTTGCCCGAATTTTCGGACATAATCTAAAAAGTGAATTTGATCCGAATGGTGAAGACAAACTACTCAATGAAATTATGGTGCTGCTTGAAAACGGCCAACTTTGATAATAATTACCACCCATCGTTGATTTTCAATTCTATAAAATTATATGGTCCGCTTGTTTACTGGAATAAAGTTGGATTTAACAGATGAATTGTCAGGATACCGGTCGCAATTGATTGAATCTTTGCGACAGAGTATTATTACCTGGGTTGATCCTGAGAAATTACATATTACACTGCATTTTTTTGGCGATGTTGATGAATCAGAAGTTGCCCATATCACCGAACTTCATAAAAAAGCCGCATCAGTCATCAGGCCTTTTGAAATCGATTATGAACGTACAGGTTTTTTCGGGCAAGGAAGGCAACCTAAGATTATATGGTTCGGTTTTCAATCATCAGGTGAACTAGATTTGCTACATGGTTCTCTTGTTAAGGAGTTAGAAGCTGGAGGGTACCATTCCGACCGGAAAAATTTTCACCCTCACCTCACGCTGGGCAGGGTAAAAAATATGAAGGATACTGATCACTTCAGGAAATGCCTGGATAGGATCAATCAGCAAAAATCCCACTCTTCCTTCAGGATAAAAACTTTCATGTTGATTAAGAGTATATTAAAACAAAGCGGTCCGGAATATACGACCCTGGAGGAATTCAAACTCAGGTAAGGATTTGTTGAGAATTCTTAAATCCCTTTTCCTTTGATAATAATTAGCAGGGTATAAATCAATATTTTAAAATCAACATATAACGACATATTCTCGATATAGAGCAGGTCGAATTTCATTCTTTTGATCATCTGGTCTACATTCTCTGCATAGCCATATTTAACCTGACCCCATGAAGTGATACCCGGTTTAACTTTCAGGAGTTGTATGTAGTGAGGGGCCTGTTTCGTAATTTTCTCAATAAAATAGGCCCGTTCAGGTCGCGGGCCAACAAGCGACATATCCCCTCTCAGCACATTGTAAAAATTTGGGATCTCATCAAACCTGGACTTACGCATAAACCTGCCGAACCTGGTTACCCTGCAATCCTCTTTTGAAGATAGCTCAGGTCCATTTTGTTCAGCATTGGTATACATAGACCTGAATTTATATATTGTAAAAGGCTTACCGTTTTTGCCGATACGTTCCTGCCTGTAAAAAACTGGGCCCGGCGATGAAAGTTTAACACCTATAATAAGTATAAGCAGGAAAGGCGATAAGATAATGAGTGCCAGCAAGGAACCTATGATATCCAGAAAATTCTTCAGATTTTGCTGCCAGGCCGGCATCAGATGATGTGACACTTCGATAAGTGGTGTACCAAAAATAGCAGAAATTCTTACTTTACCCGTAAAAATTTCATACATGCCGGGGATGGTTTTAATTTGGACATTGCTATCGATAAGCAGATTTAAAATTCGTTCAACACTGCTGTGTTCCGTGTATTCCAGGGCAATTATCACCTCTTCAATATTACGTTCGGCAATAATTTCCTTAATCTGTTCGATATATCCTAGATGTTTAAGCTTGCCTGCCATAGGGTAATGATCACCATTTCCATTTTTTACGGTGATGAAACCAATGAAAATGTTACCGGTACCATGCTTTTGTTGCTCAATTTCATCGAAAACTTCAACAGCTTTTTCATTACCCCCGATCAGCAAAGTATTAAATCCTATCTGGCGTTTATGGATCTTTTTTGTTATTTCGGAAGTGAAAACAAGCCGGGGAATATAGGTTAAAGTGAAATGAAAAATAAATAAGGTAATGAAAGAACTATAATAGTCAGAATAATCACTGATAACATCATCCAGTAATAAACCGAAGAACAGTATAAGTACACCGATGAAAGTAGTGCGAAGTGTAAACCATAATTCGGCCAACCTCGATTTACGGAAAACATCTTTGTAATAACCGGAGGCATAATAAAAAACCACCCAGAAAATGGGAATTAAAATCAATCCCAGAAAGAATTTGGTTTCAAATTCAACAGGTATTGAATATCCGAATTTCAGCTGTTCAATGTGCATCTTCCGGTATGCATAAAAGCATCCCCATGCCATTGAAGCAGAGATAAAATCAGAGATGAGATATTTTGTAAGCTGTACTTTTCGGTTCATATTCTGCGGTGAGACCCTCTTCAGAAATGTGAACAAATATAGAAATAAAGTCTAATTCTTTATGTTCAATTTGATTAAATCAACCCGCTGTTTTACCGACATATAATTTATTAGTGTTTAATATCCTTGAAATTTTCACCTGAAGGTTGGCCGGGGTACCCCTGAATATAAAAAACTAATAATTTCACGGGCAGATATTTGTTTATTGAAGAAAGTAATAATTAATTTGACCGGTCAAAAAAACAGCTGCGATAAAGTGCAATGGAAGATTCTTATCTGCATAAGGGTTTGCGAAAGAAGCTCGTAGAAGAGCTTAAGAAAAAAGGAATTACTGATGTAAAGGTCTTGGAAGCCATGAATAAGGTACCAAGGCACCATTTTATGGATAGTAGTTTTGTTCATTTTGCATACAAAGATCAGGCATTTCCTATCTCAGAAGGACAAACCATATCGCAACCTTACACTGTTGCATTTCAAACCCAGCTTCTGAATATCAGAAAAGGAGATAAAGTGTTTGAGGTAGGCACTGGTTCCGGTTACCAGGCAGCAATCCTGCTCGAACTGGGTGCTATTGTATACACCATGGAAAGGCACAAAACCTTGAATTTCAATGCCCAGGCTTTGCTCCCAAAACTGGGTTACAATCCACACTTTTTTTATGGTGATGGTTACGAGGGCCTGCCATCCTATGCCCCATTTGATAAAATAATTATCACAGCAGGAGCTTCCGAAATTCCTTCAAAGCTTATACAGCAATTAAAAACCGGAGGAAAATTGGTAGTACCTGTAGGTACAAGAGTATCGCAAACTATGATCCTCGTCGAAAAAATTTCAGGGAACAACATAAAAACATCGGAACATGGTTCGTTTGTCTTTGTTCCTATGCTCAAAGGCAGGGACTAATTAAAATTATAAGATGACTATTAAAACCTTTGTTTTCAATCCATTCCAGGTCAATACATACGTTCTCTATGATGATTCAGCAAAATGTATTATAGTTGATCCTGCAATGGATACAACTCACGAAGAAGATGAAATCTTACGGTTTATCAGCGAAACGAATCTTACACCGGAAGCCATTGTGAATACACATTGTCATGTTGATCATATACTGGGCTGTATTTTTCTGAAGAGCAAATTCAGCATTCCATTTTATGCACACCAGCTGGAGAAAAATAACCTGGCAGCAGGAATTGAATTCGGTAAATTTTTCGGGCTCACTATCACCAGTCTTCCTGAAATTGATACATATCTTGATATTGAAAACGGATTCAAATTTGGCAATTCCAACCTGCAAATATTCCACGTTCCGGGTCATTCCGAAGGAAGTATTGCTTTATATTCAGAGACTGGCAATTTTGTTATCACCGGAGATGCTCTTTTCAGAGGAAGCATTGGCAGGACTGATCTGCCCGGGGGAAGTTATCATTCCTTAATTCAGAGTATCACGGAAAAATTACTGGTGCTTCCGGGAAATACAGCAGTTTATCCGGGTCACGGTCCGAAATCAGATATAAAGACTGAAACTGATACAAATCCTTTTTTAAACAGAAGACAATAATCAACTTTAGCAAATTCCTTGAAAATGTCAAAAGAAAAATTTGAAATCCGTCACATAGGCCCCAGGGATGGCGATGTTCAGGATATGTTAAATGCTATTGGAGTAGCAGACCTCGAAGAGTTAATCAAAAAAATTGTACCTGCAGATATCAGATTGAAAGAATCGCCTGAATTACCTGAAGGAATGTCGGAATACCAATATTTTAAGAAAATCAGGGAAATTGCTTCTAAAAACAAACATTTCAAGAATTACATCGGAACCGGGTATTACAATACAGTATTCCCTGCTGTTATACAACGCAATATTCTTGAAAATCCAAATTGGTATACATCCTATACACCCTATCAGGCAGAAATTTCACAGGGCAGGCTTGAAGCATTGCTGAATTTTCAGACAGTAATTTCCGACATGACAGGTATGCCGATCGCAAATGCATCATTGCTGGACGAAGGAACTGCCGCAGCAGAAGCAATGATAATGCTTTTCAACGTCCGCGACAGAGAGCAGGTAAAATCGGGAGTGGTCAAATTTTTTGTTGACAGGAACATATTTCCTCAAACCTACTCAGTACTTTCCACAAGGGCCGGATCGTCAGGAATTAATTTGGTCACCGGCGACTATAATCAAATTGATGATTCTCCATTTTTCGGGGCGTTCCTGCAGTTTCCTGCAGCAGATGGCTCCATTCATAATTATAAACAAACCATTGAAAAGTTCCACGGTCAGAATTGCAGCGTTGTCATCGCTGCCGATCTGCTTAGTCTGGCAATCTTAACACCTCCCGGTGAATGGGGTGCTGATGTGGTTATAGGTTCTTCACAACGGTTTGGATTGCCTATGGGATATGGAGGTCCGCATGCGGGATATTTTGCAACCACTGAAAAATTCAAACGGTTCATACCCGGAAGGATCATAGGCATTTCCGTTGACAGATTCGGGAAGCCTGCCCTGCGCATGGCATTGCAAACCCGCGAACAACATATCAGAAGAGAAAAAGCAACTTCCAACATTTGTACTGCCCAGGCATTGCTTGCCATTATGTCGGGCATGTATGCTGTATATCATGGGCCGGAAGGACTTAGAAATATTGCCATGCGTTGTCACCGGCTGACAGGATTGGTGGCTGATACACTCGAGAAATCAGGTTTCAAACAGCTTAATTCTGATTTTTTTGATACCATCAGGATTAAACTTCCTGCCGGTATAACGGCTGATTATATACGCAAAGCTGCTGAGACCAAAAACATAAACCTGAAATATTACGACGACGGCATAATTGGTTTGAGCATCGACGAAACAACCGATATCAATGATATTAATATACTGCTTGGTGTATTTGCTGAAGTATCCGGAAAAAAAATTACGCCATTAACGGATATTTCTGAAAAAGTATATTTCAGGAAAGCATTTGAAAGAAAATCTGATTTTCTGACTCTTGAATTATTTTCCAGATACCGCTCCGAAACCGAAATGATGAGATATATTAAAAGACTGGAACGGAAGGATATCTCACTGACTGATTCTATGATCTCACTTGGTTCCTGCACCATGAAGCTCAATGCAGCTATAGAATTGCTTCCTTTAAGCTGGCCTGAATTCGGAGAAATGCACCCGTTTGCTCCAGTTGAACAGACGGCTGGTTATCAACAACTTTTTAATGAACTGGAAGATTTTCTGAAAAAGATTACCGGCATGGATGCCGTGTCGTTCCAGCCCAATTCGGGTGCTGCCGGGGAATATGCAGGACTAATGGTAATCAGGCAATATCATATCGATAATAAACAACCTCTCAGAAATACTGTTCTGATACCTTCTTCGGCACACGGCACAAACCCCGCCAGTGCTGTGATGGCCGGGATGGAAGTAGTTGTGGTAAACTGCGATGATAAAGGAAATATTGATGTGAATGACCTGAAGACAAAGGCTAAAGCCAATGCCAGCCGGCTGGCTGCATTAATGGTAACCTACCCGTCAACGCATGGAGTATTTGAGCAGAACATCCTGGAGATCACATCGGTCATACATTCTTTCGGAGGACTGGTTTATATGGATGGGGCCAACATGAATGCCCAGGTTGGAATAACGAATCCTGCAATAATAGGTGCCGATATATGCCATCTAAACCTCCACAAGACCTTCGCAATACCGCACGGTGGTGGCGGCCCGGGAGCAGGCCCGATATGCGTCCGACATAAGTTTGTAAAGTATCTTCCGTCGCACCCCGTTATAAAAATCGATAATCATCAGGGACATAATGTGTCTTCAGCCCCTTGGGGAAGTGCCAGTATTCTGGTCATCTCACACGCCTACTGTCATTTGCTTGGGGCCTCTGGTCTTTTAAAATCATCACAGATAGCCATCCTCAACGCCAATTATATTGCTGCAAAACTGAAAAATGAATTTGGCATTGTTTATACCGGTAAAACCGGCTTTGTAGCCCATGAACTGATCCTGGATTGCCGTCAGTTTAAGAAAAACAAGGGAGTTACAGAAACCGATATAGCCAAAAGGCTTATGGACTACGGCTTCCACTCACCTACCCTGTCATTCCCGGTACATGGTACATTAATGATAGAACCTACTGAAAGTGAATCGAAAGCGGAGCTTGACAGGTTTATCGAAGCCATGCAGAATATTTATAAAGAAATTATGGAAGTCGCAGAGGGAGCGGACCAACAGGATAATGTATTAAAAAATGCCCCGCATTCTCTATTTGAAGTTACTGCTGATAAATGGAACCATAAGTACAGCCGTGAAAAAGCTGCTTTCCCCCTGCCCTGGCTCTATGAAAAAAAATACTGGACCCCTGTTGCTAGAATTGATGACGCCTATGGCGACCGCAACCTGGTATGTACCTGTGGCCCTTTTTATGATAAATAAGATCCGGGGTTGTTTATGTGAGCATGGCGCTCCGGATAATAAATTAGTTAAATTTTTTTGTTAATCGTCTGAAGATTCAGGAAGGCTTTTATTTTCCCCGATTGAGTACCCGAGGGGGGACTTGAACCCCCACAACCATTACTGGTCACAGGATTTTAAGTCCTGCGTGTCTACCAATTCCACCACTCGGGCTGATTAAGCCAGATAAGTAAATGTTAATGAATTACCAGATTTTATGAATAAAAAAGAGCGGAAAACGGGACTCGAACCCGCGACCCTGACCTTGGCAAGGTCATGCTCTACCAACTGAGCTATTTCCGCTTTTAAAATTATTCAATATAATAAAGAACCTTCGTCATGCTCTACCAATCCCGAAAATCTTAAAATCCCTTTTTAGATATTCGTGGATCCTCGGAAAACTACTAAAATCACCGATTTTTTGTTTTCCGGGACTGAGCTATTTCCGCTTTTAAAATTATTCAATATAATAAAGAACCTTCGTCATGATCTACCAATCCCGAAAATCTTAAAATCCCTTTTTAGATTTTCGTGGATCCTCGGAAAACTATCAAAATCACTGATTTTTTGTTTTCCGGGACTGAGCTATTTCCGCTTATATTACCAGATCAGACTTTCAAAGAAATCCTCCCGGTATCCCCGTTGAGTGGTGCAAATATATAGTTTTTTTTAAACTTGACAAACCCAAAAAAAGGCTCCTTCCGTCTTATTTTAACCCTGTAATTTTCTTAATCTCGCTTAGTTTATTCAATGCTTCAAGAGGAGTAAGATTATTAATGTCGAGGTTCTTAATCTCATCCCTGATTTGTTTCAGAACAGGATCATCCAGTTGAAAAAAGCTAAGCTGCAAACCTTCCCTTTTATCGGCAATATCTGATACCGGTTTTGAGAGTGAATGTTTCCCATGCGATTTTTCAAGTTCGGCAAGGATCTCGTTAGCCCGTTTTATAACACTCTTTGGCAAGCCCGCCATCCTGGCAACGTGTATGCCAAAGCTGTGTTCACTGCCTCCTTTTTTAAGCTTCCGCAGAAAAATAACTTTGTCTTCCAGCTCCCTTACTGAAACATTGTAATTCTTCACCCTTTCAAAATGGGCCTCCATCTCGTTCAACTCATGATAATGTGTAGCGAACAGGGTTTTCGGCCTGGCATTCGGGTGTTCATGCAGATATTCGACAATAGCCCAGGCTATGGAAATACCATCATAGGTACTGGTTCCCCTTCCTATTTCATCGAGAAGAATCAGGCTGCGCGAAGAGACATTATTCAGAATACTCGCTGTTTCCAGCATCTCCACCATAAAAGTTGACTCGCCGAGTGAGATGTTATCTGAAGCCCCAACACGAGTAAAGATTTTATCAACATAACCAATCTGGGCTGATGATGCAGGCACGAAACTGCCCATCTGTGCCATAAGTAAGATAAGTGCAGTTTGCCTTAGCAGGGCCGATTTGCCAACCATATTGGGCCCGGTTATGATGATAATATGCTGCTGTGCCGGATCGAGATATACGTCATTGGAAATATAGGTTTCAGACTTAGGCAGCTGTTTTTCGATTACAGGATGGCGTCCTTCCTTGATATCGATAACTTCGGAATTATTAAGTTCCGGCCTGAAATATTTATTTTCCAGGGCACATTTTGAAAAAGAAAGGAGGCAATCGAGCGTAGCCATTAGCGCAGCATTCAACTGGATGGTTGGTATAAAGCCACTTACATCGTGCACCAGATTGTTAAAGAGAGTGGTTTCCAGGTTTAGTATTTTTTCTTCAGCCCCGAGGATTTTTGCTTCATATTCCTTCAGTTCCTGCGTAATATACCTTTCGGCACTCACCAAAGTCTGCTTTCTGATCCAGTCCTGGGGGACTTTTTCCTTATGTGTATTCCGCACTTCAATATAGTAACCAAAAATGCTATTATAAGATACCTTTAGCGAAGGTATGCCCGTCCTTTCGCTTTCCCTTTGCTGGATAGTTACCAGATAATCCTTTCCTGAATTAATAATATTCCTGAGTTCATCCAGTTCAGAAGATACACCCGATGCAATTACATTGCCTTTGGAAATCATCACAGCAGGATCGGGAAGTATCTCTTTTTCAATACGTTCACGAATTGCATGGCATGGATTTAGCTGGTCTGCGATTACAATCAGGGGCTTTTCTTTACTATTTGCGGCCATCTCTTTTACCGGTTGCACAGCATTCAGGGCAATCTTGAGCTGAATTATTTCACGCGGACTGACCTTCCCTGCTGCAATCTTGGAGACAATCCTTTCAAGGTCGCCCACATAGCTTAGCTGCGCACTCAGTTCCTCCCTTACCTCCGGATGTTTCAGAAAGTATTCAACGATATCAAGCCTTTCGTTAATGGAATTAATATCCTTCAGGGGCAAAGCAATCCATCTTTTCAGCAGACGGCTTCCCATGGGAGACACAGTTTTATCGAGAACATCACACAGAGTTCCTGCACCCTCATTTATAGAACGGAACAGTTCCAGGTTACGGATCGTAAATTTATCAAGCCAAACATAAGCATCCTCTTCAATTCTCGATATTTTATTGATATGCTGGATTTGGTAATGCTGTGTTATATCAAGATAGTGCATAATAGCCCCTGCTGCAATGATGCCGTATTTCAGCCCGCCTACACCGTAGCCTTTAAGGCTGGAAGTTCCGAAATGCTTGAGAAGTCTGTCCTGAGCGGCGTCTTCAGTAAAAATCCAGTCGTCGAGGGTATAGAAATAATACCTGTTGCCAAATGACTTTTCAAAATTCTGTTGTTTGCCTTTTTCAAAAAGTACTTCTTTGGGTGTAAAGCTGCTAAGGAGCTTATCGATGTATTCGAATGGACCTTCAGCCGCAAGAAACTCACCTGTTGAAATATCAAGAAAGGCAACGCCGGCGACCTGATTTCCGATATGGATGGCTGCAAG
>Ga0123335_1003599_pt1 | contig 21381 bp, 19 predicted proteins | sample BiotimSIPDNA_2_FD_89707 | JGI IMG/M metagenome (GOLD analysis project Ga0123335, IMG submission 89707) | Anaerobic biogas reactor microbial communites from Washington, USA - Biogas_R2 time_0 SIP DNA | ecosystem: Engineered > Bioreactor > Anaerobic > Unclassified | place: Washington, USA...
ATCGTCTGGTCAAGGAAATAATTATTTATCACTTACACACTGCACAGCGTCTAAACGAGGGTGAATCAGGTTCGTTGGGTTGCGCTCCGAGAATTCGATAGTCGGTGAAGGCGCTGGATCGCTCCACCCAACCTGCGTGAAAAATGCAGGTCGGGTGAAACCCGACAAAACAGGTACTAGGTTGATTAGGTTAAGTCTCCACGTGGAGGCTGACCCAAAAGCCTGGAATTAGAAAAAAATTCGCTAAAAGTGGGGGCAATGTTTTGTTTTACCCTATAAAAAGCAGTGCATGCCCAAAATAATGGTAAAAAAGACCTGAAAGTGGGGATGCAAAATCCTGACTTTGACTTTTGGGTCTGCCTCTGGTGAACGCAGCGAGACTGAAGAGGGGGGGACATGGTTGTGCTGAACACACATCGCTTACCAAAGACCTCTTTTTGTAGAGACGAACTTTCATTTTCGCCAGGTTTTTGTCATAAAACGAAATGACGCAAGTTGGTTTGGGTGTATTGGGTTGCGCTCTGGCAGGCGCGCAGTTGGGTGTAGTCGCTCAACCCTACGTGTGATCAATTAGATGAGTCGGATGAAACCTGACGAAACAAGTATGGGTTTGATCAGAGTAGGGCTTAATATGGTCTCCACTTTTCACTCAGTGCTTGACCGGCATTTGAAGCACGCCTTATTTTGCAGTTTTTTCTAAAATAAGATGCGGTCACCAAGCCAAACAGCTACATTAAGGTTTTCGAAGCCTGTTCATTCTTCTTTCGCTGATATTTTATTTATACGGTTTAAACAAAATTAATACATTTAAACCCTACACTCTATTTAAGAAAAATAGCAAGCAGGAGTCATTATGGATTTAAATAAATACACTCAAAAAGCACAAGAAGCAATCGTGGCCGGCCAATCTCTCGCCCGAGATAACAATCAGCAGACGATCGAGCCAACGCATCTTTTGCTGGCGCTGTTAAATCAGAACAGCAGTCTCGTTCCTGCTGTAATTACGCAAATTGCCGGCTCGGTTGACATCCTTAAACAAGAATTAGTGCGTGATATCGCCAACATGCCGAAAGTTTATGGGGGCGGCAGCGGTGAACCCAGCCTGGCTCGCCCCAGCTTAAGCGCGCTTGAGGCGGCAGAACGTTACGCGAAGGGCATGGGCGACGAATATACTTCAACGGAGCATATCCTGCTCGGCCTGACCGAAACCTCCGAAGGGCAACGCCTGGCGGAATACGGGCTCACCAAGGACGCCATCCTTAAAGCGTTGCGCTCCCTGCGCGGCAGTCAATCGATCAGTTCACAAAACCCTGAAGGTACCTTTCAGGCGCTCGAAAAATATGGGCGCGACCTGACCGCCCTCGCCCGACAGGGCAAGCTCGACCCGGTGATTGGCCGGGACGAGGAGGTCAGGCGGACAGTTGAGATCCTGTCACGACGGACGAAGAATAACCCCGCCCTGATCGGCGAGCCGGGTGTCGGGAAGACAGCCATTGTCGAAGGGCTCGCTCAGCGCATCATCAAGAAAGACGTACCTGAAGGACTGAAGAATAAACGCATCGTGCAACTCGACATGGCCTCGATGGTCGCTGGGGCGAAGTTCCGCGGCGAATTTGAGGAACGGCTCAAAGCCGCGCTTAAAGAGGTCACCGACACAGAAGGCGAGATCATTCTCTTTATCGATGAAATGCACACAGTCATTGGAGCCGGCGCCGCGGAAGGGGCGATGGATGCCGGCAATATTTTGAAGCCAATGCTCGCCCGAGGCGAACTGCACCTGATTGGGGCAACAACGCTCAACGAGTACCGCAAGTATGTTGAGAAGGATGCCGCGCTCGAACGCCGCTTTCAGCCGGTGATGGTCAGTGAACCAAGTGTGGAAGATACGATCAGCATCCTGAGGGGGCTTAAGCCGCGTTACGAGATCCATCACGGCGTACGCATCACTGACCCGGCGGTGATCGCCGCGTCCACCCTGTCGCAACGCTATATCACCGACCGCAAACTGCCCGATAAAGCGATTGACCTGATAGACGAGGCCGCCGCCCACCTGCGCACGGAGATTGATTCGAAACCGCAGGCGCTCGATGAGGTTGACCGCGCCATCATGCAGCTGGAAATCGAAAAACAGGCGCTATCGATGGAAAAGGATAAAGCCAGCCGCGAACGTCTGGATAAGCTGGAGAAGGAACTGGGCGAACTTAAGGAAAAATCGCATGAGCTTACCGCGCGCTGGCAGATTGAAAAAGGGGCGATCGGTGAGATGCGTCAGTTCAAGGAGCAGCTTGACCAGACAGAGCACGAAATTGAAGAGGCTGAACGAGCTGCAAACCTGGAAAAAGCGGCACGGCTGCGCTACGGTACGCTCAATGAGTTGCAAAACAAGATTAAAACGGCTGAAGACAAACTCAAAGAACTGCAGAAAAACGGCGCGCTGCTAAAAGAAGAAGTTGACGCGGAAGAGATCGCTGCTGTCGTCGGCAAGTGGACGGGCATTCCGGTCAGCCGATTGATGGAAGGCGAAATGGAGAAGCTGCTCAACATGGAAGCGCGGCTTCACGAACGCGTAGTTGGGCAGGATGAGGCGCTTGAGGCAGTCGCCAACGCAGTGCGCCGCTCGCGCAGCGGGCTGCAGGATCGCAAGCGACCGATCGGCTCGTTCATCTTCCTTGGCCCAACCGGAGTCGGCAAGACCGAGCTGGCGCGCGCGTTGGCAGAGTTCCTCTTTGACGATCAGAACGCCATGGTGAGAATTGACATGAGCGAATATCAGGAACGCCACACCATTTCGCGGCTCTTTGGCGCGCCTCCAGGCTACGTTGGGTACGAAGAAGGCGGTCAGCTGACCGAAGCGGTGCGCCGACGCCCCTACAGCGTGGTTTTGTTCGATGAAATTGAGAAGGCTCATCCTGAGATCTTCAACGCGCTGCTGCAGATCCTCGATGACGGCCGCATGACCGATGGGCAGGGCCGTGTGGTCGATTTTAAAAACACGATCATTATCATGACCAGCAACCTGGGCAGCACGCTGTGGATGAACGACCCGACAACCGTAACCCGCGAACAAATCACGGAAGTGCTCAGGACTTTCTTTAAGCCTGAATTTTTGAACCGTGTCGATGAGATTGTGGTCTTCAAACCGCTCACGCGGAAGAACCTGGCCGAAATCGTGGGCATTCAACTCAAGCACGTCGCTGACCTGTTGGCGGAACGCGGCTATAAACTGGAGATTGCCCCTGCGGCACGCGACTACCTGGCCGAAGCCGGCTATGAACCCGAGTTCGGCGCCCGTCCGCTCAAACGGGCGATCCAGCGCGAAATTATGGACCCGCTCGCCCGCGACCTGCTCTCCGGTAAATTCGCCGAAGGCGCAACGATCAGGATCGACGCGCGAAATGGTGAACTCGTGTTCAAATAATTTAAATAAATCAGCCTCGGAGGTCCGAGGCTGATTTATTACGCAATCGTTTCCAGGAATTTTTGTGTGACCGCCTGAATATCCTCAGTCATCACGATCCCACCCCACGGATCATCGGGGTTCACTACGTTCACCACTACGATGTTCGCGCCGTTAAAGATGGCTGTGCGTGCCTCGTGCAAATCCACGCCGCCAGCCGCCGAGATCATCACGTTATATTTGCTGCGGATCTTGGCAATATGGCGGTAACCAATCATCTTCGCCCGGTTGGTTTCTTCATCTCTTCCCCGATGGATCACCACGATATCCGGAGGTGTATATAAAGGCCTCAAAACGCTCAGCGGGTCATCCACGCCTATCATGTCAATCATCGACAAAACGCCAAAGGACTTACACTCATCAATGAACAGCTTCAACGTCTCGACGGGCGAATTGCCCAACACGGTAATGGCCTTCGCCCCGGCCTTCGCGGCCATCTCCACCTCCCCCTGCGCCCCATCCGCCACCTTGATATCCGCAACCACCATGCCCGGGTAAATACGCGCCATCCATGATACCCCGCGCATGCCCTCCCGTTTAATGAAAGGCGTACCCGCTTCGACCCATATCCGCGGGTCGCGCACGATCCTGGGCACAACTTTCATCGCCATGCCCAGGTCATTGTTGAAAGCCAGTTGCAGGTAACGGTGATTGTTATCCAGCTCGATCACAAGGCTACTCTTTCTTTACCAGCTGGCCAGCAATTTGCCCCAGGTCAGAAGGCAGGAAGAGCACGAGCTTTTCTGAAGGGTCAGAGGCAATATCGCGAATGGTCTGCAAGGTGCGCAGGTGCAGCGCCCCCGGCGTAGCCGCCAGGGTGTCGGCCGCGTCGCGCAAGTTCTCAGCTGCTGAAAGCTCACCTTGAGAGGCGATAATGGTGGCACGGCGTTCGCGCTCTGCCTCGGCCTGCTTGGCCATGGCACGCTTCATTTCAGCTGGCAGCTCCAGTTCCTGGATCTTAATCGACTCAATATCCACGCCCCAGCTGTTGGTTTCTTTATCGACAATCTCCTTGATTGCGTCCGCAATCTGCAGGCGTTCCGTCAGTACAGCATCTATTTCGTTGTTGCCGATCACATCGCGCAGTGCCGCCTGGGTGTATTGGCGAATAGCAAACTGGTAATCTTCGATCTTAATCACGGCCGATTCAGGGTCAATCACCTTGAAGTACACCACCGCATTCACCAACACGGAGATATTATCCTTGGTCATCACTTCCTGCCGTGGCACTTCCGCGGTTTTCAGGCGCATGTCGACCACCAAAAGACGCTGGAACAGTGGAAAAATGATGTTCAGCCCGGGGTTGCGCACACCCGAGAACTTACCCAGCGTGAACACGATTCCCCGTTCATATTCATTGATGATGCGAATCCCGCGTATAACGAGGAACAGGAAAATAAAAATTACCGCAGGTACGATACAGGCTAAAATGTACCACCCTCCTCCGAAAAACTCATCCATATGCTTAGAACTCCTCTCTGATTGATATGTTGATTCTACCTAATCCGCCGCCGATTTGCAGGCTTGAAACTCAGAGTGTACAAAGATAATTCTCCGTTCCCTGTCATCTGCTAACTTTACCGATACCAGTTTCCCACCCGACCGACCTGTTATAATTAATCGCGCAATAATGCCCCTGCACTGAGGGGTATGGAGGATTAATGGAAATTACCTGGTACGGACACAGCTGCTTTCGAATCACCGAGCGGAGCATCGCAACGGTGGTTACAGACCCCTTTGACTCTGGGATCGTCGGATATCACCCACTTAAATTAAAAGCTGAGGTCGTCACCGTCAGCTGTAATGATCTTGGACATAACAACCATGCCGCTGTTAAAAGCGACCCATATCTTATTTCCGGGCCTGGTGAATATGAGATTGGCGGCGTTTTTATTACCGGGATGCAGACAACGCCTTCAAAAAAGTCGGACAGCGAGATGCGCAACACGCTTTATGTTTTAGATTACGGCACACTCACCGTCTGCCATTTAGGACAGATCAATTCAGTCCCGAGTCAATCGAGCATCGAAGAGCTCGGCAGCATCAATATCGCGCTCGTGCCGGTTGGCGAGGGCGGCGCGCTAAACGCGAGCAAGGCGGCTGAGGTGATCAGCATGCTCGAGCCTAATGTGGTCATCCCGATGCACTACGAAACGCAGTATTCGAAATTGGCCCTCGACCCATTAGCTAAATTCCTCAAAGAGATGGGGATAACGACGCTCGAAACTATGGAAACCTATAAAATCCCCAGCAGCTATTCTTTCACCGAAGAAGAAACCCACGTGGTCGCGCTGGACCCTAAACTTATGCCGCTCTGACATGGAAGTCAAGGTCATCATGACCTGGAATATCAAGCCAGGCAAAGAACAGGAGTATTTCAACTTTATTGTCGGTGAATTCTTGCCGAAAGTGAATAAGATGGGGCTCGACCTGACCGACGCCTGGGTAACTGTTTTTGGGAATCAGCCGCAGATTTTGGTTGGGGCAATGCTGCCAGAGTTAGCGACTGCCCGGGAGCTAATGACCAGCCAGGCCTGGAAGAACCTGCAGGCCCAGCTGGAAGATTTTGTCGATCACTTCACGTTTAAATTCGCAGCGCCCAAAGGTAATTTTCAGTTTTGAACAATTCTTTCGCCGCCAAATTATTGGCATGGTACGACCGCAGCGCCAGGGTAATGCCCTGGCGTTCTAATCCGAGCCCATATCACACCTGGGTATCTGAGATCATGCTGCAGCAGACCCAGGTCGCTACCGTGATCCCATATTTTGAGCGCTGGGTAGAGCGATTCCCGACTCTTGAAAGCCTGGCGGAAGCGGAGCTAGAGGAGGTGCTCATCATGTGGGAAGGGCTCGGGTATTACAGCAGAGCACGCAATTTGCATAAGGCCGCGCGACTGGTCGTCAGTGAGCACAGCGGCGAATTGCCCGCAGACTCCAAGGCACTGATCAAACTGCCTGGGATCGGCCGATACACAGCGGGAGCCATTCTCTCCATCGCCTTTAATCAACGTCAACCGGCATTGGACGGCAACATCCGCCGGGTTTATACGCGCCTGCTTGATTCAAACGAACCGATTCGAACTCCTCAGAGTGAAAAGCTGCTGTGGGACTTCGCGGAACGTTCACTTCCGCACGCTCGCCCGGGAGACTTTAACCAGGCACTCATGGACCTCGGTGCAACAATCTGCCTGCCACAGGCGCCTGAGTGCGCGCGATGTCCGCTTCAGGACGATTGTCTCGCGTTTCAGCATGGCGCACAAAATGACCTGCCGGTCAAAGTGAAAAAATCAGCAATTCCACATCTGATCGTCGGCGCGGGGGTGGTGAGGAGCAACTCAAAAGTGCTCATCGCCAGACGTCCGCCCAGAGGATTATTGGGCAGCTTATGGGAGTTCCCAGGGGGCAAACTGGAAGCGAGCGATCAGGACATCCGAGCCTGCATCCGACGCGAACTGATCGAGGAATTAAACCTGAAAGTTACGGTGAATGAGCTCGTTGGCATCTATTCTCACGCCTATACCCATTTTAAGGTCACAGTGCACGCTTATTTCTGTGAGCCCGAAGCGGGGGAACGTATCGTGGAAACTGCTGATCTGAAATGGGCAGCGCCAGCAGAACTCGACGCCTATGCCATGGGAAAGGTCGACCGCCGTATCGCTAAACAGCTGATTTTCGCCCCTGGTGGGAGTAATAAAAACACATAACCAGGCTTTGGCATGCGCAGTTTCCAATTTATAAAATAATAGATCGCGCTGTGGCGCGATCTATTAACGCTAATCAAAAAACAAGATTAAGTACCGAACTGTCGGTCGCCAGCGTCGCCCAAACCAGGCAGGATGAAGCCATGTTCATTCAAACCCTTGTCAATCGCGGCGATATGGATGGGAACGTCGGGATGATTGTTGTGCAATACTTCGATGCCTTCGGGCGCGGCAATCAGGCCAAGAAACTTAATTTTGCTCACTCCCCAATGTTTCAAAATGTCGACTGTGGCGCTGGCTGAGCCGCCCGTGGCCAGCATCGGGTCAAGGATGAGGCAAACAGAGACGGTCGGTTCAACGGGCAGGCGATTGTAGTATGAGACTGGTTTTAGGGTGCGTTCGTCGCGGTAGAGGCCGATATGCCAGACTTCAGCGCCCGGCATCAGCTCCCAGACACCTTCTACCATGCCCAGACCGGAGCGCAGAATGGGTACGAGTCCGATGCGCTCCATGAGATGGTAGCCGGTGGCTTCGGTCAGAGGGGTCTGAACCGTGGTGGGACGTACCGCCAGGTCCTGGGTGGCTTCAACGGCTAACATGATAGCCATTTCTCTCACCAATTCACGGAATTTCTTGGGTTCAGTTTTGAGATCACGCAAGAGAGTTAGTTTGGTTGACATAAGGGGATGACTGGACGGGAAGACGTTGTTCATTGTTTCTCCATTTTGTGCTGGTTTGAATAAATAAACCACATTCTGCGCCACTTGGCAAGACTCGCCGGCAAATTGCCTGAGGATTTTTCGCCTGCGGATTGTTATCGTGATTTGATACAATCAAATCATGCAATATCTGATTGATGGGCACAATTTAATCCCACATTTTCGTGGGCTGAGCTTGAGCGATCCGGATGATGAAGAAGCTTTGCTTGAGCTCCTGAGCCGCTTTCAGCGCGTCCAACGCGCCAGCATCACAGTGTTCTTCGATGGCACGCCGCTGGGCAAGCACGGCACACGCCGCTACGGATCGGTGAATGCCGTTTTCGTGCCGGCCAACAAGACGGCTGATCAGGCTATCGCGGAAACCCTGGCGCGCCACAAAGCCGCCGCCAAAAATATCGTTCTGGTAAGCTCCGACCGACAGGTTCAAGCCACAGGCCGTGAACGGCGCTCCACAGTGATGCAAAGCTCGAAATTCGCGAGGCTGGTTCTCAATGCCATACAGTCAACAGACGCTCAATCAGGAGAAATCGAGGCATCATCCGCGGATGAGATCGAGGAATGGCTGCGCATTTTTTCTGACCCAAAGAACAAAAAAACTTCATCCTGACGCTTCTTTTAGAATCTTATTAGAAATTCCCCGCCGCATTGTCAGCGTTAACATATCCGTATATAATTTTGTTATGCTACAATCAATGATGGTCAGGTTTAAGCGGCGATGAGCCAAAATGCCGCTGTTCCAAAACGCATTCTGGCGGTTTTGGCTCACCCGGATGATGAAGCATTCGGCATGGGTGGAACGCTCGCGCTTTACGCTTCGCAGGGTGTTGAAGTCACTCTAGCTTGCGCGACTCTCGGCGAAGCGGGAATTGTCGAGGAAAGCTATCTCAGCGAAGGCCAGACTGTCGCCGAGCTGCGCAGCGCCGAACTTGCCTGCTCCGCGAACACACTCGGCCTTCATAAAGTCATCAAACTTGGCTATCGAGACTCAGGCCTGCTTGGTTGGCCTGACAACACCCATCCTAAAGCTTTAATCAATCAGCCGCTTGAACAGGTGGCAGATCACATCGCGGATGTCATCAGGCAGGTGAAGCCAGACGTGGTGCTCACTTTTGATCCGATAGGCGGCTACCGCCACCCTGACCACATCAGGGTTCACGAAGCCACCGTCAGAGCCTTCGCAAACGTGAGAGCGAGCGACCCCACGCATAGTCAGCCCAGGGCGCTTTATTTTCACACCATGCCTGTTGGGTTGGTTAAAGCGATGGTCTGGACGCTGAGACTGACCGGCAAGAACCCCCGCAAGTTCGGCAATAACGGTGATATTGATCTGGTAGATATTTCCAGTCAAAATTTCCCGACCCATGTGCGGATTAATTACAAAGCAGTTGCTGAAAAGCAGGTTGAGGCATCGCTCTGCCACGCCAGCCAAAGCGGCATCACCCGCGGCACCGGCGTGCAGAACTTTTTGACCAGGCTGTTTACCCGACCAGTTGACCGCTTTATGCGAGCTTACCCGGAACCCGGCAAAAGCCACCGCGTTCAACACGACCTGTTCGAAGGGCTTTCATGACATCTATTGGGTCCTACTCCGCTGAACCCGTCTTCACAATCAAATCTGTTCAGACGCGCACCAATATCAAACCGGTCACGCTGCGCGCCTGGGAACGGCGCTATGACCTGCTCGCGCCCGTGCGCATGCCAAACGGCTATCGCCTCTATTCTGAGCGCGATATCCAACTGCTGTTCTGGGTGCAGCGCAAGCTCGATTCGGGCATGAGCATCAGTCAGGTTGTTCAGCAGTTCAAACAAGCCAGACAGAACGACACCTGGCCAGAAACCATCCAATCCATAGCATCTGAAGCGCCACGCCTCAAAGCACCACGTCCTGCGCGGGACTACGCCGAAATTATGTTCGGCGCCCTGGTTTCGTCCAACGAACAGCGCGCTAACGCCATCTTTGAGGACTCTCAAAAATACTTCGACCTGCTGACGATTTTTCAGGAGATTATCACTCCGGCGGTGGCGCTTTTAGAGGAAGCCTGGTACCGCGGTGAAATCCGCATCGCCACCGTACATGCTGCCTCCACCTATCTCAAGGGTAAACTGCTGGCTTTAATGCAGATCATGCCAATGTCAAAAGAGGGCGCGCTGATTCTGGTGGGCTGCGGGCCGGAAGAAACGCACGAGCTCAACCTGCTGATGTTCGCGGTTTTGCTCCGACAAGCGGGCTACTTTGTGGAATATTTAGGGCCTGACCTTCCGACAGATGACGTGATCGATTATTCCACCTCAGTAAGGCCAAAGCTGGTTATTTTAAGCATCACGAACGAAAACACGGCATATCTGCTCAAGGACTTCGCTCAGGCTTTGGGCTCTCTGCGCGGCCGCCCGAAGTTTGGCTACACAGGTCAGTACATGCAGGATAACGAAACGCTGCGCGCTCAATTCGGCGGCATCTATATCGGTCCGACACTCGAGGAAGGCATCAAGACCGTTAAACAACTCATTGCCGTCCCATAAGTCTGCACTGACTTCCAAACACACGTATAGATCAAAACCGGCGCCTGTCCGGCTCACTCAAAAGCCAGACAGAATGATAGCGCTTAGAAACCTTCCAACGCCGAGAGGTCTGCATAGGGTTTGAGCAGGGCGACGACGCGCTGCAGCAAACCCAGGCGCGACTGACGCAGTTGGGGATCTTCGGCCATTACCAATACTTTGTCGAAGAAAGCGTTGATGGGGACGATCAAACCGCTCAACTGGCTCAGAGCCTGATCGAGGCTGTTCTGCCCGGTGAGCGCTGCTTCCGCTTTCAATACTCCCTGATAAAGCGCTATCTCTTCAGGTTCCACCAACACCTCAGACAACACCGGGAAGTTTTCTTTGAGATCTCTCGTGATGCGCACACTGCGGCTATAAGCGGGCAACAGCTCTTCCCAGACGTCACTGGCCACCCAACGGGTCAGGGCTTGAGCGGCTTCGAGAGCTCTGGCCGGATTGTGAGCCTGAGTCTTTAACACCGCATCCACCACATCATAACGAATGCCACGATCCAGAAGCAGCCCCTTCAAGCGGCCGGCGATAAAATCGAGACATGCCAGCAAGGTTTCATGGATGAATGGCACTGGGAGCAACGCGCCAGCCTGTTCGAGCTCCTGCCTGAGGTCAAAGTCGATGCCTTTGCCAATCAACAACTGGCAGAGACCAAGCGCAGTTCGCCGCAAAGCAAAGGGGTCTTTATTGCCTGTCGGCGCCAGACCAACCGCGAATAACCCGGCAATCGAATCCAGCCTGTCGGCGATGCCAACCGCCCAGGCTGAGCGCAGTTCCGGAAGGGCATCTTCCAAAGTACGCGGCAGGTAGTGTTCATAAATGCCCTGGGCGACTTCTTCTGACTCACCTGAAAATTCCGCGTAATAACGCCCTATGACACCCTGAAGGGCGGTCATCTCAACCACCATCTCAGTCGCCAGATCCGCTTTGGCGAGCTCAGCAATCCTCATGGCTGTTTTCGTTTCCCCGGCGCTCAAAGCGAGCGCGGCGGCAGTTTCTTTGGTCAGCTTGACAATGCGCTGAGTTTTATCCAGCATTGATCCTAATTTGTTCTGAAAAGTAAGCTGCTCTAATTTAGGCACAAAATCTGCCAGTTGATGCGCTTCATCAGAGTTGACAAAAAATTCCGCGTCCGCGAAGCGCGCCAAGACAACCTGCAAGTTGCCGTCGGCAACCAAATCAGCGCCCTGACCATCGCCATTGCGAACAACGACAAAGTGGTTGGTCAACTTGCCGTCTGGTGATAAGACCGGGAAGTAGCGCTGATGCTTTTTCATCACGCCAATCAACACCTCAGCGGGCAAGGACTCAAGATAGCGCGGGGTGAAACTCACCAGCAGCGGATAGGGCTTCTCGACAAGGTTAGCTACTTCTTTGAGCAAGCCGGGGTCTTCAGCCAAGGTGCCGCCAACTTTTTCCGCCAAGTCGAGTGACTTGCGCCAGATCAGCTCACGTCTTTCGGACTGGCTTAAGATAATGCCCTGTTCAGAGAGATACGCCGAGTAGTCAGCAACGCTGTTGAGGCTTTTTTCCGGCGGATTCGCAAAGCGCATTCCGCAAGTGACCCTGCCTGATTGGACGCCGGCGAAACTAAACGGGATCACCGCACTGCCGAAGAGCGCAGTCAACCAGCGCACCGGGCGTGAGAATGCCGCGCCGCTGGCATTCCAGCGCATCGCTTTGGTAAATTTGATCGCCGCATAGAGAGCCGGCAGAGCTTCTGAAAGCAGCGACATGGTCGGCTTGCCGGCTTCGGCAATTTTAACAACCACATATTTATCTTTAACTTCCAGGTTCTCAAGCGGAATATTACGGCTGCGCGCGAAGCCCATGGCGACCTGTGTCGGCTTGCCGTCAGCATCAAAAGCGCGATCAGCGGGCGGGCCTTTCACTTCGATAACACGGTCGGCCTGTCGAGTCGCCAAGTTTTCAACCACCGCTGTCAAACGTCGAGGCGTGCCCCGAACTGAAAGGGTTTGATAATGTAAACGCAGATCCTCAAACAGTTTGCGCAACAGCGCCTCGAACTGTTCAAGCGCAGTTTCGAGATCCTCGGTCGGCAGTTCTTCCGTGCCAATCTCGAGCAGCAAATCAGCGCAGGGTTCATTCACCTCCGGCAGGAGGGGTTTTTCAAAGCCAAGCGCATGTTGGTGTGTTTCCTGCCAGGGAAAGCCCATTTCTTCGCGCTGTTTCAGGTAAGCCTCAGCCACTTTTTTGGATAGATCCCGCATGCGTCCAAATAAAGCCTGGCGTTCGGTGAAGCCAACCGCGCCGCGGGCATCCAGCACATTAAAGGTGTGAGACGATTTGATGACATTGTCATAAGCTGGCAATACCAAACCTCTGGCGAGCGCCAAGTCGGCCTCAGACGTGAACACCTCAAAAAGGTTGTGCATGCGCTCCACATCAGCCACTTCGTAATAATAGGTGGAATGCTCCCGCTCGGCAACCTGAAAGATGTCGCCAAAAGTTCGCTTGCCGTTCCATTTGATTTTGGTAAAGTGGTCGACTTTCTGAAGGGTCATGGCGATGCGCTCGAGGCCATAAGTGATCTCAACCGAAGGCACATCCAATACGATGCCGCCGGCCTGCTGAAAGTAGGTGAATTGAGTGATTTCCTGACCATCGAGCCAGACTTCCCAACCCAGCCCCCAGGCAGAGAGCGCCGGCGATTCCCAGTTGTCTTCCACAAAGCGAATGTCATGTTCGTGAAGGTTGATGCCGATAGCTTCGAGAGATTTCAGGTAAAGTTCCTGAGGGTTGCCCGGATCTGGTTTGAGAATTACCTGAAACTGATGATGCTGCTGCAATCGATTTGGGTTGATGCCATAGCGGCCATCATCCGGGCGAATGGAAGGTTCCACATAACCGACTTTCCACGGCTCGGGGCCGAGCACACGCAAATAAGTGGCGGGGTTCATCGTTCCTGCGCCAACCTGAGAATAGTAAGGTTCAGAGATCAGGCACCCCTGGCCTGCCCAATAGGTTTGCAGGGCAAAAACCATGGATTGAAAGTCGAGTTGCGGATTTGGCATGTCAGTTTCCTCGTTTTAGATTAACGACATGATTATACATCAGGCGCCAGATGGTCTTCTCTCTGAATCATACGTTATCTGCTGTGCCACGTCTCTGTCTTTCGCTATTTAACTGTTTTGGAGCGGAAAATATGTATGGTTTCGTCCACAGCAGGTAGTCCTGACCAAATTTGACGTCATTTTCAGTGGGAACTAAACTGTGAATCAGCGATTCTAAAGATTTATTTTACAGCCTGCAAGAAGGGAGGGGTCTTGAGCGAATACTCGAGCAGATAAGTCAGATAACGTTCCATCAGGGTCTTGATCTCGGCTTCAACCGCTTCCGGGATGACACGCTCCTTCACCTTCGCCCAGGGTGACCGCTGAAAGAAGCGCAGATATTTCAAGGCATTCATGCTTACACGCCAAGCCTGAGGGTCCTTGCCTGCGCAATTCGGACAGAGAGCTCCGCCCAATTTTGCGGTGAAATATTGATCCAGCGGTTGAATAGCCTTTCCGCAGCCCACACATTTTGTGAGTTCTGGCCTGAAGCCCAAAAGGTCCATGAAGTGCACTTCAAAATAATGTATGGTCGTGGCTGGCTCAGTGCATTGATCCAGACGGTCGAGCGTGTCAACTAAGAGCTTATAAAGCGGCCGGTTGTCGCTATCTTCGAAGGAAAAACGGTCGACGAGCTCAGCCACATAAGCCGTGTAAGCGGTAAGCAGCAGATTTGAGCGCACGTTGTCGTAAGTTCGCATTGCCTGAGCCTGCGACACAACAGCCATATTGCGACCTTTGGCCAGATACAATGCCACTTGGGTGAAAGGCATGAGGTGACCGGATTTTTGAGATTTAAGCTTGCGCACGCCTTTGGCGATCGCGCTCATTTTTCCGCGTTCCAGGGTAAAAAGGGTCAGAATTCGGTCCGCTTCGCCATACTCCATGTGCCGCAAAACGACCGCTGTCGCGTGAAAATTTCGGGTTTCCCGGTCTGAAATCGCCATTCAGAATTCGTTTAAAAAATCATTCTTCGAGATCTTCAGGCCCAAAAGACCGCGGCAGGAGCACTGACAGGTCAGTCTCATCAACGATCTCGCCCGCCTCATTGGCGATCAGGATCGGCAGGTCGACTCCGCCGAACTCACGCATCACCTGGCGACAGGCGCCGCACGGGGAACCCGCGTTGCGGGTGACAACCGCGATGGCATTCACCTTGCGGTTGCCCGCGCTGATCGCGGTAACAATCGCCGAGCGTTCAGCGCAGATCGTCGAAGGATAGGCGGCGTTTTCGATATTCGCGCCTTTATAAATTATTCCATCTTCGGCTAAAACAGCCGCCCCTACCTTGAATTTGGAATAGGGCGCGTAAGCCTGCTTCTGTGCTTCGAGCGCAGCTTGAACCAGCTTCTCTTTTGTTTTTTTATCCACCAAGGTTCACCTCGTCTTTGATAACATTGGTGAGGGGTTGGTTGAGGTTGGCTCTGACCTTCTTGATGCGCCTGCCGACAACCTCCTCGACCGTGAAACTCACACCACTTTGAGACACTACTTCGCCCGGCTGCGGGACCCGACCCAATTCGCCGTAAATATACCCGCCCAGGGTGTCAGCATGTTCATCGGAGAGCCGGCTTCCGGTAATCTCATTAAATTCGCTGATCGTCACACGCCCCTGGAAGAGGTATTCGTCCGACCCGATCTGTTGGCAGAGCTGTTCTTCGCCCTGATCATACTCATCCTTGATTTCACCAACAATCTCTTCCACGATGTCCTCAAGCGTCACTGCGCCAGCCACACCACCATATTCATCCACAATCAAAGCCATATGGATGCCGCCCTTTTGCATTTCGGCCAACAACTCATCTACTTTTTTCGCTTCCGGCACGAAATAAGCCTCGCGCAACAGACGCCTTTGTGAGGCGATCGTGTCACTGCCATCGATAACGCTCAACAAATCTTTGGCGTAAAGCAGCCCAACGATATTGTCGATAGTGTCGTCATAAACCGGCACACGGGAATGACCGGCGCGGATGAATTCCTGACGCGCGCCGCTAATTGTTGTGTTGATATCCAGGGCCAACAGATCCATCCGCGGCACCATAATGTCTTTGGCAAGAATGTCACTAAAACGGAAGATCGAATAGATCATCTCCCGTTCGCCTTTTTCGAGCGTGCTTTCGGGCTGATCTTCGGCCACCCAATTCAGCAAAGCTTCATCAGTAACCGATAAGGTAACCTTCTCGGCCTTGTCGCCCAAGATCGCCATCATAATCTTCGAAAACGGGCTGAATGTAAGGTTAATGAACCCCGCCATCGCAGCCCAACGGACGGCTGACCGCTCCGGGTCGTTTAAAACAAATTTTTCGAGGGCAAATTCAAAAACGCTTAACAGCAGCATGGCCGCAATCAAAACCAAGAGGCTGAGCCCCAGGCTTAACTCCCCGAATATTTTTTGGATCAGCAAGACGAGCACGCCCGCCACAATGAAGTGGCAGAACGCCAAAGCCAGCCTGAGCGCGGTGCGCATGCCGGCTTTTTCAAGCAAGCTGATCGTGCGCTCGACTTTTTGCTCTCCTTTTTCGTGGATATTAAGCAGGTGGGGTAATCTGACATGGGTAAAAGCTGACTTGGTCGTTGAAGCAATCAGGTCAAAAATAATACCCAATATCAGGGCTGAGATCAGCCACGCTAAATCAGTCACAGTTTTCCTTTCTTTGTCTTGGCCGCGCGGGGACGCCCAACACGGTCGTATCGTCGGGCACGTCGTGAGTCACTACGGAACCAGCTCCGGTTGTGGCACGCTTGCCAATCTTAAGCGGCGCGACCAACATGGTATCGCTGCCGATAAAAGTTTCTTCACCGATTTCAGTAGAATTTTTGCGCTGTCCATCGTAGTTGCAGGTGATCGTGCCCGCACCAATGTTGACATTCTTGCCGATGTCCGCGTTGCCGATATAGGAGAAGTGCCCCATCTTGACGCCTTCGTGTAAAACCGAATCTTTTACCTCGCCAAAGTTCCCCAGATGGACGTGATCTCCAAGCACCGCGCCTTTGCGCAGGTGGCAGAATGGCCCCATGGTGACATGATTGCCAATTTTAGCGCCCTCTGCAACGGAATAAGAGATGATCGAGTGGTCGCCGACCGTTGTATCAAGCAGGGTGGTATATGGCCCGATCTCACAATTCGCCCCGATGGCCGTGCTTCCTTTCAGGTGCGTGCCGGGGAGCAGAACGGTATCCTGTCCGATGGTCACATCACTTTCTACTGTTGTTGTCGCCGGGTCAAGAAAAGTTACGCCTTCAAGCATCCAATGACGATTAACGCGCTGGCGCATGGCGGTTTCGCAATCCGCCAAATCAACGCGATTGTTAATCCCCAACCCCTCGGCGGGATCATCGAGCCGCAGCGCCTCGACCGTTTTGCCTTCGGCAACCGCTATCGCCACCAAATCGGTCACATAATATTCCCCTTTGGGCGAAACCTGAATTTTTGGCAAACTTTCCCACAACCAATCAGCGTCAAAACACCAGGCGGAAATATTGTATTCTCTGACTTTGAGCTGTTCGGGGGTCGCCACAGCTTCTTCAACAATGGCCTGCACTTTTCCCGCGTCATCCCTGATCACACGTCCAAACCCGCGCGGGACATCTCCAACCACGCTGGTCAGGGTGACGACAGCAGCGGACCGCTGGTGTAAGTCGATGACCTGCCGCAGGGCGCTTTCAGTGAGCAGGGGCATGTCACCAAAGGTGACAAGCACGCGGGCGCATTTCCCTCTGAGGAGCGGTTCGACCTGCCTCACCGCGTGGCCAGTTCCCAGCTGTTCGGCCTGTAAAACGAAGTTAACACGCCCTGCCATCGCCTGATCAATGACCTGCCTGACCGCGTCGGCGCCGTGCCCAATCACAATCGCGGGCGGAAGGTCGGAAAGGCTGGTGACCGCAGACAGGGAATGCAGAATCATTGGCTTGCCCAATAGAGGATGCAGTATTTTGGGAAGCGCGGATTTCATTCGCTTGCCATGGCCAGCGGCGAGAACGATCGATGCAGTCAGCATAATTTTCTCCATAAAAGGAAACGACGGGCAGGCGGTGTTAAACTGCCGCTCGTCGTCAGTAAATGGTCAGAAGGGTCTTCGTTGCTATCAGTGTCCACAATTACTCAGGCTGGGGCACCAGGATTCGAACCTAGATCCACGGATTCAAAGTCCGGTGTGCTGCCATTGCACCATGCCCCAGAGTCAAACAGGGATATATTTTAGCACAGAATCATTGGTGAATCCCACATCGTTATGAATTTGGCAAAAGGGCAGAGTGTAGCATGGGCATCATGTATACGACAGGATGTGGGCATCCTGCCCTGCGATGATTTGCAATTGATTCGTGGGGGACATACCCTACGAAAACCATCTTAATAATAATCATCGTTTTCCCGTCTTGCGGGGTTCATCTCGATATACTCCCAAGCGTTCCTGAAATCTTCATCGCTTCGGATAATATAGTCATAAAAAGAAGTTTGCCAAATTGAAAAACCGAGCGATTTGGTTGCCAGAGTTTTCAAGATGCGGACGATGACGAGCACTTGGATCTTTTCATCTCTCAGCGAGATTAACAGGTGAAGATGATTCGGCATCACTACGTGCTGATCAACAATGACATTCTCGTATGTGTCCTCTATCGATGAGATAAATTTCTCAATCACCTCGCTGATGGGGTTCAACTTGACTTTTGGCAAAGTGAGATCGTCGGGTTCTTTGATAATTTCGCCCAACAGCTTTTCACGATTTTTTGTACAGATTGTGATGAAATATGTTCCAAGTTGGTTGTACTTGTATCCTTTTAGGTGGGAATTCTTTCGGTAAGGGAACATCATCCTGGATATCACAGCGCTTTCAACCCAGATTACCTGACGACATTTTCCGGAACCATTCTATTCATTGGGGATAAAAGAAAACAACAAAAATCACCCAGGACCCACCCTGGGTGAGACATTCGAGAAAATCGTTTACTTCATGCTTTCAGCCATTTTGACCAGGTCCGCCTGGGCTAGCTTAACCTCAATCCCTTCGCCCACCTGGCGGATAATATAATCGAGCCCTCCGAGCTTGAAGCGCAATCCGGTAGCAAACATCTTGTCCTGCGGATAAATCTTTGCCCAATAAAACGCCTGATCACCTTCAACTAGAATTCGGGAATAATCCGGGTCATCAACCGCCAGCTCGGGGCCAAGCGAGCCTGGCTTGCCAGCCAGTATGATGATCGAATCGTTCTCACTTCCATCCATCGAGTAATGTAATTCAACGAAGCCGCCTTTTTCGTCATAAGCGAACCGACCTAAAGCGTACCCATCCGGCAGGTATGCCGGTGTCATCACCTTGAACCCTGCCAGCTTTTCTAATGTTTCAAGGTCAGCCACTCGATTGAGGAACACGTCAGGCGAAAAGCTCGTACGCAAGCCCAATGCTCCTTCAATGATTTCTTTTTGAATCTGTTCACTCAACCAGGCGGGGCTTTTTGAATCGCTGTCGTCATAAACAAAGCTTAAGTTATGGATGACACCCTCCTCTTCCCAACGGTAGGTGTGGAAGTTCGTTTCCCCTTCCCATTCCATCATCCCTGCTGGACGAGTGAAGACCCACGCGCCTTCCACATAAGCGATTGGATAGCCAGCCAGCTCAAAGTTTTCGACATTCGCTGACTTTCCCACAATCGCGGGTTGGATATCATTGGGCGATTGATCGTGAATAAACATTTCTCCGGCGTTATAGGGATTGTATTTATAAACCGTGCGCAAAATTTTACCGCTCAAATAATACGTGCGTCCATCCAGCTGATAGCCAGCGGGTACCAGCGGCAAGTCGCTATAAGCCAGCCCTGCCGTCTTCGAAGCATCCTCAAGGCTCAAGCCCTGAATGGCAGGCTTTAAGAAGTGATTGGCGCCTGCCTCCCGAAGGCTGACAACGTCTTTTTCAGCATTTGTAAACAATCCGATCACCGTCTGCGCGAGCGCTTTCCCCTGCGGGGTCAGCAGGATAAAGGAAAGCAACGCGAATAAAATCAGCGCTGAGGCGGTGAGCCTGATTGTTCGCTTGTTTCGCCTCATTCGGCTCTGCTCAAATTTATCCCGAATAGTCGCAATTGGCAGCTGCGCGGGTGGCTGACAAGTTTCGGCATATTGATGGAGTTTTTCTTCAATTAGGGTCATTTTGTCCTCTTTTCGTTATTGGCGTTCAACTCTTCCATTTTCAGAGACATCATGGTTTTCAAGCAGCAGCTTTAATTTTTGCCGCGCGGCAAATAACCAGTATTTGATGGTGGAAAGCGGCCGGCCATACTCTTCGACGAGCTCTTTCTCGCTGAAACCGAGATAATATTTCCTGACGAGAATCGCCCGTTGTCGCGGGGTCAGGCGGTTGATGATTTGAGCGATTTGAAGTGAGTTTTCCGCCGAGATCAGATTTTCTTCGATTGAAGGAGAAGTTTGATCCATTGAAGACGCCGGCGCTTCGTCTTCGAACGTATCGTGCGAATCAAGCGGGACGAAACGCGCCCTTTTTCGCGTGAGCGATAACGCCCGATTGACCACGCTTTTCAAGAACCATGGCGCAAAACTGCTGCCCCGCAATTGATGGATCTTGTGACCAGCCTGGATGAAAGCTTCCTGAACAACGTCTTCCGCGGCCTGTGAGTCCTGGAGGATCAACCAAGCTGTGCGCACAGCCCGATGATAATATTCCCTGACCAACCAGTCCAAACCGTCAAGATTACCCTTGATAAGCTGATCGATCGCTGACTTCTCTTCACTGCTTTCCATGTATTGCCTCTAAATATATGACAATTTCAAAGACAGAAAAGTTAGCATTAAAAGACAAGACCCGGGGTTGCCGGGTCTTGCAACGATGGTGTTGATTAGTTGTGCTTTGTGTCAGTCAAATCAGCACGATACTCCTCGGGTATCTCGCGTTGGGCGGCGATTAATTTATCCCTTCGGGCTTTGACGTAGTTAAACATTCCCCAAAACCCAGTGAACATACCGAGCAGCATCAACAGAAAGGTAATCAGGTTGAGCCAATAACTTGACGGCACCAGTTTAACTGTCATCAGCAGGGCAAACAACCAGCTGATCAGTAAACTGACGCCGGCAATAATCAGGTAGTGCTTGCTTGAAAACCTAGACACCTTTATCCTCGAACAACCAGCAGGCAACTATATGGCTGTTGCCCAGGTCGAAATCAGGCGGTCGGGTTGTATCACACTTGCCCGCAATCATATGTGCACACCGCGGATGGAAACGGCAGCCTTCTGGCGGATTCACCAACGAGGGGGGCTCTCCGGGCGGCACATCCTGAAACTCGTCAACATTCTTGGGGTCAGGATCAGAGGTGGCAGCCAACAGCGCATGAGTATAAGGATGAGCGGTATGGTTAATCAGGTCTGATTCGGTTGCCTTCTCGATGATCTGACCGGCGTACATGACAAAAATATACTCGGAGAAGTACCGCACTGTCGCCAGGTCGTGTGTGATATAGATGACAGCGAGATTGTGAGTTTCCTGTAAGTTGCGCAAGAGTTTCAGGATCTCGACCCTCACTGAAGCGTCCAACATGGAAACAGGCTCATCGGCGACGAGCAGAACAGGGTTGAGGATCATTGCCCTGGCGATGACGATACGCTGCTGTTGCCCACCGCTCAGCTGGTGAGGGAACTTATGCAGGAACTCTTCGACCGGCGTCATCTTGACTTCTTCCATGACCTTAACGACACGCTGGTAGCGTTCTTCCTTATCTTTGATGCCGCTGATTTTGAGGGGTTCCTCAAGGATGGAGCGGACACTCATGAAAGGCGGCATGGCGCCATATGGATCCTGTTGGACATAACCGACCTTATGCCTAAATTGTTTGAGCGCCGTCGCGTTGAGAGCATTAACTACCTGACCA
>Ga0123335_1003600_pt1 | contig 21376 bp, 17 predicted proteins | sample BiotimSIPDNA_2_FD_89707 | JGI IMG/M metagenome (GOLD analysis project Ga0123335, IMG submission 89707) | Anaerobic biogas reactor microbial communites from Washington, USA - Biogas_R2 time_0 SIP DNA | ecosystem: Engineered > Bioreactor > Anaerobic > Unclassified | place: Washington, USA...
CCTGTCCGACCCTGTCCGACCTGTCCGACCCTGTCCGACCCGTCCCAGTCCCAGAAACTCAAGCCCCACAAAACCCAAGGTCAACGTCCCATAGTCCCAGTCCCAAGTCCCAGACCCATGAGTCTCATTCGTCCCATTTGTCTCATAGGTCCCAGTCCCAGCCCCAAAACCTCCAATGCCGAATCCGGGAGGCATGTCACATGCACTTTGAGTACGAAACCGTGAAAATTTAGTCTTGGTTTCGGGGTGTTTTTCGGAGATTAGTCCAACATGACGTGACTGCCACCCCGAGTGCCCAAACACCACCCCGGGTGCCCAAACACCACCCCGGGTGCCCAAACACCACCCCGGGTGCCCAAACACCACCCCGGGTGCCCAAACACCACCCCGTGTGCCCAAACACCACCCCGGGCGCCCTCCGACCACCCAGGATGCCCTCCAACCACCCAGGGTGCTCCCGAACCACCCAAGGTGCTCACGCTCAAAACTTGGCGTCCTAAAACTCTCCGCGTCTTTTCGTCATAGTGTGAAACAATCTCCGTCCTTTCCCAACAGTTGTTTGGTTGACATCATTGTTCGGGCAGGTTACTTTATCTGCAAACAAACCAACACCAATCTCATCACCCCAATCAATTCTCCACTTATGAAATCAATCGAACGCTACCTTGAACGAATCGGCATCAAGACAGTCCGAAAGCCATCGGAAGATTTTCTCCAAGCCATCCAATTGGCACACCTCACTTCCGTGCCTTACGAAAACTTGGATTTGATCACCGGAAGAGCACAACCCCTTTCCAGCGACTATCTCTATGACAAAATCGTCGTTCAGAGACGCGGCGGGTACTGTTTCGAACTCAATGGAGCACTCGCCTGGCTTCTCAGAAGCCTGGGCTTCAAATTTACCGAACTCTTCGCGCGCTGGCACCTGGGTGAACCGATCGAAATCACACAACGGAGACATCGCATCCTCAAGGTCGACCTGGGGAAACGCACCCTAATCGCCGATGCCGGAATCGGCTGCCCCTGCCCATTGAGTCCACTCGTCTTCGAGGAAAATACGCCACAAAAACAACTCGATGGCGCCATTTACAGAATCGTCAAGAGCGACACCGTCGGCTGGATGGTCCAAACCTATTTGGACGACCAGTTCAAGGACTACTTCTCATTCTCCGAGGATCCCCAGTATCCGATCGACTTCGCATACCCGCACTTCTATTGCTCCCATCACCCGAAGTCTCCATTCAACTCAAAGACAATGGTCAATTTGCCAACCCATGATGGAGGGCGAAAATCCGTGGCGGACGCAGTCGATCCCGAAACGAATGAACTGACAAGGCAATTCAAAATCACCTTGAGCAAGGATGAAAAGTCAGAATTTTTCGTCCGCAGCGACGCGCAGTTCATCCAGCAACTCAAGATCCACTTTGGGATTGAGCTTCCGGAGGATTTTTTCGCTACTCGATAGGCGCTCTTTCGCCTAGGGTTATCAGCAGGATGCCGCCGAGGATCGCCGCTACGCCCAGATATTGAACCCAATTGAGACGGGACTGAAACACCAGTGCCATCGCTATTTGGGTGAGCATAAACGAACCACCCGTGCACATTGCCGCAGTCACGGAGGGGTTCATGCACTTGTAGATGTTCATCAGAAAGTAGATCGATGGCATCCCGAAGGCATTCCCCAAAACAAACCCCCACCACCAAAGACCGGGTTTCGTCGTGCCCCATTTGAACAATAGCGCAGCAGCGATCTGCATCCCATAGAAAACAAGCACATTCCACAAAACATACAAGTTCATCGTTGCACCTTCCGGGTTATTTCCATGCAAATATCGTCACATAGGCACGTGAATTGGCGGCTTGCTTGCTTGAGTTGAAGCTGATTTGATTATTGCCGCCCGCGACCGTCGGCAGCGTCCCATGCGGAACCACGGTTTGCTTCAGTGTACCCTTGGCGTCAAACCACTTGCATGATCCATCGGCAAGCACTTCCAGGTACTCGTTGGGTTCCATTTCTACGGGGAAGACCACGGTTTGCCCAGCGATGGTGATGCTTGGATTGACTAGCTTTTGTTGCAGGAGCGGAAGTGCCTTCATCGGCTTGAGTTGGACGCTGACAGTTTTTCCAGCGGGAATTTCATTCATCCACATTTGCAGACCGAGGCAATTCTTGTAGTTCGGCTGCGACCTGTGGATGCTGTACTGCTCTCGGCTAAAGGGCCAGGAGTGCTTGTCGAACAACTCAGGATCGGATTCCACTAGCTCAAAGTACTTCCAGCCACTGAAATTCACGGGAATGACGTATTGCTTTTTCATGTCGCCATAGGAGCGTGACATCAGGATGATATTAAGCAATTGACCTTGGTTGTCGCCATTGACCCAGATTCCGAATGCCGGGGTTTCCGAGAGGTCTTTCGGTTGCTTGAAATCCAACTGCAAGCTTGTCCAAGACGCCTGTCTCCAGGAGAAGATACGCTCGCAGTGGTCGTAAAGCGAGTATTTGTCATCCGGCGACGAGCTTTGGACTTCCTTCTGGACACCGGCGTTGCTGCCTGTCCAAACTCCATTTTCCACCTTGGACGAAATGCCGGGAGCCGAGGACGGATACACGTACGTCTTCCCGGAATTCAGAAGCTTAATCGTTGGACCTGGATCGAAAAATCCACTGCCGAAATCGGTGATTTCAATGCCTGATTCGTACGCTCCCACCGAATTCAATGCCGTAATGCGCAGGGACAGCGGTTGAGCGCCAAAGGGATTCGCAAAGGACCACGCACCGCTACCATCGTCAAGACCAGTTATCTGGTGACGGCTGGAGGTGAACTGGCGGAATGACCAGCCTCCATCCTTGCCAATCTGCAAGTGATATTCGTCACCCAAGACTGCGAGCTTCTGCTTCGTCGCCTCGTCAACTAGATTCTTCTGTCGCAATTCCTCGTACTTGCGAATCGTTGGCGCCATGGTTTTCAGCCAATCGCCATCGGTCATCGAGCCTGGCGAAATACGTTGCAGGGTATAGTTGGAATCCGTGGCAAGTGCCTTCGACCAGAGGTAGTCGATGTCGTCCCAATACGTGGCATCCGTATCGATATTGGTTTTCCTGCCCAAGCCAGCCCATCCCAAATGGAGCGGCATAAAGAGCCGTCGTGCCTGGTCATTCGATTTCAAATGGAGATTGAGGAACGTCTTGTGTCCTCTGACCGCATGGTCCCATGCCTGCATTCGGGTACGAACATACCAGAGATGATGCGTAAACGTCGCCATTTCCATCATAATCGGATGATCCAGGTACTTGAAGACCTCGAACGTGAACTTGGCGCCGTAATGCCATGCCAAATCCTGTCCGGCAATCACGTGGGAGCCATCAAGGCCGTCCAAATAGCAGAAGTCAAATCCGCACTGGTTGATGCAATTGGCAATCCGTTGGGCGACTTCCGAGAAAAGCGTCGATTCGCCGTCAGGCGCGAAGCAGCCCCAGCATTCCACCAGGTGGTGGACTGGCGCACCTGCCGCATGGGCCGTCGCTTTCGTACCTAGAATCCCGCGTTTGCACTCCATCACTGCGTACGGCTTAGTCGTCTGGCGCCACGTGTACTGAATCAATTCGTTGTCGATTTGCAGCGTCAATGATCGCCTGATGTAGTAGCTGATTCTATCCGGTAGCGTATCGGTCGGTTCGACCAGATAGATCGTATCCTGTGTTTCATCAATGTCTTTTGCCAGGGTGTAGGTCCTTTCCTTCGCCAGCCTTGGGTCTGGGATCGGGGTCACCCAATCGCAATTTTTCGCGATGGAGAATGACATCGTATGCAATCCGGCTGCGATTCCCGCAGCGTGGAGCTTGTCGATGACCGCCTTGACAGAGGCGTATCCATTGGGATAGACTGCTGGATTGGGCTGGTACGATCCGTAGTTGATCGTGCCATCCATCTCAATTGCGGATATGCCCATCGCGTGGCAGAACTCGATCCATTGGTCAACGTTCGCTTCCGTCGGAGAACCAAAGACATTGCTTCTTCGCGGCAATTCCGCATCCTTCGCAAAGGGACCGCACAGCGGGCTGTGGGGTACCTGGGGTGCATTGGAGACCATCGCCTTCAATGCCTCGCGCATCTCGCCAAAGGGACAGGCAACCAAGCCGGTCTGAGCGCCCTCAAACCCAAATCTTCTGTACGAACAGGTCCATAAATGGGATTGGGGACCCGGCAATTGCTCGACATTCGACTTCAAGCTCAGCGCGATCGTACACGCCGAAAACGGCTCGTCAGGCTTGATTTCCAAAACCGTTGGAATGTTCACAAACGCCAATTCCTCAAACTCACCCCAAACTCGCTTGACCGTGAATACCAGATAATCAGGATTCGTCTCCACATCCAGCTCGGCGCCGGCATCGGCGCCAAAACACAATGTGTACAAGGAGCCGTCGAAGGACGCGCAGCTGGCTTCGCGCTTCCAGCCATCCTTCACAATGTATGCGCAGCTGGATCTCAATGAGCCGCACAACACATCGCGCCCCGACAACTTGTCCAAAAACTTCACATTGTTCCCCGCACCATCGACAATCCACCTGAACCACTTGTTTTCAAATTGAGCTGACATTGTTTGTGTTCCTCGTGTTTAGGAACTGTTCTAAAATTAAGTTTACATTTCCGGTTTCTTTTGGCTTCCTTTCCCCTGTCCTGTCAGTCGCGTATGCGCATACGCTCCTTTCAGCATAGGAGAAAAGCAGCTCAAAATAACTCCGGAACTATTGCCTTAATTTTAGAACAGCTCCTTAGTTTTTAAAACGCTTTTCAAGTTCGGCATAAGTAAGATGAATCATGGTCGGATTCCCATTGGGATCCGCATAAGGCATTTGCGTGTGTGCAAGTTGATTGACGATATGCGCGATTTCGGCTTCCGTCACGGAATCCTTCAATGAGATGGCGTGCCTGCACGCCGCTTGAGCCAGATGTACTGCGCTTTGGACTTGCGTGGTTCTTGATTGTCGCAAATCATCGATGATATCACGCATGGCCTTTGCGATATCCTGGTTTGGATAAGCCGCCGGCACTGCCGTCACCAGATAAGAATTGCCTCCAAAGCTCTCCACCGTAAACCCAAGTTCCTCGAAATGACGCAACTGAGACCGCAAGAACTTGGCTTCTTCATGCCCCAGATTGATTGTCACCGGAATCAGCAACTGCTGCTGCTGAACGCTCTTCTGCTTCAAGTTCACCAGTAACTTCTCAAACAAGATCCGCTGATGAGCCGCCCGTATGTCAATGATCACCAAGCCATGAGCCGATTCCGCCAAAGCATAGCGCTTCCCGAATCGCCCGCAAATCCGCATCGATACCAAATCCTTAGGCGGCGCGGGACGAACAGTCTCAACCGGAGCAGGCGCAGCTGGTGGTGGCGGTGGCGGTGGCGGAGAAACCGATGGTGCTGGAGGAATCATCGACGGCAAGGCTGGCTGGATGTCCTTGGCCTCAACAATGGGAGCTTGTATCGTTTCCACAGACATGGGAGTCGGTGCTGGAGCAGGTTCAGGCTCGTCAAACTTCAACTCCTCCTGGCGGGCGGCAATCACGGGCTGGCTGGGAGTCAATTGAGGCAGAGTCGCCTTGTCCTCGCCACCAGGCATCGTGCGCAAAGCCGTACGCAAAGCCGTCCCGATGATCAACGATACTTGACGCGCATCGCGGAATCGAACCTCGCGCTTCGTCGGATGCACATTGACGTCAACTCGATCCGCCGCCAAATCGATGTACAGGACGGCGCTGGGATATCTCCCCTTGATAATCAGCGTGTCGTATGCCTCTCGAATCGCGAAGTAGATCGTTTCTGCATTGGCTGTTCGCCCATTGACAATCGTTCGCTGGTCGCGTCTGTTCGAACGCGTAAATCCAGGCTTGCTGATGAATCCTCGGACATAAATTCCATCCTCGGAGTATTCGACGGGCAGCATCGAGTCAAACGCATCGCGCCCGAGCAGCATCAGCACGCGAGACGCGATGTCATTCGTCGCACTGGCATGCAAAACATCGCGCCCATTGACGGACAATGTGAACGCAATGTCAGGACGGGACAAGGCAAGTTGGAGAACCATCTCCTCGATATGGCCATCCTCCGTATCCGGTCCCTTCAAAAACTTCTTTCTTGCAGGGAGATTGGCGAACAGGTACGACACTTTGATATTCGTGCCTGGCGCGCATCCGCAATCCGCAACATCCCGGATGACCCCGTTGTCAACGACAATCTCCGTTCCTACAGTGTCTTCCTTGCGGCGAGTCTGCAAGGTAAACCTGGAAACCGAGGCTATCGAGGGTATCGCTTCACCACGAAAACCCAATGACTTGATCTCGCCGACATCCGCTTCCTTGGAAATCTTCGATGTCGCATGGGCTTCCAAGCACATCATGGCATCACTGCGATCCATTCCGCAGCCATTATCGACAACCTGTATCAACCGCTGACCGCCCTGCTCCGTGGCAACCCGGATCCGAGTGGCGCCAGCATCAATCGCATTCTCGACCAGCTCCTTGACCACGGATGCCGGACGCTCGACGACTTCGCCCGCCGCAATGCGACTGGCAACCTCAGATGGAAGTATCCTAATGACGCTCATTTACCAATTCCAAATCTTCTCGCGTATCGAATTCAATGTCTTGATCGCCAAGTCAGGCCTGTCCGTGATGATCGCATCGGCGCCCAATTTCCAGGCCTGGATCATATTGTACGCATCATTGATCGTCCAAACATACAGCGACAGACCGTGCTTCCTCGCTTCCAGTATGTCAAAGACCAATGGCTTTTGAAACATGCAGAAAACCGCATCGAAACCTTCTTTTTTCATCGATTTGTAGTATTCGGTTTGATTGACCGAAGGCTTTATGCCCCCGGTAATCTTGATCATTGTGCAACCAGGAAGGCGCTCGCGATAAATCGATGCGACTTTTCCGCCGCCGCAGGACAGGATCACGTCTCCGATAGCATCGTGCTTCAGGACAATGTCGCATATCGCATTTGCCGCATTCCCTTCCTTCAGGTCGATCAAGACTGGAACTTTCCCTTTGCATAGCAACAGGACTTCCTCGAATGTGGGGATTTTCGCTCCCTTGAATTTCTTGTCCTTGAAGGAGCCTGCATCCAACGCCTTGAGTTCCGCCATTGTCTTGTCACGCGCCGGCCCCGTTCCGTCCGTGGTACGATCCAGCGTGCCGTCGTGAAGACAATAGACCACGCCGTCCTTTGAAATTCGAGCGTCAATCTCAACCGCGTCGGCCCCAATGTCAATCGCGGCCTGAACCGCCTCAAGCGTATTCTCGGGATAGACTGACGAAAATCCACGGTGGGCGACAACGAAGGGCAACGAAACCTCCAAAACCTTAAAGTGGTCAATCTCAACCTGACTCAATCCCGAAAGCTCCTCCACGACGATATTGTCAACACGAGCGGCCAAACGATCAATCAGGATCCCGCACAATCCCTCGCGTACGCCGTCAGGAGATACAAAAGCGGAACAGATCAGCTTCCCGTCAACGAACAATTTCGCCAAATGATCGCGCAGCTCAAGGCGACAAGTCCGAAAATCAGTCGCCTTCTTCTTGTCCGAAACACTTGAGGTCACGTAAATCTGCCATGTAAACTTGCCATTGGCATCGACGACCCCATCCGTAATCTCGGTACCCAAATTCTGACGCAGGGGAATATGCGTGAAATTCCTCGACTTGTCTGGCTTTTGACGCGCCAAAAGCGAGATCCAGCGGCTAACTTCTACCGCTCTATCAATTGCAATATCTGCCTGAATAGCCACATTCTTCCCGCGAACGGATTCAGGCAACAGGAATTTGATCGATCCTCCCATGTGTTCTACGTACAAAACACCGTCTTTGATGCTACCTTTTCCGCTCGGATTCGTCCATTTGTCCAATGCGTTCGGCGAACTGAAATCCTCGCGGTAGATCACCTTCCCCTTTGTCACAACACCCCAATTCGGAAGCTGCTGGGCTAATAAGGGAATCGACAAGGCGACAATCAACAATGGAAGCAATTTGGAAGTCATGTCTTTGTTTCAAGTGTAGTTGGGTTGGAACAAAAAACTAATATACCACAGCTCACGAAAAACAAGCCTGCCGATGAACAAAAATCAAGGCTGATAATCCTAAAAAAAGCAGTTGACGCCTTATGATTGTAGTGCCTTTACAAGGCACTGTCCTTGGGCGGGTTCCTCACCCCAGGCTAAAAGCCTGGGGTTAAGCATAGTTAAGCGCTTACAGCGCAATGCGTTGTGAAAACTATTCTGACAAGCTCGAACTATCGTCCGCGTCCAGCTCGTGTCCCGCCCCGGGTGGATTGCGGACGACCAGTCCGCGCCAATGACTTTGCGCCGTAGGATGCCCCCATGCCGGGGCGCCTTGTAAAGGCGCTACAGAAGACTGACGCATTTCAATTCACCAGCACAGTGAAACGAATAAACCTTCTAACCATTTGATAATAAGTCAATTAGGAATAAAACCCAGCGTCAACTGCTTTTTTAGGATAATTCCTTATCCCCGTAATCTTGATAGCGTACGGTTATTCTTCAGGCAATCTTTGCGTTTTTGTTTCAACACAAACATCTATGGAATGTACGGTGGATCACTTCGGCTTGCTGTTGCTTTGAGAGGGTATTGAAGTTCACCGCATAGCCCGAAACTCGAATGGTGAGGTTGGGATACTTGTAAGGATGATCCATCGCGTCCTGCAACTTCTCGCGATTGAGCACATTCACATTCAAGTGATGGGACGATTGGTCAAAATAACCGTCCAACAACGATACGAGATTTTCTTTCTGCATCTCCAAATCCGTACCAAGAGTTTCCGGAACCACGGTGAATGTGTTGGAAATCCCGTCGCGACAGGCATCGTAATTCAACTTCGCCACGGAATTAAGCGATGCAACGGCACCGTCCTTGTCACGCTGGTGCATCGGATTGGCGCCCGGCGCGAAAGGCTCCCCTTTCCGTCGGCCATCCGGCGTGCTTCCGGTTTTCTTGCCATAAACCACATTGGAGGTAATGGTCAGGATCGAAAGCGTATGCTCCGCATTTCTGTAGCACGGGGTCTTGCGCAGCTCGGCGATGAAGGAATCGCATATCTCCTTGGCGATGTTATCGACCCTATCGTCATCGTTGCCGAATGCTGGAAAGCCACCTTCGATGTTGAAATCGACGATGATCCCCTGTTCGTCCCTGATTGGCGTGACCTTTGCGTACTTGATTGCGCTAAAGGAATCGGCGACCACGGAAAGCCCCGCAGCCCCAAAGGACATGAACCGATGGACCTTCGTGTCGTGCAACGCCATCTGGATCTTTTCGTAGGCGTACTTGTCGTGCATGTAGTGAATGACGTTCATCGTATTGACATAGACTTTCGCCAGCCACGACATGTACTTTTCATAGCGCGCCTTCACATCGTCGAAATCCAGAATCCCATCCCCAACAGGTTCGGAAACAGGGGCGATTTGCCTCCCCGAAACCTCGTCGCGACCACCATTCAACGCCAAAAGCATCAGCTTCGCCAAATTGCACCTGGCGCCGAAAAATTGCATCTGCTTCCCGATCTTCGCTGCAGACACGCAACAAGCGATCGCGTAGTCATCGCCAAACCTGGGACGCATCAAATCGTCGTTTTCGTACTGGATGGAATCGGTTTCGATAGACAATTCCGCACAGTACCTCCTGAAGGGAACCGGCAGATTTTTCGACCACAAGACGGTAAGATTTGGCTCTGCCGCCGGTCCCAGCGTCCTAAGCGTATTGAGAAATCTGTACGTAGTCTTGGTGACAAGCGTCCGTCCATCTTCGCCCATGCCGCCCAGCGATTCGGTGATCCACATCGGATCGCCCGCGAAAAGCTCGTTGTATTCCGGCGTCCTCAATTGCCTGGCGATCCGAAGCTTGATGATGAAATCGTCAATGATTTCCTGCGCCTGCTCTTCGGTAAGGAGTCCTTGGGCCAAATCGCGTTCGAAGTAAATATCCAGGAATGTCGATGTCCGTCCCAGCGACATCGCGGCCCCGTTCTGTTCCTTGATGGCGGCAAGATAGCCAAAATAGAGCCACTGCGTCGCCTCCCGTGCCGTGGTCGCAGGTTGCGAGATGTCAATCCCGTACATCATCGCCATTTGGTTCAGCTTATCAAGGAAGTCGATATGCCGGTACAATTCCTCGGCCAAGCGGATATTCTCCTCGGTCATGTCTTCCTTCCCGAGGTCCAGCTTGTCCTGCTGCTTGGCCTTGATCAGCGCGTCAACCCCGTACAGCGCCACCCGTCGATAATCCCCGATGATCCGTCCTCTTCCGTAAGCATCAGGCAATCCTGTAATCACTCCCGCGTGCCTGAGGGCCCGCATCTCAGGAGTATAGACACGGAAGACGCCGTCATTGTGGGTTGTACGGTACTTGAAATGGTCACGAACCTGGTCAGAAAGCTCGTAGCCGTAGCTTTCGCAGGCTTGCTCGACCATCCTTATCCCACCAAAAGGATTGACGCCGCGCTTCAATGGACGATTGGTCTGCAAGCCGACGATAATCTCCAAATCCTGATCGATGTATCCGGGCTTGTAGGTCAGCAGCGACGACACGGTGGTCGTATCGATATCCAGGCAACCGCCAAAGTCCTGCTCCAGTCGCTTAAGGCGTTCGACCTTGTCATAGAGCTTCTTGGTACGCTCAGTCGGACCGCGCAGGAATTCCGCCCCGCCATGATAAGGGGTGTAATTCAATTGGATAAAATCCCGCACATCAATGGAATTGTTCCAATTACCCTTCTTGAAATCCAACTGGTTCATTGCCTATCGATCCCTATTCTTGCCTTCAGTTCGTTATTCTGTTTTCGTTTCAGGTTTTGCCGTATCCGCTACGGGTACGATCTTGACCTCAATAATTCCGATCAGTTTCTTTTGCTGCTCCGTGAGCTCAGACACATCCATCTCGGCTGCCGACTTGACCAGGTCCAGATATTTAGGCGAAGCCATATTATCGAGCTTGTCTGCCATTCTCAAGTAGCATTTCGCCAGATAGTTCTTGACCACTTCGTCTCCAGGTTTCGATTTATGAAGCCCCTGGAAGGCTATTTCCGCTTCCTCGTACTTTTCCTCTTCAAACAGCTTTTGCGCCTTCTGATATTCCCTGGACAACTGGAACTTCTGGAACGCAAATATCAATGCGACGGCAACAAACAGAAGCAGAATGACATTCTTGCACGGGCAGGAGGATTTTTTCTCGCTGTCACTACCGCAGCCAAAGCTGCAAGCCGAACCGGCCTTCGATGCCTCATCTGCCTTCGGCGCCTCGCTAACGCTACCTTCTTTCTTAGGATCTTCTGCCATAATTAGCTCTCCTTTTTTACTTTTTCAACGCCAATGATTTCCGCGCTATCTCCATCTGCTCTCCAGATGACTTCGTAGCCGTCCAAAAAAACACCGTAAACGCGACCGTCCTCACGCTGATAGGCCGGTCGCGGATCAGCTGAAATTACTTTAATCGCCAAATTCCTAAAACTCAAGTTCCCCCGTCGCCCAATCACTTCAAAATCCCGTTCTGCCTTCGGCGAAACTATCACCTTAAGCGCCTCTGCGTTCGGCGCCGTCGGCGCAAATCCACCTATTGCATCCGGGATGCTATCGGTATAGGGCAGGTATGGCTTGATATCGAGGATTGGCGTACCATCAAGGATATCCTGTCCTGTGACTTCAATAACTAGTTTTCCGTGATCGCCTTGCACAATACGCTCCATTTTCAGGACGGACAAGCCGATTGGGCTTGGGCGGAATGGCGAACGCGAGGCGAAAACCCCAATCCGCTTGTCACCGCCCAGACGCGGCGGACGCACCGTTGCCTTCCAGCCTTCGCGAATGGCAAGATGAAACACGAACATTACCCAAATATGGGAAAAATCCTCCAGTCCCCTGACCGCATTCGGTTGATTGTACGGAGGAATGAGTTCGATCGCCCCCTTGGCTTCCTCGACCAAGCCGGGTTGACGCGGTATCCCGAACTTGGCCTTGTAGCAACTGCGCATGATCCCCACTGCGGGAAAGGTAAACTCAAGATGCTGCTGAGCCAATTCTTCGGTCATCGAACCCGTCTCCAAATCAACCCTCGGTCTTCTTGCTGTCGGTTTTAAGTACGGCAAGACACATGGCAATCACAATCAAAACCGTCCCGCTTATCGTCCAGGCATTCATCATCTTCTCGTTTTTCAGCAATCCGGTCACCCGGGCTATCTGCGCAAAAATGCATGCCAATGGAGGCTTGAGGAAAAAAGCCATCGACCCGATGTATGCACTGGTCGCAGCAATCCCGCTGTAGTAAAATACATAGGCCAATGCCGTAGCAACCACAACCATGTACGTCATTTCAGGCAACGCATCCCATACCTTGCCAAACTCGGCGACAATCCCCTTGCTGGACGTCAAAAATACCAGTGGCAAAGACAGAAAACCGCCGATCAACGACGAACCGCCCATGTAGACCATCGCGCCATACTTGCTTACAACGCGCTTCGTAAAGCAAACGCTCAACGCAAACAGCATCGCGGCAACACTCATCACGCCGACAGCTTTCAGCGTCGACAAATCCGCGCGTCCCGACTCGAACATGAACAGGCAAACGCCGCCCAAGCCCAGCAATGTCGCAAGCCACTTGCGGCAATTCCACTCTTCCTTGTTCATGAATCGCGCAATCACAATCGCAAAAACAGCATTGGCGCTGAAAACAACTGCGGAGGACGATGCATTTCGAAACATATTGATCCCAAAATGGAAAAACCCCAGGCTCAACGCAATGCCGAAGAACCCATTGAACGCAAACACGCCCCAATCGCGCATCGTCAAACGACCGCCCCTGCTGAAATAGCTTGGCAAGCCAAAGGCAAGCAACAGCACGCCGGTCACCACGAAGCGAATAAACACCATCATATTGGGATCGATGGCGTTATTCTTGTTAATCAGCTTCTGGCAAATCTCAACCGTGCTGAACAATCCAATGCCAAGCAACAGGAACAAAATCCCTTTTTTTGAAATACCTGTAGTCTTCATGATTATTTCTTCCGTTCGTTGATGACCTTCACACCCTGTGCCGCCAATGCGTCAATCCAGCCGTTGAACTCGGCATTTTCTGGAGCTTCGGCATGGATTGGAGACGATCCCATCCCCAAGCGATCAAGCTTGCCCTCGCCCAAACGATGGTACGCCATAATCTCAAATCCCTTGGCATGATCCAATTGAGCAGCCAACTTCCCAATCCCCTCAAAATGCTCCGGAATCGCGTTGACACCAGGAACCAATGGAAAACGTACTAGAACCGCGACACCTAAATCGTTGAGCATCTTCAAATTCGAAACGATCGGCTCCAATGGAACGCCAGTCACGCGACGATGACGAGAATCATCCGTCTCCTTGATGTCGTACATGAAATGATCGACCAAGGGAATGAATTTCTTCAAGATTTCAGGATTTCCAAAACCGCTTGTCTCAATGGCTGTATCCAAGCCCTTGGCCTTTGCCGCTTTCAGCAACGCCAAGCTGAAATCAGGCTGGAACAGGGGTTCGCCACCACTGATGGTCATCCCGCCGCCAGACGTCTCGTAAAACGGCTTGTCCTTCATGACCTCCGTGATAACCTCGTCAACCGACATGGTCTTGCCAATCATTTCCAATGCCTCGGCATAGCAGGTCTTGACGCATTCGCCGCAAAGCATGCAGGCTTTGCGGTCGATGATGTGCGCCCCTTGCTCATTAACCTTATGTCCCCCGAATTTGCAGGCCTTCAGGCACGCCCTGCATCCAATGCACCGGGCAGGCGTGAAGGACAACTGCCGAACCTTGCTCTTGGATTCGGGATTGTGGCACCAAAGGCAGTTCAATGGACAGCCCTTCAGGAAAACCGTAGTCCTGATGCCAGGACCATCGTGAATCGAAAACCGCTGTATGTCAAAAACCGTTCCTTTCATACTCGCATTCGCCGTGTTTGCTTTCTCAATGCTCCAACTGGTTCAAGGTACGCTCGATCGCACCGCGATAGCGGTCAACCAATCCGCGGGCGCGACGCCCCATCGCCTCGCGCTCGCCAGAATCCTCTACTAGCTTGCGCAACGACGGCAAAAAGTCATCGTCCTGTTCAACTTCTACTGACGCCTGAGCCTCCTTGAACAAAGAAGCCACCTGGCGGAAATTCTCCATATGGCTTCCATGCAGGATCGCCTTGCCGAAGATTGCGGGTTCGATGATATTGTGCCCACCAGTCTGGCCCGCCAAGCTCTTGCCTACGTAGGCGATATCGGATGCGCCATAGAAGTTCATCAGTTCGCCAGTGGTATTGGCCAACAGCACATCGACAATCCGCGTGTCGGCCTTCGCATGTTCATCGGGCTTTGACAACCTGTAGGTCAATCCCATTGAATCCAGCAGTTTACCAACTTCAGGCGCTCGTTCGCAATGCCTGGGCACCAGGATCATTTTCAGTTCGGGATGCTCGGACTTCAGCTGGATATACGCCCTGCAAACCAATTCTTCCTCCCCGGAATGCGTGCTCCCCGCAGTGAAAACCAAACGCTCCCCGGAACCGAAGCAATCATCCAAAACCTGGCTCTTGTCCGCATTCTTCGTCTCGGGAACCTGGTCAAATTTCATCGTGTCGCAAACGACGACCCGTGGATCGTCGCCTAAAACACGGCAAATGCGCTTCCGATCCTCCGCGGTTTGAACGCAAATGCTGTCAAACTTATCAAACAAGGGCTTGAAAATGAACGCCCACTTGGCATAGCCACGGCTTGACCTGTCTGACATCCTGCCGTTCACCAACGCCACCTTCGCACCAATACTCTTCGCGCAGCAAATCAAATTCGGCCAGATTTCAACTTCGAAGATCACCAGCATGATGGGCCTGACAACCTTGAGGGTGCGTCTAACCGCGAAAAAGCAATCGATCGGGCAGTAGATCAGCATGACATTCTCAGGCAACTTTGCCTTTGCAGTATGGAAAGCCGTGCTTGTGCTGCAGGAGAAGACCAGGTCGTCCTGGGGAAATTTGGCTTGCCATGCCTTGATGAAGGTCAGTGCCGCGATGGTTTCGCCAACGGAAACCGCATGGATCCAGACTGGCCTTTTCAGTTCCTTGAGGCGGCGTTTCTTGTCGCTACCGATAATTCCCAAGCGTTCCCAGTATTCTTTGGTGAGCCCGCCCCGTCGAATGATATGAACCAGATAAAACGGGAGATAGCAAAGGAAGAAAATAGGAAAAAGCAGGCTGTAGATGAACTGGAACATAATGCTTTGGAAATGATGGTTTTTTGTGATTGTGGGGAATTGAACTGGTTTAATTATCGCTAGACGTCAAGCGGCCTGCGCGAGATGACCATCAGGGTTTGGTCATCTGCCTGCGGCGTGTCTTCCGAGAATTTCTTTACTTCCCCGATGATGTGTGCAATGGTTTTCTTCGGGGATTCCGCACACTCCTGGAAGAGTTTCCAGAACCTGCCATCCCCAAACAGCTCTTGCAAACGGTTTTTCGCCTCGTTGATACCATCGGAATACAGGCAGATCTTCATCCCCGGCTCGAAGTTGAACGAGACGATTTCAAAGTGCGTTGACTCATCATTGGGCCACATTCCCAAAGCGTGTCCTGCAGGCTTCAGTACCTTCAATTCACCGCTTGCGCTCCTTAGCAACAACGGCGTATGACCAGCGCAACCAAACTTGCATTCATGCTTCGACATGTCAATGAGCAATGCATTCAAAGTGACAAATTGAGACGGATCCGAATGGGCGTGAATCAAACGGTTCAAATCCAAAAGGAACGACTCGACATCAGTAAACCTGTCATTGAGGCAACGAACAAAACTCCGGCACATCGAAGTCATCAAACAAGCGGGCAAATTTTTGCCCGCAGCATCGGCGACAATCACTAAAACACGGTTCTCGTCCAATTCCGCAAAGTCGTAGAAATCGCCGCTGACCTCCATCGCAGGAGTCTGATACGCGGCAAAACGATACACGCCAAGCCTGGGGGGAATCGCAGGCAAAAGCAACTTCTGCATCTTCGAGTAAGAAGCAAGCTCCTGGACAATCCGATCCTGCTTCTGACGCTCAGTATAAACCAAAATCAAACTCGCAGCCAAAGCCGCCTGAATCGACAAACCCTCGAACTCCTCTAAATCATTATTCGAATACGGCTCGGTGGAATGCTTGCGATTCACTGCAACAATCAAGCCGATGAAACGACCCTCGAACGTCAACGGAACAGCCATCATCGTGTCAATGCCGCGAGGCAAGTTGATCTGCTGAGAACGACCGAAATTCACTGAAGACATCGTGTCGATCACCTCGCCAAGCAAACCCTCCCCGCTGCGGATGATCTCCTTCTTGAAATGAGCAGAACGATTGCGGCTGTTCTCATTGATCTTATCCTCAATCCCAATCGACATCTCGGAAAATATCGGGAAAGGACCGACGCACGCCGCGCCCTTCACTTGCTTCAACCCCAGCTCCGCGCTGGAATCAAGCACATAGATTCCAACCGACTCCGCGTTGATTTCCTCCCAAATCTGGGATACAAGAATATCCAGCGCCTCAAACGTCTCCTTAACCGTAGCCAACTTCTCGGTAAAAAGCCGCAAGGTACGCTGATGGGATTCCTGACGAGACTGAATCTGCAATTTCTCCGATTCCAAATTGTGGATGCTCGTCACGCCCCACGTCACGATCGTCGTCAAAAACAAGACAACCAACAAAAATAGCAATGGCACAATAAAGTCCATAGACTCATTCCTAATGATAAACTCGACTTCCCAGCCGAAAGTCAAGACAAAAAATACCCCAACTTATTGGACGATACATAATATTAATAGCACTTGCCAACTTTTCAATGCACTATTGACCATTTTTGCCTCTTCTTTTCACAATAGGCACAAATATTCAAACAAGAGCATTTTGTGTTGTTTTCGTACTACTATCGCCCAACTTCTTGTTTTTTCTAAAGGAAATTTCTGAAAGTCAATCCTTGAGCCAGTGCCACGCAATCACGTTTCCAAACCCGCCCCAGTCCCATAGGTCCCATTCGTCCGACCCTGTCCGACCCGTCCGAGTAGTCAGACTGAAGTTATTTCAACGAGATTCGTGGATCGATAAGCACATAGCAGAAATCGGACAGCACATTTCCCAGCAATCCAAGTATGGAAGTCAACGCGATCGTCCCCATAAATACGGGATAGTCGCGACCAACCACAGCCTCCAAGCTCAAGCTTCCCATGCCGGGTATTTCAAAAACGCGCTCGATGATCACGGAACCAGCAAACATGATGGATAGGACGCCGCCGAACCCTGTCGCAATCGGAATCAACGCATTGCGCAACGCATGGCACCACAGGACCCGAGCGGTGCTTCCACCCTTGGCATACACCGTACGGACATAGTCGCTGTTGATCTGCTCCAGCAGTGAATTCTTCATCAGCAAGGTCAATACGGCAAAGCTTCCGACCATATAGCATGTCACCGGAAGAATCAGATGGCGAAGGAGATCGACACAACGATCCCAAAATCCAAGCGACTCGAAATCCTGTGAGTGGAAACCAGTCGCGGGCAAGATGTCCCACAATCCGTCAACCGTTCCGCAAAAGACCATTTTCAGAACCATTCCCAAGGCAAATGCAGGGATGGCATAACCGACGAAGACGATGACGCTCGATACCAAATCAAAGGGTTTTCCATGCCAAAGCGCCTTGAGGACACCAAGGGGAATGCAGACCAGGTAGGTCAACAGAAAACCCGTCAACCCAAAGACCAGGGACACGGGAAAGCGCTCGCTGATCATCTGCCAGGCCGTCTTGTTGGGAAACTTGTACGACTCCATCTGTAACCCGATCTTGTCATCAACCAGCCATTTCCAATAACGCTTCAAAAATGGCTGGTCGAATCCATAGTGCTTTCGGATGTATTCCCGTTGCGTCTCCGTGATGGAACCCGCTTCCGATTGACCAGTGCTGGCAACAGACTCGCCACCCTGCTCCCCGCCACGCATCCGCATAATCGCCTGCTCAACAGGACCGCCAGGAACAAACTGGGTGATCCCAAAGCAAAGAAACGTAATGCCCAAAAAAGTGGGGATGATCAACAACAAACGACGAAGAAAGTACTCTTTCATAACCTATTGGCGAAAAGTCAAATTAGTCCTGGACAAGATCGATCGAAACCTGCGACGGAGCCTGGACAACAGGCGCCTTGCCAGCTTCCAAGGTCACCGACACCGGACCGTAAGGAGTCGGATAAGTCCCCTTCGCGTACTCCAAATCCGCCAGGTTCGGCTTCAGGAGAATCCGCTTGGAGCCTGGCTCGACCACGTTGATGCCCAGAACCTTTTGGCTCAGGCACGCCGAAGGACCGCCTGCCCAGCCGTGGCAAAGGCTATGGCGCAAGCCCAAATAGCAGTACTTGCCGAAATCCGCATGGAGATCCTTCTTGCCGGGAATCGGAGGCTCGTCAATGCGATTGGAATTGACGACCCAATCCAGGTCGAAATCTTCCCAGAACGAAGTTGCGCCATGATTCAACATCGCACCCCAGTACTTGCGCATGACATTGAGCGCGGACTGAACTGGCTGCGCCAACAGCATATAGTACCCGAAGAAGGTGCTGACCCCACGCGTCGGATTCGTCGTCAGCACCTTGGTGCAATCGTCGATCTCGCCCAATGTAAGCATAGCGGCTGCAGTTTTGTATCCGAGGCTGTCGGGGACGATTTTCTTAAGCCATTGGTTTCGTTCATCTGCTAGTTGCGCCATCTCCACTTCTCCAAGAATAGCGCAGAGGAAGGCTGCTCGCTTGAACATCATGGCGAAGAGTCCCCGTCCCCCTGCCAATTGCACGTCCTTGTTGTCATTGGTCGGCCAATCCAGGAAGCACCAATTTCCGCGCAGATCCATCGTGCCATCCTCGGCGATCATTTCCGAAAAGTGCCTGACCAATCCCAGCAGGTAGTCCTTCTGTTGCTTCAGGTACTCCATGTCGCCGCGGTGCATAAAGTAGTCGTACTGGTTGATCACCCACCACAGAGAGTACGTCATGATCCCGTTCATGTACTGGGGAAGAGGAGTCCGGTCACGAAGGAAGTCAAGGCTCTTGGGAATGAGCGAAACGTCGTCGAACGCCGCCAAAATCACACGGATCTCAGGATTGAGGTCGCCAAGCCAGACCAGCCTGTCACGCTTGATTCCATCATAGATGTAATCCTGCATGTTCAAATGGACAGTATAGACTCCCGTATCCCAAATCTTGTTCAGTAGCGGATCGCTGCACTCGAAGGAACCGACGCGGGGCAAATCCCGCATCAACGATACCGCGATGATGTTCATCAACGGCATCCGCTCGCCCAATATGTCAATCCTGACAAACCTAAATCCAGTGCATCCGTACTCCAACATCCCCATCCGAGGGCAATCCAACTCGGTATCGTGAATCGAATGATCCTGATTCGGCTGAGACATCGCCTCGCTGACGGATTCGCCAAAACGTATGCGAATGCGACCAACAGCAGCACCGCCAACCCCAGTGACCAAACGAATCCCACCATGCAGCTCGCGACCAAAGTCAAGCAAAACATAAGCGCCGCGCTCGACGAAAATCTGATCCGCAGGAGCCAAAGGACCAAAGCTCTGTATCTCACGACGACCGACGAAAAAATCCGGCTCCGACAACCCGCTGCTCATCACCGTCCGCACCGCAGGAATATATTCCCTTACACGATCGTCACGTATGGCATCCTTGTACAAACCCATTGCTTGCTCCTTTGGCGGATTTTATGAACTGATTATTTAAACAGCAATACCTCCTTCAATATAACCCAACACCTTGCGTTTCATAACATCAAACCAACCAAAATACCCCCCAACCCATGGATTTCCCCCCCCAACATCGTCAATGCCCCCACAGTCCCAAGTCCCGAAAAAATCAGTCGCCATCATCCCGAACTTGGAACTTGGTCACCTGCCGCTCCTTGCCATCATCATAGTTGGTCACCCAATCCAACACCGTCCCACCGGACTCAGCATAATACGGACTGACCAGGAAATTCGATTCCCCCTCCCGCAAGACCTCGTACTCGCCTACCTGAAAATACTTCCCTTCATGCAAATCGTAAACCGTTTCGTCCAGCGAGGGCATGGGAGCGAACGGATACATCATCTCAAATACGCGAGCACGATCGGCAGAAGGAATCTCGTACATCTCAACCTCAACCCCAATCGATAGCATCACACGACGGGTCGAATACGGCAAACGCTCCTGAGGACCAGTAATCGCAAGAAGTATCATCTTCTCTGTTCGGCTGAAATCCTCGGCACTAGAACACTCCACACGAGGGCGGTTCGATACCTCATCAGAATACATCGTCACGGCTACAGATCGCATCGTTTCTTGTTTCTTGTCTGACATCAATTCTCCTTGGATTCGATTGTTCTAAATCACTCGATACACCACACATCCTCATACCCAATTGATACAAATCAAAAGGATAGATCCGAATTGCAATTTTTGAATTACATCGGAAACAAGAATAATTTTATACATGCCTAGAAATTTTCAAATAAATCAAAGTAACTTTCATTTACTTTCCTTTTTTGTCATAAAAAGGAATAGATTATCATCATCATCCAAGGAAATCATAGGAAGAATATTTTGTGTCAAGGATTTGACAAGTTACTGATTGATAGGATATTAGGCGCTATGCAAAACACTGAAGTTCCATCAAGGGTCGCCATGCCTTCATTTTTTGGTTTTTTATGCCGTCAGATTCGCCGTGGTTTAAGCGGCGGCGGCCCAACATTCAAGTTAGGGATGATATTGTTCCTCTTGAACTGGCCTGTTGGCTGGGGTGGCGCTGCTCTTTGCGCATTGCTTGCTGCCGCCTACAAATCGAAATTCTGGCTATTGGCTGCAGGTTTTCTGTACATTATTTCGTGGGTCATGTTGGGCGTAGCCACGATCCTCTTGGGCGTTGACGCAAAAAATCGCTTGCTCGCCCAATACAAGAGATCTCGAATCGCATTTGACAGGTTGAAGAAACATCGCCTTGCAAAGCTGAAGACGAAGGATTAGGAATCGTTCAAAACCGTCCGACCCGTCCGATTAAAAATGCGCCATTTTCAACCACCTGATCGGTGACACCGCCTGAGTACGAGCACCCCGGGTGCCCTCCAACCACCCCGGGTGCCCTCCAACCACCCCGGGTGCCCTCCAACCACCCCGGGTGCCCTCCAACCACCCTGGATGTCTCCGACCCGTCCGACCCGTCCGACCCGTCCGACCCGTCCGACCCGTCCGACCCGTCCGACCCGTCCGACCCGTCCGACCCGTCCG
>Ga0123335_1003603_pt1 | contig 21355 bp, 15 predicted proteins | sample BiotimSIPDNA_2_FD_89707 | JGI IMG/M metagenome (GOLD analysis project Ga0123335, IMG submission 89707) | Anaerobic biogas reactor microbial communites from Washington, USA - Biogas_R2 time_0 SIP DNA | ecosystem: Engineered > Bioreactor > Anaerobic > Unclassified | place: Washington, USA...
CCTGTTGACGCGATGCCTTCTCGATTGCGTCGTTTCACGAATCGTCGTTTGATCAGCTGGGGTATCCTTGGCTGGTTGTTGCTTTTGCTGATACCTGTCGTGGTGTTTTTGGTGCCGATGTCATCTGTGATGAAGATTCGTGTATTTACGAGTGTATGCACTCTATGTCTTGGAGTTGGCTTGTTGCTTGTCATGCCGAGCTTGGTGTTGTTGACCGAGCGCGTATTTGGTCCTTTGGTGTCACGTTTGCTTGGCTTCCATCCCATGTTTATGTCGCAGGTCTTGACCGGAAACCAATGGCGGACGATAGGGACTGCGATTGCGTTGAGCTTGGGACTTGGCCTGTTTACGGCGATACATATCTGGTCGTCATCGATGCTGACCATGTTCACGGTTCCTGATACGATACCTGATGTGTTGGTTCGGTTTCAGGAAGGGGTAATCAGCGATTATACGACGGAGCATGTCAGCAAGATGCCTGGGATTCGCGAGGGGCATTTCATGCGCGTAAGCGTGGCGCAACCGGATTTGGGCGATGAGTTGCGTGAAAAGATGCTCGCCATGGGTGCGATGGGAGGTAATCTGGTGGTGATGGGGGTGGATTCAAGTACGGCGTGGCGTGAGGTCGACCCGATGATCCGGTTGAAGTTCGTCTCGGGAAACCGTGAATCTGTGTCCCGGGCATTTTCCCAGCCAAGCGCTCGGGCTTGCGTGATTCCCGAGACTTTGGCGGTCAACGGAGGCTTGAAGCTTGGGTCGAAAGTGAGCCTGAAGGCATCGACTGACGGACGGCGACCACAGCAGGGACAGCGTGGTGCTCAGGAGGGGGTAGGCGAGGAGCCGTCGGTTTATGTGGATTATGAAGTCGTTGGGATTGTGGATTTTGCGTGGGCTTGGATGTCGAAATGCTCTGGAGTTCGTGTGAGTTCAGGTCGCACATCTGGCTTGATTTTCACTCCGTACGATTGTCCTCTGAAGGATTTCGGAGCGCCGGATCGGGAGTTTTTCTGGTTTGACACGGATGGGAGCGTGAAATACCACCAAATCGTTGAGTATATGCGGAAGATTGCGGGGGAGGCTTTTAGCCGCAAGCCAGTGGCTCGCCTGATGCGAAGCTTTGCTGGCGGGACCCGTTGGGATCAGGGGATCAACAAGAATTTCGTGCTGGTCAATTCCAATGAGAGTTTGAACAACTCGTTGAACAGTCGTGCTTTCAGTGTTATTCGCATGATGGCTCGGATGCCGTTGGTGATATTGGTTTTGTCATCCTTGGCAATCGTGAATACGATGGTCGTGTCTGTTCGTTCGCGGCACTGGGAATTGGGTGTGATGCGGGCGTGCGGCGTGACGCGTTGGGGCTTGTTTCGAATGATTGTCGCTGAATCGCTGTTGGTTGGGCTATGTACGTGCCTGATGAGCTTTTTCTTCGGGCTTTTCTATGCGTGGAATGCCACCGGCATGGTGACGGTTGCGCCGATATTTGGCGTCATTGCGCCGCCATTGTCAATCCCCTGGGCGATGCTTGCTCCCGGATATGGATTGGCTGTGCTGCTTTCTGTGGTGGCTGGAGGCATCCCGGCGCTGATGGCGGGACGCAAGGATATTGCCGAATTGCTGGCAAGGCGACAAGACTAAGGAGTTGTACCAGCTGTGAAAAATTATTCGGCAACAGAAAAGTAGATTGTTCTTTTTGCAAAAAAGCGTTATGTTTAAGTGTATTTCAAATTTTAGCGTCGGAACGACTATTATCCATTTAGAGGAGTATAAAAATGAAACTTCGTAGTTTTCTTGTCTTGGGCTTGATGATTTTCTGTGTTGGAACGAGTTTTTGCAATGCTGACGACTACAGGCAGGGGTTCGGGATTGAATTGCCGGAATCGAAACCCAAGCCAGCGGCAGCGAGCCTGGAAAGTTTCGAGAATAACAAACGCTACGCAAAGCTGTTTGAATTGCGTGCGGAGGTCATCGAGCTTTTCAGGGAACGCGAGGCGCTGAACGACCTTGCCGATCCCAGGGAAGCCAAAAGAGCGAAACGTAAGCTGGAACAAGTGGAGCAAAAACTCTATAGGGCAAAGCAAAAATTTTACAGGGAAGCCAAGAGAATCCGGGATCCTTGGACCAAGGACTTCGAAAAGGTTGATAAAATCTATCAAGACCTGATGGACAAATCCGCTAAGGCCGCAGAACAGGGAAATGATGCGAGATCGACGAAGTTCGCACAAGAGGCGGACAAGCATACCGGAAAGCGTGAAAGCCTGCAAAGAAACATAGACCTGATCAACTACTTCCTGTTCTTCGACGAATATGAAAAAACAGAGATTAAAGAAGTGGACAAGAAACCCGAAGAGGGAAAAGCCGTCGAAATGAAAAAAGATAAGATTGGCGACAAAGACGGCGAGAAGCAGCAGGAGAAAAAAGCCAGGAGGCAAAAGTCGAAGAAGTCCAAGAAGGCAGATCGGGACTGAAGCTTTCCCATCTTCGCAAGTAATTTAGGATCAAAACTATATAATCATAGGTTTTGTACTCAGGTGGCATGTGGCATGCCATCTGAGTGTTTTTTTGCCCGCAGACCTTGGGAAAAGCAAGTACGGGCACCCGGGGTGCTCGTACTCAAACAGTTTCGCCGCTAAAGCGGCTAAACATTCCGCATTCCACATTCATAATTCATAAAAGGTCTTGAGTTTTGCGTTTGCGGAAGCTACTTGAGGATAGTCACAAAGAATGTTCCAGAGGGCAGGGGGCGTTCCCAGGCGACACGAAGGTCGGGAGTCATTTCAAATAAGTTGACTTGCTGATCAGTATGCAGGAAGACCGTGTTGCCGTTGGGTAGGCGATGGGGACAGGATGGACGTAAGCGCTTCAACTCGGGCAAGTCGCGGCGAGTGTTCACAAACCATACTGACCTGCCATTGCGAGTGTACTCGACAAGAGAACGGGAACCCGAAACAAGAATATTGCCGTTCGATGTGCCCGCGATAAAAAGAGGCATTGTCGATACGCTGAATTCTTGCAACAGTTCGCCCGTCAAGGCAAACTCGAAGATTTTTGATTCTGTCGGATAGGTGACCAATAGCTTTTCATCGGGAGACAGGTTGCATGTGGCAAGCGGGCGAGCCAGTGACAAGGTCGATTCTCGCTCGAGCTTTCCAGCGTCATCCAGTTGGACCAAGGCTCCATTGCTTTGAACCAGCAGGATTGAGCCGGATTTCAAGGCAAGGGCGGATGTGACAGGATTTTGGGTGCGGTATCGCCATTTGAGTTGCTGGTTGGGACCTACAAGCATTGCACCGTCCTTCAAGCCGATCAACACGGCGCCACTTGGATGCTTGGAGGCTGAAATTGCCCCCTCGGTCGTAAAACTCCAACAAATCTCGCCGCTTTCCGTATGTTCTTCGATTGTATGCTTGGCATTTTCGATTGCGCGAATGCTTAGGAAACGATGGGGACCATAGTCGTTTTCATGCCAGAAATGGCGCTTGATTGGCCGGTCGCGACCCTCTATGCCTTGTGGGTTGGCGGGATCCACGTCCAGGTCGGGCCAGATCACGTCGCCACGCAATTGTTCGCTTTCCCGATAAAAGGCTCCTAGGCGCAAGGAATTGCAATCTTGCCACAAGGTGAGCCAATGGCGTTCTTCGTCAGTCAAGCGTGGTCGATGGTAGTCGTCGTTCATCAGTTTTGTCAACAGGCTTGCCTTTGCGCCAAATCGTTCGGGGATGGTACGCGCGCCGCCATGGGTGCCGCAGTAATCGCCGAGCATCGTGCCGAGCATTCCTCCTGAAAACCAGAATGCGGCATCCTTTAGTCCCTTATAATTGGATTTGCCGTCCTTCATCCAAGGATGGTTGCAATTCCGGCAGGCTTTGTCGATAATCGGACGAATTTGCCTATGATAGAAGATCGGCTCGATCTTGTCTCCGAGTTCTATTTTCAGTTTTGAAGGTTCGCGTTGCAGCGCCATTGGTCGTGGTCCGACCTTCGGCACCCGTCTTCGTGGTTCGTGGCATCCGATACATCGTAGCTGTTCGCCGGGGAAGACAAACGCCACGGAACGCATCGATTGAACCGCCTCGAACTTCTCGTTCAAGACCTGGAAAATCAGTTCCTTGCCGACTGGCGCTTCGAAATACACGCTTCCGTCATCCTCGACAGGCACGATTCCCAGGGGGATCCTCGGTGTGCTTTCCCGCTCGAACCCAGCCATCGGGACGCCCATGATGTGATTCGTCTTCAAGACGTTCTGAATCACGCGCAGCCACTTGATTTTCGTGCCCTCGGGAAAGGGCTGATCCGTATCATAGACGTTCATCACGGAAATGGTCGCCTTGGGGGCGTCTTCCGAAGCCCGCTCGCCTTGCCAGGTACGATCTGGAAGCACAGGAGGAGTTGGACGAGGTTGCAAGGGGATTGGATCGATTAAACGGAAGCACTCCTTGGGATTGTCGGCGGTTTCGCGCAAGGCGCAGATCAGTTCCTCGTTGCCAAAGCGATCCAGCACGACCAGATCCTCCCAGCAGTTCGCGAGATAAAGGTCCTCGCTCAAGGGCCAAGGCGTGCCGTATTTGTAGTGCGTTCTATTTGGCATCTCGGTTTCCGGATACGGCTCGTATGGTGTCAAGCGTCGAATCTGGCTGTGATGTGCGTCGTCTTCCACATTCAGATCCAGGATGCATAGGGCGCCGTAGCATTGTCCGTGGTGTGGCGCAGCCGTGAAGATCAGCTTGCGTGAGCCTGGGATTGCCCGGATTCCAAGTTCGACGATCGGCGTGCCCCAACGAGTGCCCAATCCGCTGTAGGGGACTTTGGGGAATCGCTTGACGTAATCTTCGCGATGCCCGGGTTCAGAATGCCAGGGGTAGGGGTAGTTTCCGTGGGGAGCGCGGGGATCCGTACCATCGGGATTCGCAATCCAAAAGCGACCGCCCAGGCAATTTTCACGATCGACGTAGTCCCAGCGGGCATAGACAATCTGTCCATCGTGATTTACGGAGGGATTCCATTCCGAAGTCTCGAAATAACTGGCGGGAACGATGTCGGAACCGTCAGGTTTCATGGTGAACAAGGTGAAGTTGCGGACTCGCAAGTGCTCTGCAAAGCATCGAATGTAACCGCCGCGTCGTTCGGAAATAAAGGCCAATCGACCGTTCGGCAGCCAGCATGGATCAAAATCATTGATCCTGCCATCCGTCAATTGTCGGAGTCCTGTTCCATCGGCATTGACTGCAAACAAATGAAAGCAGGTTTCGTATCCGAAGACGTTCTTCGCATGGTGCTTGTTGTTTGTCCAGGCAAATGCCATTCGCTTGCCGTCAAAGGACAGGTCTGGCGTGCAAAACGCGCCTCCGACCAGGGATTTTCCTTGGTATCGACCATTTTCGACTACACTTTTGCCTAGGATGTCCATGACTTTCGGTGTGCCTTTTCTCCAATTGGAAATGCGAAACAAGCCACCTCCGGGGACGGCATTGTAGCCGAAATACTGGCAGGCGAAGTGTCCGCCAACGTCGTCGCTTGTCCAAGTCCTTGAACGGATGGAACCCTCTTGCGTTCCGCGTGAAACGCACAGCAGATCTCCAACTTCGGCGAGCTGGCGATTGGCGAGGACCAATTCTCGGCGCAATGCGCAAAACGCATAAAATGCGCCTGGGCTTTCGCCGGTTTTCGCCAGCGCATTTTTCAGGATGGCGGTCGTTTGGCTGAATCGGTTCGTCGCTTGGGCTTCGAGCAATCCATTGGAGTCCAGGTATTTTAGGAGTGCTTCGACTCGTCGCATTGCCGTGCCTGCGGGACCTTTGTCGTCTTTCCAGATCAAGGCTTGGCGATCGAAAACTTGTTCTTGGAGGGATTGCAGCCATTGTGTGTCTTGCAGCTTCTTGTCAATGCGTCGTTCCTTATCGTAGTCGAGCTTGCCATAGTTTTCGAACTGTTTTCGCCAATGTTCCCAGACGACGTCCCGTGCATTTAGTTCAGGCAATGTTTCAGGTTTGATTCCAGCGGTTGCCAGCCAGTTTTTGGCTGCTTGCCTTAGGGATGATGTTTCGCGCAAGGGTTCCAAGGGTTTCCACTCCGTGGTGTCGCCCAATTGCGATTCAAGTTTGACCACGCCTGTGAGGTTGCCTTTGGAGGCGTATTCCTTCTGGTCTTTTTCAGCGAAGTCCCAATGGGCGAAGTCGCCTTTCATGGTTTCCGTGGGCAGGCATACAGCATTGGCGAGCTTGAATTCGCGGATTCTTCCCTCGCTGTTGAACCGGTGTCCGAGCACGTTGCCGATCAGCAAATCCTCTTGAGGCGGCGCCTCTGTCTTTTCCGGCAAGCGCTGGAGCTTGACGTCGGCGACTGGCGTTCCATCGACGAATAGCCTCGCCCGAGTTCGTTCCAATATAAAGGTCACACGATGAAACTTGGAATCATTCAAATTGAACGAGCTGTGGACATGATCCGGGTTGAAGCCGGGAATATAGGCGGTCAACAGTCCTGTCTGGGGCATCGTGAAAACTTCCCAATGCCAGGAGCTGTTCTTTTGATGGCTGGCGAACAGGATCGAATAGCCGCTGTTCGGCTCCATTTTCACGACGGCGTCAAGAGTCAGGGGAAACGAGCTGTGATAGGGTGCCCAACGTAATCGCCCCGTGTCCTGATCCAAGGCAAGACCTTCGAAGTCGTCAGCGTGAATCGAGGACACAAGGAGCACCACCAGCAACCACAGCAATGAGGCAGAAAATCGACCAATTGTATGAGACTCACGCCCCACAAACTGAGTTGCTTGGTGCATCATTGTTCAGTTTCCCCCGTCACTTGTCAACGTCCTGGAATTCCAGCTTCCGGTAGGGCGAAGCCTGCCCCGTCAACGGGAAGCGCACAATCTGGCGACCGGTTGCCCATGTTACCACAACCCCAGGCACATCGCCGTCAAGGCGCTCGACCGACAAGGGCAACGGGGCGTTGGCGTCGGCGCGAGGCACAATCACCATCAGGAAGCCTGGATTCTTTACTCCGTGAGCCGTGTGCATGATCTTCGGATGAGAACCACTTTGGCTGGTCACGTACCATTCCATCGTTGTATCGCCAGGCACGCTCCTTCCGACTGGATAGACAGAAATGCTTGCGGGGGAGTCAATCCCTGGATTGAATGTCTCGAGCAGGAACGGTGGTTCGCCCATGACGGCTTCGTCTGCTGTGTAGTAGATTGCGCCGGCGGGTTCGGCGATTGGAATCAGGGGATCTTCAACGTCGTAGGGCAACAGCATCAACTTCGCCAATGCCGCTTGGGGCTCGCGTCCGCGCAGCTCGACCGCAAAGGATTCGCCGGCCTTCAATGTAAATTTGCGAGGCATTGCTTCGCCACGCTCCTTGACGGCGCTCCATGTCAACGTGTTGGTTGGCGCAATGTCCCAGGCATCGATCCGATCGGCTCCAATCGCCAGCGAAAAGCTGTCTGACTTGTGGCTCACCGATCCGCATGCGGCGGTCAACCCGAACAGCTTGTAGTCGCCATCGGCGGGGACTGTGAACGTAAAGGTGGCCTTGGCGCTGGATTTTCCTGCCGCAGTAGTCAAGACCTTCGTCCTCCTCGTGGAGACGGAGCCGATCCATTGCTTTGGATTGCTGTAGTCAACTTCGAGGTAGGTTGGATAATGCCACTGCCATGTGAAATCGTGATTTTCGTCATCGTTTTTCTCGATATCATCAAAGAGCACCAGGTATGGCGGGATGTTCTTTTGGTCTCCGCGAACGAACACGAATTGGCGCTCCGCACGTTTGATGTTTCGTCCTGTAGGTCTTCGTATCCATTGTGCGAAGTCGAAGTTCCAGGCGTCTATTGCGTCAACCCGGATCCAGTCGAAATCAGCGCCATGCCGATATCCTGTGATGCTTCCGCTGCTGTTGTTGTGCCATCGGCATGGTTGTCCGAGTCCGTCAACGAGCACGACATTATGGGCGTAGGCGCTTCCGCTCTTCAGCGGGTCTCCGTCGTTTCCGTAACCGCTGTCGATGAAGAAATCGAGTCCATATGCTCTGAAGGTGAATGTGCCCTTGTCTGCCTGGTCGTGTCCTGCCGCGTGCGGCCCTGCCTCCACGGCCAGGTGGAAGCCGTTTTTCCCGTATCCATTGGCTCTTGAGACTGCGAGTCCCCTGCCACGGAAGAGCATTCCGTCAGGGAGTAGGGCAGCGGGGTCTTCGACGGCTGGGAAGTCCTGGTGGAAGAGCGTATATGCCAGGGAAACATGTGCGGAGAATTCCGATGCGTGGTTAGGGGTTGCCCCATGGTTCCACGCCCAGCTCATCAGTCCCGCCAATGCGCCGTAGCTCAGCTTGCGGTCGCCTGGTCGTTCGGAGAAGTGCTGTATGTAATCCAAGCCCTTGTCCATGTTTGCTGGGTTCGGCAGGCGTTCGCCGTCTTTCATCGGGTCGTCCTTTGCGAGTTCCGCTAGCCGTCCCAGTACATAGCTATATACTTGGCATCCTGGCACGCTTCCGTGTCCGCAGTCTGACAAATTGTTCCATTCCGGCCTGTTTGGCAGCAATTCCGAGACCAGCCAAGGTGCGATCAGTTGGAGGTTGGTATCTATGAGCAAGTCGCCGCGTCCTTGTTGGCGCAATACCTCCATGAATTCGACTCCTGCCCCGATTCCATAGACAATGTATGATGGCCCTTCGTGGCCGCATCCATCAAAATCAACACCAAGTGTAAGGTAGTCGCGCAGGTGCCTGCGGAAGGTGACCAGCATCGCTTCCTCGGGGAGATTTGTTTCGCCCTCCAGTGCCAGTATGCCCAATCCGGCGCAACTCACCAGTCCCGGATCCCAGTTCCAGACTCGATGTAGGGGGTGGCGACCCCAACTATGAATCTGGCTCTTGTCGTAGATGTCCTGCACAAAGCCAAGCAGCGTTACCGCCACGTCCCGCCGCTCTTCTTCCGTCATGAAATGCCACAGCCAGTCGTAGCCGAATGCCAAGGCGCGGACATAGAATGTGCGCGTGTAGTAGAAGCCAAGGTCGATCTCAGGGGTTGTCACGTCCAGGGATCGCGCCATGTTCACCAGCCCTTTCGCGGCATGGCGGCTAAAGCGCTCGTCGCCAGTCAGCAAACCGACTGCCGCCAGGGTTTCGATCGGACGAACCGAAGGCGTCAATGCCCCTTCGAAACTAGCGCGTTTCTTGTGGGGGGTCAGCTCTTCCGCAGCGGAAAACCCCAGGACTCTGCCGAAGGGATTGTCGGCATTGAAGCTTTTCAACAGGCTTTCGGCTTGCCTTATCAGGTTTTCGTAGCAGGCTTGTGCATTTCCTCCGGCATTTGCCTTCTTGCGCAACCGCTCCAGATTTTCGCCATTCAGCAACAATCGTGGATGTGACGAACCGTCAATCGAACGCTTCAATTGCTGAGCGGCCATCTTGCGGAGGATCGATTTGATGAACTCTTCTGACGTTCCTTGCTCGATCAGGCTTAGTTGGTCAAATTCCATTTCAACGATGTCGTCAAACAATCCTGCGACTGAGATTTCCAGAAGGTCATTGGTGGTTAGCATCGTCGTCGCAAAGCGGGCACTTGCATTTCTGTTGGGTTCGAATTTGGCGAATGGCAGGTAGAATTCCACCCATTCCCCGTCTCCTACCTGGAGGTCGCCAATGGTTTGCTTGTAATAATGTGACAAACCCTCTCCGCGAAGCAGTATCAAGGCCTCGATGCGTCCTGCCTGTCGGCTGCGGTAGCGGCCATAGATTCCCGCGTATTTGCTGAAGTCATCGACTTGGGGGAAGCGGTGCTGGAACCAGCCGAAGCTGAATTCCTTGGTTGACATTGAAGCCTTTACGTGCCCTGGTCGCAATAGTTCCAGGGTCACGTTCACCTTCTTTCCCCAGACGTCCAGGCTTTCGTCGGGAACGGAAAAGGGAACACCAACAGAGTATGACACCAGCGACAATACGACAAGAAGTGAAGTGAGTTTTTGCATGGCTAGATGATTTTGTGTTGAAAAGGTGAATTGATTGTTAGGATTGAAAGAACGCATCACGCTTCAATTTTGGCTATTTCGGATTCATAGAATGGTTTCCCGAAGTAGTCCAACAGAAAGAAAAGGGTTGTATTAAGAACAGATATGGTTTTTTGGGTTACAATAAGATTATATTCTTGGTGGAGTATTCCTACTTGTTCTGCCTGTTGTTGAAAAGATTTGTATGAGGGCACTTTCCATAGTTTGGCATATAGCGTATGTAGCTTGCATACATTCATCCAAGCGATTTTCACAAACTCCTCTTCTATAAACTTGTCTGGATGCCTTGAGGCCATTTTGGGATGCTGTTTTTGAACGACACGCTTGTATTCTCCCTTCTTGAAGAGTAGATCGATACTTACTTGTGCATTCACGAAGTTCGGATCTCCAGGGTAATCACAATGCCTGAAGGATTCCATCATTGGATAGTTCAAGTATAGTTTTCCTCGGGTTGGCTCCGTTTCATTGTTGAAATACTCGATCATTTCAAGTAGCTCTTTGTAATTCTTAGCCACTATCTGCATTTGGGAAAGATTTCTGTCATTTTTGGTTTGGCTTTGAAATTCACTGTCAAAAATCAAATAAATCGAGGAGTATTTGCGATTTAGCGTCTCCAGGTCTTTTTCTGTTCTTTCTTGTTCTTTTTTCAAATTCTTCAATTCGGTTTTTTTGTTCAAGTTACTTTGGAATGAAGCGATTTTGTTCTTGAGTTCGAGGAGATTATCATTGAAGAAAGCTTTGAGAACATCAATGATATTGACATTGAATCCATACCGCTTAATAATGTTGTAAAGATTATGTATGTTGGCACAAACCGAGCAGACATCGCAGTCAAGTTGAAATGTTCTGTCAACTCCAGTTAGAAAATCGGGTTCGGTTCCTGCTCCTTCGACGATAAAGAGAATTGCAGTTTTTTTCATCATGTCTCAAACGCTCCATTGGTATAGAGGTTTTCAAGATTATGTGCTTCTCGCAATTCTCGTTTTGTGGCATTTTTCAGGCTTGTTGCCTTCTCATTCGTTAGGATATAGCAGCAGTCAGGGCGTGTAAGTTTGTTTTGCATCAAATAGGTGTTGTGGGTTGTCAGTACTGCCTGCAAGCCCTTGTGTTGTTCATTCAACCTGGTCAGGATGGAAGCTGCTACTTCATAGTGGTAGTATGCATCGAATTCGTCGATGAACATGAAACTCAACTTTTTTTTGCCGAATGTCATCCAATTGAAAAAAAGCATCAGTGCTTTTGTTCCGGCCGAGGCGATGTCGATGAACCTTGCTTTCCGTTGACCTTTGTCAAAATACGCCCATAATTCCGGTTCGCCGCCAATATCCTCGAAATGCAGGTCGTACTCCAGTTCATTCTTCGCAAGAAAATCCTGGAATTCCTTGAGTTCTCCACTTGCATGGAGCATGTTGACAAGCGACAGGTTGCCGTTGGTCAGCCCACAATAGGAATTGCCATCCGACAGGCTTCGAAACCACAGCATGCCTTCGCAGAATCTCATCATTTTCAGAAATGGTCGTGGCAAGGCAGTGGTCGGAGTGTTGCGGTAGATGTATTTTAGGATTGACAGCCTGTTGTCTGGCAATGGCATGTTGAGTTTTCCCGCCAATTCAGGCGAAATATGGCGTCTTCTAGCATCCGTGAATGAATAGTCAAGGACTTCGTGGCTGTCGATAGTCAGTCTTTCCCAGACCAGGTTATCCACGCTTGTTTTGGCGTATTCATAGATTACTTCAACACCGTCAAAAACGAACTCATAGCGGAAAATTGCTTTCTTGTCTCCCGTGTTTAGGTTCAGATAATTGGAAGTATGCCTAGGGGAAAAACAATGCTTGTCAGTCAAGTGGGTGACAATATCAAGCAAGGCAGTGCCAAGGGATGATTTTCCACTGCCATTCTTCCCGTAAACAAGTGCTTTGACGACAATTCCATCCTTAACGATATTCTGGTTGAACGAGTAGTCTTTTGCGGCTTCAGCGGTCAGGTCAAATTCCAGGTCGCGGAAACACTTGTAATTCTTGACGATGAACCTTTTCAACATAACCGACTCCTTTGAGTTCCAGGATGTATTTTGCTGACAATACTGTATAAGGAAAAAACAGTTTATCCAATTTAAAACGTGTTTTTAATGCGGAATGCTGAATGCGGAATGCTGAATGATCGAATAGAATGTGAAATTTTGCGTGTTAAATTGACATCTTCTTTCCTTGTTTCATTGAAAAGCAGGGAGTTATTGTTACACGAGCTTTCATTTGGCGATATTGTCAAGTCATGTTGCCAATTCGACTTTCTGGTTGCATAGTATTGTCCAATCATCAAAATAACGATTGAAGAATTGGGTTTTGAGAGTTTAACATCAAGGAAATGCCATGAAGAACTGCATCATTTTTAGGGGCGGATGGGATGGGCACCAGCCGGTCGAGACTTCGGAACTCGTCGCTAAGGCATTGAGGGAAAGGGGATTTAAGGTCGATGTCTTCGATGATCAGAAAGCACTTGAAGAAGGTTCGCTGGAGCAAAAGTACGACCTGATCATTCCCGTCTGGACAATGGGGGTGATTTCGGGGCGGGCTGAACGGGCGATCCTGGAAGCGGTCAAGCGAGGAGTCGGAATCGGTGGATGGCATGGCGGCATGTGCGATGCGTTCAGAAACAGTACCGAATACCAATTCATGACGGGAGGGCAATGGGTCGCACACCCCGGTAACACCATCGATTATATGGTCAATATCATCGACCATGACGACCCAATCACCAAAGGCATCGAAGACTTCAAGGTGCATAGCGAACAGTACTACATGCACACGGATCCCTCGAATAAAGTCCTGGCAACGACGACGTTCAGTGGCGAACATGCAGCATGGATTGATGGCACCGTCATGCCGGTAGTCTGGACACGGCGCTACGGAGAGGGAAGAGTCTTCTACTCGTCGCTGGGACATGGCGTCGAAGACTTCCTTTCCACGCCTCAAATCCTTGAAATCACGTTGCGGGGGCTTGCCTGGACCGCCAGGTGAATGCTGAATTATGAATGCTGAATGATTTAACAGACCGTGAAATTCCGCGTGTTGGGTTGATTTATTCTTTCTTTGCTTATAAAGTAGTGATTTGATGTCAGGAAAGTTATTGTTAACCCTGTAGTTGTTTTCAAATATACCTTTTCTGTTCTTATATTGTTTTTCCATTGAATAGCAGGGGAGTTATTGTTCCATGCGCTTTCACATCGAACCGAAATGGCAGGATGCCTTGGCTGCAAACAACTTGGACAGCTATTCGGCCTTGTTGAACTATCGTGGTGAGAACTGCATGTCCAGCCATACCCGCGGTGCCACTTGGCGGTTGACTCTTTCCTGTGGGCAGGACATTTTCATCAAGCAGGATTATTACACCAAGCTCCAGCCGATCATCCGCAGCTTGGTGCGGCTGAGCAAGCCGTTATGCAATACTGAGAAAGAACGCCGTGCGTTTGCCTTGGCGGCGGAGCATGGGTTCATTGTCCCTGAAGTCATCGCCTGGGGGGAAAGCCGGCGGTTCGGTCTGCCAAATACCGGCGTGATGGCAATGCTTCCGATGGAGGGCGTGCCAGTCGATCGCTTTGTCGTCGAAACAGACAACCGGGAGAAGGCACGCGCCGTGATTAAGCAGGCGGAAGAATTGCTTATGCGCTTGCAGGTTTGCCGTTTGGATTGGAATGTTGACTGCAAGCCCGAGCATTTTTTTGTTTTGCCTGATGGCACTATTGGTCTCATTGACCTGGAACGCCTGGCCAAGCGCTCAAAGCCGCTTGACAAAGATTACTGCGAGATGCAACTGCAGCGCTTCCGTTCGCTTCTTCCAAAACCTTTTGGGAATGCTGAATGCTGAATGACATGTCCTCCGTAGTTGTGCGCAGTACAAGGAAGGAGGGGGCATAACGTGCGAAGGAGGATGAATGGGGAATGGGGGATATTACCATGAAAATATGTTTTCTGATTTTCCTGATTTTGTTTTCCCCTGATATCTTTTGTCAAGGGGCAAATGATATTTTATCTGGAAAGCAGGAAAATGCGGTGAAACAAGAGCTGATTGAACAATTCAAGGCGGTTGCTACCTCGGGCGAACTGCAACGATTGCTGGAAGATAACGGCACCTTCAACGTGGAGTTCCCTACGCTCGGCGGCGAGAAGTTCTGGGATACGTTTGCCTCAAACGGCTGGAAGCTGCAGGTCAATATCATCAGCGGATGGTGGCGAATCCTGGATGCCAATGACAACCGTGTCGCTCGCGGCACGACTTTGGAACAGCTGGAATCGCTTCTGAAAAATCGTCCCACGTCAGTCTTGGTTAACTACCTGGACAAGGGCTATCGTTTTATAAAGACGCCGGCGACCAGGCAAGCCGGGAGTGCCGTGGTGCTGATTCATGGCTGGGGCGTCCGCGCCAGTTCCATGCAGAGACTGGCCGACACGCTTGCACAAAAGGGCTTTGACACCTTCAACTACGACTACCCGACCGCTGAGTGTAAACTGGAAAGGCATTGTCAGGTCTTTCTCTCAAAATTTCGCGAATTGCTAGGGGAATTGCCTAAAGATGAGAAAATCTATTTTCTTACCCACAGCATGGGCGGTCTCGTCTTGAGGGGGGCAATGGCCAAAATGACCGAAGAGGAATGCCGTCGAATCAGCGCGATCGTGATGCTTGGACCTCCCAATCGCGGTTCCAACTTGGCATATTTTGGGAAAATGCCTTTTGTCAGTTCATTCAATGCATCCCTTCAAGACATGAGTCCCGATGATGCATCCTTTGTTTCCAAGATACCAGAACCTGCCTGGTTGCCGCCAGTCGGCATCATTGCCGGTCGCTACGATGGCAAGGTCGCGCTGGAGGATACACGGCTTCCTTCGCCGCTTCCATACAAGCATACGATTGTTGACTGCACACACCCTGGCTTGCGGGATCCGCCTAATGTCATAAAGCAAATTCTGAATTTCTTTAAGGAGTCGTTCAAAAATTAACCTAAAAAAAGCAGCTGAAGGCATGACAACTACTTTTTTTAGGATTACCATTCAATTTTCGACGACTCCTATGGGAATCAATACTCGAAAAGGACCTTTCCGGTTTTTCCGGCGGCGAATAATTCATAGCCCTTGGCGGCTTCGGCAAATGGGAGACGATGGGTGACCAAGGATTTCGCCTGAAGACCTTCGCGGCAGAGGCGGAGCATGTCGGAGTATTCGCAGAAGTGGTAGAACCAAGAGCCGGTGGCGGTGATGTCGCGACGGATGAATGCTCCGCTGATCGATATGGGGACCTCAGGTTGCTCGCCGTTGAAAATCACTTGCCCGCCCGTGCGGACTGCGGCGAAACACTGGTGGACAGTTTCGGGACGCCCGGCGCATTCGATCGCGATGTCCGCGCCGACGCCATCCGTCAATTCCTTGATGGTCTCGACTGCATCCTTTTCCTTGGGGTTGATGGTGGCGGAAGCGCCAAACTTGCGTGCCAACTCCAGGCGAGCTTCCGAAATGTCCGAGACAATGATGCGCCGACCATAGTAAGCTTGGAGGATTACGTTGCCCAGGCCAATCGGTCCCGCGCCGAAGATCGCTATGGTGGATGGGTCTTTATTGATGAACTTCGTCGAACTGTGATAAGGCACGCCGAAGCCGTCGCCTGTGATCAGGACGCCGGTAGCCCAGTCGACATCGTCGGGGAGAACCTGGCAGGCTCGGGCACTGGCAAGGAATTGCTCGGAATGGAAGTTCCCGTAGAATTTCCAATGTCTGCACCATGTGAATTGTCCTTTGCTGCAATATGGGCATGCTGGGTCATCGCATGGGGCGACGGGGCTGACTCCGACCCTGTCGCCGACTTTCAGGTTGGTAACGTTTTCCCCGAGTTTGAGTACGATTCCCGCCGCTTCATGGCCTCCGTTTCCGGCTTTCGTTCCGTTGCCCCGATATGCGCCCATTTCGCTTCCACAGAGGACTGAGACGGCAGTTTTGATGACGACTTCACCTGGTTTCGGCTCCAGGTCCGGTACGTCATCGTATTCGAGTTTTCCCTGTCCTGCAAAACGAAGTTGTTTCATGGTTTGATTTCCTCTGTGAATTTTGTCTGGAACCTTAGGGACTTTTCAAAACACCATCAAGCTAAACTCGCTTTTTTGCTTTGGCAAGCTGACGGAACTTTTTTTGTTGCTAGGAGGATGAAAGGAAGGAACGCCAAGGAATCTGCTTCCCAAGATTTCAAGGCAAAAAATCATCGCTTTCGTACTCGAAATGCATGCGACATGCCCCTTCAGTTCGGCATTTGGAAAAGGCTGCGAACCCTGTGTCAAGAAGGCAATGGCAGCTGACTTCGGGGCACCGTCGAGATGCTGTTCAAATAACCTTAGAATAAGCAGGGGAGGGCGTGTTTTGACAAAAAACGCGATTATTGGTGAGTTTTTCTATCGGTGGACTTGATTTCCAAGCATGTAATTGCTAAAATATTAAAACAGGTGCGATAGTTGATAGAGCTTGATAAACAAAAATTTACAGGAGTCCAAACATGCGCAGATTATTTACATTGATTGAATTGTTGGTTGTCATCGCCATTATCGCGATCTTGGCGGCGATGCTGTTGCCTGCGTTGTCGAAGGCACGTGAAAAGGCACGGCAGATCTCCTGTACGTCCAACATGAAGCAGGTTGGGTTGGCTGTGATCATGTATGCCGATGACTATGACGACTATCTGCCCAAGTTCTACCACGACAATCCCAACCGTATCTGGTGGGCGGAGCATATCGGCAAGTATGCAGGTGATTGGAAGACCCTGATTTGCCCCTCAATGGCAACCCACAGTTCATTTACGCTCCAGGATGGTTCCAAGAGCTACCAGATCGACTACAGTTGGCCCAATGCGCACCTTGGCACCGAATCTACATCCAAAAAGCGTGGCTTGTTCTTGCAACCCTCCGAGAAGTTCATGGTCATTGAAGGTCGCAGGCTCTGGACCCATTGGTGCCCGGGATGCCATGCAGGCGACACAGGCACTTGCGGTTGCGGTGGAGGTTGCGGACCCGGTGCTGCAACCCCGTCCCCGTACTACCCGCATAACTCCCTGAACGTCATGAATATCACATTCCTTGATGGACACGTCAGCACCGCGACGAAGGCGAACATCAAGAGTTCGGCAGGAGCACATGGCTGGGGACATGGCTGGCCGGGCATATGATTCATTATCATAAATATAGCAACCCCAAGAAGAAAATTGCTGTGTCCATGAGTTATTTCAGGATGTGATATTGTAATATTTCGTCTTTCGTGATATTTTGGTGAAAGTGAAGATTAAGCCAGGGAGTGATGAGCGATGCGGCTTGTCACTCCCTTGTCAGCGGATTTTTTGAAGTATTTATTTTGAAAAAAGATCAAGCAAAGGAGCATGGGTGCAATGAAGAAATTCCTAAGATTTACATTGATTGAGTTATTGGTGGTGATTGCGATCATTGCGATTTTGGCGGCGATGCTGTTGCCTGCGTTGTCGAAGGCTCGTGAGAAAGCGCGTGCGATTTCGTGCGTGAATGCTCTAAAGCAGTTGAACTTGGGTCAAGTGATGTACGTTGACGACAACGACTCTCGCTTCCCTCCGGGGATGATTCCCTTGAGCGGCACGACCTACGGCTGGTGGGACTTCTTGACGGAATCCTACTATGGTGACAAGAAAGTCCGCATTTGCCCTGGCGACAAGTTTGCGAACATCAACAATTTGAAGCCTACTTCCGCTGGCAACGCCGGATCCTACGGCTGCCAATCCAACCTGAGCGATTGGAATTCAAGTAGTGTCATGGCGGACGTCCCCACGCCCTCGGGAACTTGTTCATTTGTTGATTCCAATACCTGCAGCGAAGCTTCAAACAATTCCAATCCCGATAATTGGTTCGCTTTCGCCACTGGTACCGTCCACTGGCAGTGGCGTACCCCGACCAACCGGACCGGCGGCGATAACCAGCGCTATACGAACATCACAGGCGACAATGGTCGCCGTCCCGTCGGTCGCCATAACGGCATGATCAATATCGCTTGGGTTGACGGCCATGTCTCCACTATGAAGCCCAGCAAGTTTATCGGTCCGATGCCTTCGGGCTATCCCTACGGCGATCCTGACAACTCCTGGGATAATAGGTAACCCGGTAGGCGACGCCTAGTATAAGCAAAAAAACATCTGAAAGAACAAGGAAAGAGAGAAAGAGACGATGAAGAAGAAGCAGAGATTTACGTTGATTGAGTTGTTGGTCGTGATTGCGATCATTGCGATTTTGGCTGCGATGCTGTTGCCTGCGTTGTCGAAGGCTCGTGAGAAGGCACGTGCGATTTCGTGCGTGAATGCTCTGAAGCAGTTGAACTTGGGGCAAGTGATGTACGTTGACGACAACGATGGTCGCTTCCCTCCGGGGATGATTAAATTTGCAGACGGCAGGTACTGCGGTTGGTGGGGGTTCTTTACGGAGGCCTACTATGGTGACAAGAAAGTCCGCGTTTGCCCGGCTGACAGGCACGTGAATGTCAACAATTTGCAGTATGGTGGCAATGGCAACGCCGGCTCCTTCGGCTGCCAATCCAACCTGAGCGATTGGCATTCAAGCTACACCATGTCTGACGTCCCCACGCCCTCGGGGACCTGCACATTCGTTGATTCCAATACCTGCAACGAAGCTTGTAACAATTCCAATCCCGATAATTGGCACTTGTACACCACTGGTACAGTCCACTGGCAGTGGCGTACACCAACCAACATTAACGGTGGCGACAATCAGCGCTATACGAACATCACAGGCGACAATGGTCGCCGTCCCGTCGGTCGGCATAGCGGCATGATCAATATCGCCTGGGTTGACGGCCATGTCTCCAGCATGAAGCCCAGCAAGTTCATCGGTCCGATGCCTTCAGGCTATCCCTACGGCGATCCAGACAACTCCTGGGACAACAGGTAATCCACTGGGCAATTGCATAAGCAAAAAGCCACCCCGTCGAATCCAGGTTCGGCGGGGTGGCTTTTTTGCACTGATTGTTATTCTTTGGCGTGTTTGTCTGCCGTCATTACGGTCTCATGTACATTCCGCCATTGATATCGAGGCAGATGCCTGTGATGTATTTGCCTCCTTCTCCTGCTAGGAAAGCTGTCGCGAGTCCCACGTCCCGTGGTTCTCCCAGACCGAGGGGGATGTTTGCCGCCAGTTTATTGACTCCGTCATCGCCGTGTGTTTTGTAGAGCAGTTCGGTGGCGATGATTCCGGGTGCGATTGCGTTGACGGTAATCCCTAGGGGTGCTGCGGTCCTTGCCAGGGTTTTGGTGAATCCCAGAATGCCTCCCTTTGTTGCGGCGTAGTGGACATGGCCGTACAAGGCGCCTTGGTGGGCGACTACGGAACTCATGTTGATAATCCGTCCGTACTTGCGTTGCTTCATCCGCTCCATCGCTTCCTTGCTGACCAGGAACATGCTCTTCAGGTTGGTATCAAGGATGAAATCCCAGCTTTCCTCTGTGATTTCGAAGATATTTTCTGCTCGGGAGGTACCGGCGTTGTTGACCAGGATGTCAAGACGGTCGAAATGTTCGTCCAAGACTTTGAAGAGCGACTTGACTCCTTCGGCGGTTCCGACATCTGATTTCGCGAGCACGCATTTGACTCCAAATGGCAGGATTTCATCCTTGGCATTCTGGGCTTCCTGGTCGTTTGATAGGTAATTAAGTACGATGTCTGCGCCTTGTTCGGCGAGGACCAATGCGATTCCCTTGCCCAATCCCCTGGATGCGCCTGTGACGATGGCTACTTGTCCCTTAAGTTCGTTGCTCATGGCTGGATTCAATAGTATTGTTCAATTGTTAGAGATTTGATTTTGATATGGTTTGGCACTTTTCCAGATCGAACCGAATGATTGTACTGCCTTTACAAGGCACTGTCCTTGGATGGAGTCCTCTCCCCAGGCTTAAGCCTGGGGTTAAGCATGGTTAAGTGCCTACGGCACAATGTATTATGTATTTTTTTTGATCCGCCTGGTCCGTCCGAACTATCGTCCGAGTCTAGACCGTATTAGTTGCTTATTTGTTCTTGGCGGGCAACCTGACGAAGTTGTCCCCTTGCTTTTCAAAGGGTTCGATCGCGACCTTATGCTCGCCTTTCTTGGCTTTTTTCCAGTCGCCGACATGGACTGATCGGACAAGCTTGGTGCCATTCGGATTGGTTGGCGAAATGGGCAGGAAATCAATTCCCGTTCCGGCGGAGAAGCGGATGGTCTTGACGAGATTGATGTCTTCGTCAATGACGGCGCAAGGATGCCCACCCTTGGAGGCGTTGTAGAAGAAGATGTAGAGGTACTTGCCGTCTGTCGTGATGTTTTGCGCTCCGTAATGGGTTTCGAATCCATGGTCGAAATTGACGACTTTGATTTCGTTTAAATCGAGGTCGAATTTCCCGATTTTGTTTCCACGGTGCGGTGTATGTGGATTGGGTCCGATGCCGACGAATACGGCGTCGTTGAGGACTCCGATTCCATCGAATCCATGGGGGTAGCTGATTTTCTTGATTGGGTTGAGGTCGGCGTCGAAGACATGTATTTCGCCACCTCCCTTGATTGAGACGGCGGAGTAGATTTTGCCTTTGTGGTATGCGACGTCTCCGTTGTGGTTTGGCAGGCTGACTTCCTTGATGAACTTCCCGTTCCAGTCGAGCTTGATGATGCCAAGGACGTACGACAGGTAGATGGCGTCTTCCGAGACGCAAGACCCCTGGATGTGGCCGGTCACGGATTTGATTTGATCCGGTTCTATGATCAATGTTTCCTGGATGTCCTGGGCGTTGATGAGCGTTGCGAAAACGAGCGCGATCAAGGCGAGAATTTTCATGTGCGATCCTTCTTTTGATGGTTGTCGTGAAGCGGGCGAGTTAATAATAAAATCAATAACATAAGGTACATCGCCGTTCATGGCAAGCCTAAGGCATGTTTTTGTGTTATCTTCCACTGTGGAGGAATTAATTGACAACTGGAGACGAAATCCTTATATTTTAAGGTTATGTTTTGTGTGTATTTGGCAATGAAACCATAGGGGAAACACCATGAAGGTAGCGATAATTGGCGCTGGCAGTTTGGTATTTTGCAAGACGTTGATGCTTGATACGATGCAGATACCAGGGATTGGTCATGTCGAGTTCACATTGATGGCTCCGAGCACCCGGAACACATCCTGCGTGAAACGATTTGCGGATCAAATCATTGCGAAGTACAAGATTGATGCGGAAGTGAATCTGACGACGTCGCGTGAAGAGGCGCTTGATGGTGCGGACTATGTTATCGCGACATTGAAGATCGGGGGGCTGAGAGCCTACGAATACGATGTTGAAA
>Ga0123335_1003608_pt1 | contig 21344 bp, 10 predicted proteins | sample BiotimSIPDNA_2_FD_89707 | JGI IMG/M metagenome (GOLD analysis project Ga0123335, IMG submission 89707) | Anaerobic biogas reactor microbial communites from Washington, USA - Biogas_R2 time_0 SIP DNA | ecosystem: Engineered > Bioreactor > Anaerobic > Unclassified | place: Washington, USA...
AATACACGATCCAAGTGACCGACAACAACGGCGTAACCACCACGGAGTACGGCGCGTTCACCGTGCAGGCTGTTTCGGTCGCCGGCCCGACAATCTCCAAGGTAGTTGTGGCCGAGTCGGCCTCGGGCGGCAACAAGATTCTGGAATCCAACGAGCAGGGGGTTCTAACCTGGAACGTGAACAGCCCGGCCGGAGTCGCTTCGAGGACGGTCAAGATCGACGGACAAAATGTCTCGGCGATCTACGGTCCTTACAGCAACAACTACGCCGCCGTATTCGGCCCGCTCTCCGCGGGACAGCACGAATACACGATCCAAGCGACCGACCGCAACGGCGTAACCACGACGGAGTACGGCACGTTTTCCGTACAGGCGGCGGCCCCGGGGTTGAATATTACTAACGTGGTAGTCGCCGATCGGCCCGGCTTCAGCGACGGCGACAAGATTCTTGAAACCAACGAACAGTTGGTAATCACCTGGCACATCGACAGCACGGCCGGCGTCGCCTCGCGTTCGTTGAAGGTCAACGGCCAGTCGGTTTCCCTGGTGGGCGGACCCGACGCCAGCGGGAATTGCTACGGCGTGTTCGGCCCGCTGCCGGCCGCTACATATTCCTACCTCATCACGGTTGCCGACCAGAGCGGCGGCATGAAAACGCACGAAGGCTCGTTCAATGTCCTTGCCGCCCTGACGCTCGACGCCCAGGCCGGTCCGTCCGGGTTCGCCGCCGAGTTGACCGAAACCGAGCTGGCCTCAGTCGCGGTCGAAGCCGCCCGGCGTTGGCAAACAGCGCTCGGCGCGGAAGCGACCGCCGCATTGGCCGGCGTCTCGTTTGTAATCGCCGACCTGCCGGGCAATTTGCTGGGCACGGCCGTGGATGGAACGATTCGCATCGACCGCGACGCCGCCGGTTACGGCTGGTTTGTCGATTCCACTCCCGACGAGGACGAGGAGTTCATCGGCGATGCGTTTGCATCGCAAGTTGCCCGCGACAATACTGCCGCCGTCGGGCGGGCCGACCTATTGACTGCCGTTCTTCACGAGTTCGGCCACCTGCTTGGTTTCGAGCACGACGAAGCGGGGTTGATGGGCGACTTGCTTCCACTGAGTACGCGGCGAACACAATGAAAAAGGTTGTAAATCAATGATCGATAAAAATCGCACGTTCAGCCGCCGCTCGCTGCTGGTCCGCTCTTTTTTAGCCGGCGGGGCCGTCTGCGGCCTGCACGGTTTCGCGCCGCTGCTGGCGGATGCCGGCTCGCGCGGTTTCAAAATCGGGGCCTGCGATTGGTCGCTGCGGAAAATATACGACACGGCCGCCTTCGACACGGCCAAGCAGATCGGACTGGACGGCGTGCAAATCTCGATGGGTTCCGCGGCCAACGACATGCACGCGCGGCGGCCGGAAATTCAAAAATCCTATAAAGAAGCCGCCGAGCGGACGGGCCTGGAAATCGTCTCCCTGGCTATCGGCGAAATGAATTCCGTGCCGCTGAAAAGCGATCCCCGCGCGGCGCGGTGGCTCGACGATAGCATCGACGTTTGCACCGCACTGGGGCTGACCATCACCATGCCCGGCTGCTTCGGCGCCGGCGACCTGGACATGAACAACGCCAAGGAGATCAACCATCTGGTCGAGGTGTTGAAAGCCGTCGCGCCGAAAGCGGAAAAACAGGGCGTCGTCGTCGGACTGGAAAACTACCTCAGCGCCGAAGACAACATGCGGCTCATCGAACGAGTCGGGTCGCCGGCCGTAAAGGTCTATTACGACGTGGGCAACTCGACCGACAAGGGCCGCGACATCCATAAGGAAATCCGCACGCTCGGCAAGTTGATCTGCGAGTTCCACTTCAAGGACGGCCGCGATCCGCTCGGTCGCGGGCGGATCGACTTCCGCCAGGTGCGCGATTCGCTCGACGCCATCGACTATCGCGGCTGGCTCGTGCTCGAATCGGCCGCTCCGGGAGGCGTTATCCCCGACTATACCGAACAGTGCCGGTTTCTCCGCAAGTTGTTCCCGCCGACGCTTTAGCCCCCATTATTTATGCAGAAAGTAGAAGCGGCATCTTGCCGCTTTTGTCCAGTATGCGGCAAGATGCCGCATCTAAAGCGAGTGTAGGCGGGCAGCCGCATTTTCGGCAAAGCAATCTCTGGTTGATGCTCGCGCTGTAAGGGGCAGTCCGCAACGCCGACCGCAGCCGGCAAATCTCCCTCTCCATCCGCCAGGCGGCGGGCCGGAGCTTCTAGCGAAACACGTCAACTAGCCCGGCTTTGCTCTTTGACAATCAAACCATGTCGAGAGCCGCCGATAGTGGCGGCCCCGATGGATCGGGTGTAAGGCGGCCCCACTAGCAATCCGCAAGAGGGGTGGTATATTTTGGTTTCCGCCTGCACATTGCAGGCGATACTCATCCGTCTTGGATGTGGAGGACACTGGTACAATGCCCCAGATACTCGACAACATCGAGAAGCATCTCTTGACTGCTCTTTCGCAAGCGATGGGGCTTGCTGAACGGTCAGACTTCTGTGTTGGCTATTTTAACTTGCGGGGTTGGCGAAAGGTTGATGCTTTTGTCGAAAGATGGGGCGGAGGCGAAGGACATTGCTGCCGATTGCTGGTGGGCATGCAACGACTTCCCCAAGACGAACTGCGGGAATCGCTTAGCATCATCAAACGGGACGGCGGCATCGATAATCCCACGGCACTCCGCTTGAAGAAGCGGTTGGCCGAAGAGTTCCGGCACCAGTTGACGTTGGGAATGCCCACCAACGACGACGAGGCGGGTTTGCAACGGCTAGCTGCCCAGATCAAGGCCAAGAAGGTCGTCGTCAAGTTGTTTCTGCGCCACCCGTTGCATGCCAAGCTCTACCTTCTCTTCCGCCCCGACCCAATCAACCCGGTTATCGGCTATCTCGGCAGCAGTAACCTCACGCTTGCCGGCCTGGCCAACCAAGGCGAGTTGAATGTTGATGTGATGGACCACGACGCCTGCCGGAAACTCGCCAAGTGGTTCGAAGATCGCTGGAACGACAAGTGGTGTCTCGACATTTCCGACGAGCTGCTTTCAATCATTCAGGATAGCTGGGCACGGGAGCAGCCGCTCCCGCCATACCACATCTACCTAAAGATGGCCTACCATCTTTCCCAGGAGGCCCGCTTCGGTCTGACCGAGTTTCGCATTCCCCGCGACTTTGGCCAGAAGCTCTTTGATTTTCAGGTCGCCGCGGTCAAGATCGCCGCCCACCATCTGAACAAACGCGGCGGCGTTCTGATCGGCGACGTGGTTGGTTTGGGCAAGACGCTGATGGCGACGGCAGTTGCCCGAATCTTTGAAGACGACCACGGCGTGGAAACCCTGATTATCTGCCCGAAGAATCTGGTGTCGATGTGGGAGGACTATTGCCATCAGTACCGCTTGCGGGCAAAAGTGCTGTCGATTAGCCGCGTTATCCGCGAACTCCCCCAGTTGCGTCGCTACCGGCTCGTGCTGATCGACGAAAGCCACAACCTCCGCAATCGCACCGGCAAGCGATACCGGGCAATTCAAGAGTACATCCGCGAGAACGAGAGCAAGGTGATCCTACTGACGGCCACGCCCTATAACAAGACATATCTTGACCTTGCCAACCAATTGCGGCTGTTCATCCCGGACGAACTAGACCTTGGCATGAGGCCGGAGAAGCTGCTCCGCGAACTGACTGAGACCGAGTTTCAGCGGCGGCACCAGTGCCCGGTGCGTTCGCTTGCCGCATTTGAAAAAAGCGAGTACGCGGACGATTGGCGGGAGCTAATGCGGCTGTACCTTGTCCGCCGAACACGGACCTTCATCAAAGAGAATTACGCCCACATCGACCCATCGACGGGTCGCAGCTACCTGACGTTTGAAGACGGCACGCGCTCGTGGTTCCCCGAACGGCAGCCGAAGACCGTGAAGTTCGCGATCAACGACAAAGACCCCGCCGACCAGTATGCCCGGCTTTTTGCCGACGACGTGGTTCATGCCATCGAACACCTAAACTTGCCACGATATGGCTTGGGCAACTATGTTCCGGAAATGCCGCACGAGCCGCCCATGCAGACCGAGATCAAGGTATTACAGGATTTGTCGCGGGCGGGCAGGCGGTTGATGGGGTTTTGCCGAACCAATCTCTTCAAACGGCTGGAGAGCGGCGGCCACGCCTTCATTCAGTCGGTCGAACGTCACATTCTGCGGAATTACATTTATCTTCACGCCATCGAAGCCGGCCTACCGTTGCCCATCGGCACGCAGGACGCCGCCATGCTCGACGCCCGCATTTTCGACGGCGACGCCGACGATCCAAGCGCATCCACGATGTTCTTGGGATTGGACGAAGAAGATGACGGCCGCTCTGCCGATGCGAGTGGTCCGCTCCGTACCGAAAAGGAGTTTCGCCGGCGCGCGACGGAAGTCTATGCCGAGTACGCCCAGGCATACAAGAAGCGGTTCAAGTGGCTCCGGCCGGCGTTATTCGTGCCGCAACTGGCGAAAGACTTGCGTGCCGACATCAAGGCCCTTCTGCCCGTGCTAACGAAGTGCGGCAATTGGGAACCGGGTCGCGATGCAAAGCTGAAGAAACTGATGGATTTGCTGCGGAAAATTCATGCCAACGACAAAGTGCTGATCTTCACGCAGTTTGCAGATACGGCATCGTATCTTGCACAACAACTCCGAAGGGCCGGGATCACCGGGTCGGCTTGCGTGACGGGCGACACCGCCGACCCAACCAGCTACGCATGGCGTTTCAGCCCGGAAAGCAACCACAAACGGGAGCGAGTGCCCCCGGACCAGGAACTCCGCGTCATCGTTGCCACGGACGTACTCAGCGAAGGCCAGAACCTCCAGGATGCCGCCATTGTGGTGAATTACGATCTGCCCTGGGCCATCATTCGACTCGTGCAGCGCGCAGGCCGCGTGGACCGCATCGGTCAGAAGGCGGAAACCATCCGCTGCTATTCCTTCCTGCCGGCCGACGGCGTGGAGCGAATTTTGGGGCTGCGCAGGCGGGTACGCAAACGACTGCGGGAAAACGCCGAAGTCGTGGGCACCGACGAACAATTCTTTGAGGATGACAGCGGCGAACAAACCGTCCGCGACCTGTTTACCGAAAAATCCGGCATTCTCGACGACGACCCGGACAGCGAAGTGGACCTCGGTTCTTCTGCCTACCAGATTTGGAAGAACGCCATCGACCGCGACCCGTCGTTGGAGAAAATCGTGCCGGCGCTGCCGGAAGTCGTCTATTCGACGCGGCAACACGCGCTGGCGGAACAATCGCCCGAGGGAGTGCTCGTCTATGTCCGCACGGCCCAGGGAAACGACGCTTTGGCGTGGATGGATTCCCGGGGCCGGAACGTCACCGAGTCGCAATTCGCCATTCTCAAAATGGCCGAATGTCGGCCGGACGCTCCGGCACTGCCACGGTTGGACAATCACCACGAGCTGGTTGCCAAGGGCGTCCAGCTTATCGCCGCCGAGGAGAAATCCGTCGGCGGCCAGCTTGGCCGTCCGTCGGGCGCCCGCTTCCGCGCATACGAGCGGCTGAAGCACTTCATTGAAGAGACCGAGGGGACGCTGCTGATCGGCGCCGACTTCCGGCAGGCCCTCAACAAGGCCGTCGAGGAAATTTACGCCTATCCGTTGCGGCAGGCCGCCATCGACGCGCTCAACCGCCAGCTTCGCGGCGGCATCGCCGACGATAAGCTCGCGGAATTGGTGGTTGAACTCCGAGCCGAGGGCCGGCTGTGCATCATCCACGAGGAAGAAGAACAACAAGAACCCCGGATAATCTGCTCGATGGGGTTGCGGGCACAAGGGTAAAGTACATGTATCTCGTCTACTTCGATGAGTCCGGCAACACGGGCAAGAACCTTAACGATACTCAACAGCCGATTTTTGTGCTATGCGCGTTGGCTGTGCCGAAAGACAAATGGCTTCAGGTTGAACAGGACTTGCTTGCCGAGGTCGAGAAGCTATATGCCGGCCCTCGACCGGACGACTTTGAGATCCACGCCTCGGAATTGATGAGCGGCCGGCAGTGGTGCAAAAGCATTTCGTTAAGGGACCGCCTCGCGTTTCGCAACGCTTGGTTTTCAGTTGCAGAAAAGCACGGCCTCAGGATCATCTACCGGGCAATTGCCAAGAAACGCTTTGAACGCTGGATGCACGGCGAGTTCGGCACGGGCATCTCCATCAACCCGCACGTCGCAGCTTTCCCGCTGGTTGCCCGGGTGGTGGACGATTGGCTGCGGTCGCTGCCCGGCTCGCCGCTGGGGATATTCATTTCCGACGAGAATAAGGAGATCGTCCGCGACGTGGAGAAGTCGATAAAAGTGCTCCGCGGCGTCAAAGGAGTGCTGAAGCTGGGCCAGATCATCGAGAAGGGATTCTTCATCGACTCGTCGAAGAGCGTCATCCTTCAGCTTTGCGACCTGTGCGCCCTGACCTTGCGGAAGAAAGAAGAGGCCAAGGCCGGCTTCCGCGACAATCCGATTTACCACGACGGCGTCAAGCTGCTGGAACCGTTGATCCACCGCGGCGACGAGTCGCTGCAAGATGTTTTAGCGTGGATATCCACCGAAGAAAAAAAGAAGCGGCCAGGGACTTAAGTCCTGAGTCGGTGGGAACCGGCTCGTTCTGGTCGCTATATTAAGTATACGCGGTCCCCTCACCCAGTCAACACCCATTTTCCGCATATCCAGCCATGCAAATCGACAAAAAAGCCATCCAAGACCGGCTCCGAAAAGCCGATTTCACCGGCGTATTCACCCAAGAACTCGGCTGGGATTTTCCCCCGGGCAATCTGACGCTGGAGGTGGGCGGCCGGCAAGTACAACTCCAGGCCGTGGCCGAAAAGAAAGGGCTGGTCGCCTACGTCTGCCCCGCCCAGACCGGAAAGAAGCTCCCCGACTACGCCACCCGCAGAAAGATCGATCGCGAAGTAACCAAGCACAACCGCCAACACCTGATCGTCTTCACCGACGCTAGCAAGACCACCCAGATATGGCAATGGGTAAAACGCGAGCTTGGCAAGCCCGCCGCCTGCCGGGAGCACACATACCACGTCGGCCAGCCGGGCGACGGCCTGATCCAGAAGCTCACCGCCCTGGCCGTCTCGCTCCAGGAAGAAGAATCGCTCACCCACGTCGCGTTGACCGGCAAGGTGCGGAAGGCTTTTGACGTGGAAAAAGTAACAAAGCGGTTCTACGATCGCTTCAAGAACGAACGCGACGTTTTCGCCTCTTTCCTGAAAGGCATTCCCGACAAGGAAATGCTCGCCTGGTACGTTTCGGTGATGCTCAACCGGCTGATGTTCATCTACTTTATCCAGTCGAAGGGTTTTCTCGGCGACGGCGACGGCGACTACCTGCGGACCAAGCTGGCCGAGAGCAAACTTCGCGGCCGCGACCGATACTACCGCGAGTTTCTTTGCCCGCTCTTCTTCGAGGGCTTCGCCAAACGCCAGCACGAACGCTCGGCCGAAATGAACGAATTGCTGGGCACCGTGCCGCATCTTAACGGCGGCCTGTTCCTGCGCCACCAGATCGAGGAGCTCCACGGCCGGCAGATTCGCATTCCCGACGCGGCATTTGAAAAAATATTCGAGTTTTTCGCGGCATGGGATTGGACGCTAGAGCCACGCCATCCTTCCTATTATCAAAAACATCCCGACGCAAAGCTAGAGATCAATCCCGACGTGTTGGGCTACATCTTCGAGAAGTACATCAACCAGAAGCAGATGGGGGCCTACTACACCAAGGAGGACATTACCGAGTACATCGCCAAGAACACGATCGTCCCGTTTTTGTTTGACGCCGCGGCCAAGAAGTGCCAAGACGATTTCGCCGCCGATGCGCCCGTGTGGGGACTGTTGCGGGAAGACCCCGACCGCTACATATACCCGGCCGTCCGACGCGGCGTGGTGGACGACGAGGGCAACATCCTTACCGAGTCGGCCTTGCCCGACTTCGTCCTCAAAGGAATGCACGACCCGAAGGCCCGCATGTTCGAGCGTCGATACAACTTGGGCGAGGCCGACCTGCGGGACGGGGCCGGCGAGCGTCTCACCTTGCCCACCGAGACGTGGCGCGAATACGTCTGCCGCCGCCAGCGATGCCTGGAACTGCGCGAAAAACTCGGCAAGGGCGAAGTGCAATCGATAAACGATCTGATTACGCTGAACCTCGACATCCGGCAGTTCGCCCAGGACGCGATCGCCAACTGCCAATCGACCGAGCTTCTGGCCGCCTTCTTCGAGTCGATCTGCACGGTGACGGTGCTCGATCCGACGTGCGGCTCCGGGGCGTTCTTGTTCGCGGCGCTAAATATCCTGGAGCCGCTCTACGAAGCCTGTCTCGACCGCATGGAAGCCTTCATGGCGGCCGAAGACGCCAAGGCGGCAGCCAAGGGGAATGGTAACGGCGCGAAGCGGCCGACCGGCAAGGCCAAGTGCCTGGCCGATTTTCGTCAGACTCTCAAAGCGGTCAACGACGACCACCCCAACGCCAAGTATTTCATCTTCAAGTCGATCATTATCCGCAACCTGTTCGGCGTGGACATCATGGAGGAGGCCGTGGAAATCTGCAAATTGCGGCTGTTTCTCAAGCTGGTCGCCCAGGTCGATCCCGACCCGAGCAAGCCGAATCTCGGCGTCGAACCGCTGCCGGACATCGACTTCAACATTCGGGCGGGCAACACGCTGGTCGGCTACACCACGATCGACGAAATCCGCCGCAGCCACCAGGCCCGCTATCCCGGCTTCCCGCTCACCGAAGTGACGAAGCTCGAAGTGCAGGCCCAATCCGTGGCGAAACTGTACTCTCTCTTCTGCCGATTGCAGACCAACGGCGCCAAGGGCGAATCGACGCCCGAAGAACTGGCCAACGCCAAAAACTCTCTCCGCCGCGAACAGCAGCGGCTCGCCGACGAACTCGACCGCTACCTGGCCGGCGACTACGGCATCGACGCCGACAACGCCAAAAAGGCGAACGATTTCGAGAAGTGGAGGCAATCCCATAGGCCGTTTCACTGGTTTGTTGAGTTCTACCACATCATGACACACGGTGGCTTTGACGTCGTGATCGGTAACCCGCCTTACGTTGTTTACTCACCAGCAACTTTTACCTACACAATCTCATCGGCTGCCTGCCGAACCGTCGACACTAAGAACCTATATGCTATGGTCTGTGATCGATCCCTCTCCATCGCCAGGAGCGATGCCCGAGTTGGATTGATTGTCCAACTGACCGTTCTGTCTTCTGAGAGAGTCCGGTCCCTACAAGACATACTCCTCGCTCGTGGTGTACTCTGCACGGTGTCGTTTCCGCGGCGTCCGGAATCCATCTTCGATGGTGTCGAAATGCCGGTGGCGATAATCTTGTCGGCTCATGGAACGTTGCACCGCGTGTTCTCCTCTCGTGTGTCTCGTTTCTACACGCAAGAGAGGGAGAACGCCACGTCGGCTTTAGTGCTTACCACACACGATTTTCGCCGCAATGGCCATCGAATCGCCAAGATTGGTACTACATTGGAATGCGCGATCTACACCAAAATCAGCCGCCACACAAAATGCCTTGACGATCTCGCGCGTTCAGACTCCAAGTACATTCTCTATTACCAGGAAGCTTGCCGGTACTGGGCAAAGGGAATGGTTGGCTTGCCATTCTTCAAACGCAACGGAAAACGAATTGACCCGCCCCATGGGCGTACGGTCTGCTTCGATTCTGAGGAAGCCGTCTGTTACGCGGCCTGTCTTGTCAATTCCTCCCTCTTCTACTGGTTCTACTCCGCATTCGCCGATTGCGAGCACATTAACGATACCCTTCTCAGGAGTTTTCCAATCCCAAATGATTGGGACCGCGTTAACTGGAATACACTTTACCGAAAGCTGGCGGAGCACTTGGTCCGGACCGCGACTCGAAAAGTGATCCAAACGAAGCACGGGCACAGGATCGAGTACGACGAAATGAAGGCGCTTCTGTCGAAATCTGTCATTGACAGCATCGATGACCAACTCGGCGGCGTCTATGGACTCACTCTTGATGAAACTGACTTCATCATCAATTACGACGTTAAATACCGGATGGGAACGACCGACGAGAAGGAATAGGAGCACTCCCGTGAGCCAGCACGAATAGATCCGAACAAGTGCCAGCAGGCGACAACATGGGAACACTTGGTCCCCGTGCGTTAGAAAGGGTCTCCGGGCCTACATGGAACGACCTCCGCGACCTCTTTCTGCAAGCCAGTAATAGTCTTCTGGTCGTTGCCCCCAAGCATCGCCGAATTGACTACCATTTACGTCAAGTACACGACGGCTAAAGCTCCAATGCCCCCTTATGCGGTGATATGGCTGAAAACGTCCACACAATTCGTTGTGGCACTCGCGTTGCCAGAAGACGTGCAACACCGCTGCCTCTGTGCGGCCCCCACCGGTATGATGTCCAGGCGACTGACAGAGTACCTTGTAGTCAAGCCTGGCGATAAGCAACCAGAGGAAATTGGTTTATGGGCACGCCAGGCCTATGGCAATGTCCTGACCGAGTAGCTGCCACAACGTGCCAGGCGAAGGCGAGGCCCGCGGCGACGACATCAGACCGCGACCGCTTTCCCACGCTCCGCATAGTCGAGCAGGAAGGGTTCGAGCGTAAAGAGTCGATCCCGCTGGAGGCGGTCTATGCCTACATCGAAGCCAAGCACACCCTTCACCTTCAAGGGGACGACGGCCGGAGCATCACGAGAGCCTGCCAACAAGTCGCGGCAGTCAAGTTCCTGCTGCGTGCGCCCGTACCTCTGGACCAACCAAGCCCCGTATCTCGCCCCTCATGGACTTTGACGCCGAACTACGCGCTTCGCGGCTTGACGATCGCGCCGCTGCCCGGTTCGTAGACGCAATCGGGGTCGGTTTCCATGTAGTCGCCCGTGAGGGCGAAGGCCCTGGAGCGGCTGCCGCCGCAGACGCGGCGATATTCGCAGCGTCCGCAGCGCCCCTTCAAGCGATCGGGGTTTCGCAACTCGACGAAGGTCGGATGGTTCCGGTAGACATCGACGACCGAGTCGGCGGGAAACCGGCCGCAACGCAGCGGGAGGAAGCCGGCGGGGAAAATCTCGCCCTGGTGGTTGACGAACATGATCCCCTTGCCGTCGCCGACGCCCAGCGGCGCGCGGGCGCGTGCGGCGCGGTCCGGTCCGGCCAGCGGATTCCCGCCATGCTGGAAGACGAACCGCCGATAGTGCGGGGCCTCGGTCGTTTTCACGCCGTAAGGCTTGCATTGGGCATGATGCCAGAGCCGCGCGAACGCCTGCTCGTATTGCTCCGGCGCGATCCGCCGCTCCTCGACGCCCCGGCCGACCGGGACCAGGAAGAACACCGACCACATGGCGATTTCCCGCGCGGCCAGCAGTTCGGCCATGGCGTCGATTTGCTGGAAGTTTCGGGCGGTGACGGTGGTGTTTATCTGAACGGGTAGTTGCAGCCGCCGGGCGCCTTCGAGCATTTCCATTGTTCGCTGAAAGCTGCCTTCCCAGCCGCGAAAGGCGTCGTGAACGGCGGCGTCCGCGCCGTCGAGGCTGATGCCCAGGGTTTTCACGCCCGCGTCCTTCGCCCGGCTGAAGGCGTCGAACGTGGCCAGCGGCGTGGCCGAAGGGGTCAAGGCGGCGTGCAGGCCGGACTCGGCCGCCTGGCGAATGAGCGCGAACAGGTCCGCACGCTTCAGCGGATCGCCGCCGGTGAAGACCAGATTGGGCGGGCGCGGGAACGAAGCCGCCTGGTCGATCAACGCCAGCGACTGCTCGGTCGAAAGCTCGTTCGGATGCGGATCGGACTGCGCCGACGCCCGACAGTGCTTGCACACCAAGTCGCAGGCCAGCGTGACCTCGTAGTAAAACATTAAGGGGCTGCGGTCGAAGTCTTGCGTCGTATAGCCGGAGTTGTGTGCGTTCATTGCGTTGGGTTCTGGATGGACGAGCGGCAGGTGGTTGATGTCGTAAACTATCGGATTTCTCGTGGGGCAGGTTTTCAACCTGCCTCAAACCGGAAAAAACACGGCAGGTTACAAACCTGCCCCACGGCACTTATTGATTCGTCGGTCCTTAAATGGCGTCTAATCTCGCTCGCCGGGCGAAACGGGGACGATCCGCTTGACGATTACGTCGTCGAACTCCACCTCGCCGGGTTTTAGATATGCGTATAGCATCACGCGGCCCCAGCGGGGCGCGTACTTCGAGTGCCTCGGCGTAAAATCCTCGGCGTGCGTGTTCCAGGCGTTGCCGGGGCCTTGCAGGTTCTGCTGGCTGCGATAGACCTCGCGGCGGCGGGCCTCGTCGGGAAAATAATCGTAGCACTTCACAAACACCTTGACCGCGGGGCCGTCCGACCGCCAGCGGCATTGGAAGCGATATTTCGCACCCTCCTCGATCGGGAAATAGTCGCTGTAGTACATCACGCCGGCGTTCTCGGCCGTATTCTTGTCGAGGACGAAGCGGGCCACGCGGTTGGCCGGGTTGTTCTTTTCGGTCGTCCAGCGGACTTCCGTGCCGAGCGGCGCGCGTTGTTGCCCGGCCGTTTTGTCCCAACCGGCCGGCACGCCGTCCGCGCCCCGTTCGAAATCGCCGGCGATCAGATTCGGTTCATTTTTCCAATTGTCTTCGGCGGCAGCGGCAAGGGGGTCGGTCCCCGATTGCCGTGACGGCCCGGAGGGTTCCGCGGCCGGATGGGGGCTTTCCCCTTTTCCGACCTCGCCCGGCTTGCGGCCTTTCAGGGCATCAAGCATTTGCCGGACGTAGAGATGGGGGATTTCGCTGACCGTCTTGGTGCGCGCCTTGACGTCGTAATGGACCTTGGGCCGGGTGTCGGAAAAATCGACGCACTTGATCGTCAGGTCGTAGGCGTCTTCGCCGGTTCCCGGCACGCGCTCGACGCTCCCCCAGATGCCGACCTGCGCCCCGAAATGCTCGCGGACGATTTTCCCCATCGCCTCTAACTCCATCTCCGGCGAGGGCGACAGCTTATGCGCGGCGCAGTATTCGCGGACGTCGCCGATCGTCTCGGGCAGGATGAACCCACCGTCGCGCTCGAGCTTTTTCCAGACCAGCTCGCCGACCATCCGGCCGTAGCGGCCGTCGTCGAACTTCGAGACGAAATCGAAGGGAATCGCCGCCTTGCGTTCGTCGGCGGCCTGGGCGACGGAAAGCAGTAAAAGGAGATTGCAAATTGCGAATTGAAAATTGAAAATTGAAAATTGCCGGCGGTTGTGCCGTAAAGTTTTCCCGACATTTTGCAATTTGCAATCCGCAATCTTCAATTTGCATTCATCCTTCATCATTCCTCATTCATCCTTCCGCCGTCTCCTTTCGACAGCCGTTCGTAATACCGCCGGTTGAGTTCTTCCCAGCCGTCGGGCGACGGATCGTGCATGCCGCCGAGTAGTTCCTTGCGGACGTCGGCGGGCAGGTTGGCCGAGGCGTCGCGTCGGGCCTGGAAGTCGCCTTCCAGATATTGTTTCACGCCGCCGAGACCTTCGAGCAGCAGGTCGCGCTGCCGCAGGGCGTTTTTGTAGCGCCCCGACTTCAGGTCGCGCTCGACCTGGGCCATGACCTCGATCAGCCGCTTCAGGTCGGCGCGGTGGTAGCCGGAGACTTGGAAGCGCAGGTCGATGCCTTCGGCCTTGTTGCGAAGTTCGGCCTGACGGCCGGCCAGGCGTTGCAAGTCGCGTTGGCCGGGCGAGCGCGGCACGGGGCCTTCCAGACCCTCGCCGCCTTGGCCGCTCTCCTTGCCGCCGCCGGTCGCGCCGCCGGCCGCCTGGCGGTCGCGGTCCTTGATCGCGCCGGCGACGTTGGGGTCGGGCGTAAGCCGGCTGGGCGTGCGGCGGCCGCCCTTGCCGACCGCTTCGTCGCCGACGAACTCGCCGGACGACTTGCCCTGTCGCCCCTCGCCCGACCGACCGCCGATCTCGCTGCTGTTCGGCAGCCGGTTGCCAGTGACGCCCTTCGCGCTCATGTTCGAGATGGGACCGTCGGCGGCGTCCCAACCGGCCCCTGTGTCCATCGAATCGGCCGCGCTGCTGGAGATGTCCTCCATCTCGTCGAACAGGTCTTCCTCCTCCTCCATCAATTCGCCGACAAGGTCTTCCAGTTCGCCGGGCAGCTCGGCCATCGGCGCCTCCTTGTCGGCGTCGGTCGGCGATTCCTCCTGGCTCCAGCGCTCGCGGTCGGGCGTGTCGGGCAGCCACTTTTCGAGGTTCGTCTTCAACTCCTCGGCCATCTCGTAGCCGAGTTGTTCGAGCGGCACGGCAATGTCCGCCGACTTTTTCAGCAACGCCCCCTCGGCCATCTTGATCTCCGTCTCGATCTCGATCAGTTCCTCGGCCATCGAAGGGTTGGAAAAATCCTGTTCGGGCAGCTTGCTCAGGTCCGAACGCATCTCCTGCAAGAATCGCGACAGATCGTCCTCGGCCGCCGCCAGGCTTTTGAGCAACGCCTCCTGCTCCTCGGTGAAATCGTCGACCGGCGTCTTGGCCAAGTCCTCGCTGGCCTCGATAACCTTGCGCTGCTGTTCGAGAAATTTTTCCAGTTTGTCGCGCAGCTCTTCGAGTTTCGTTTTGGCGTCGTCGGGCAGATCGCCGCCGGGACGGCTTGCCATCTCCGCGAGCAGGTCGGCATGTTCGCGCCGGGCGACGTTCAGCAGATCGCGCAGGGCGTCGATGATGCGGTCCTGAACGACCGCGAGTTCGTCAAGTTGTTCGTCAAAATCGCCGGAGGCTAACAGATTCCGGGGCGGCCGCGAGTTTGGGCTTTCCTCCCCGGGGACTGTTTGCCCACGGCTATTTGCGGATGTTGAATTATCGCCGTTCGGATTTTGGATGTTCAGTAGTTCGTCGCAGAGCCGCACGGCCTCGATCATTTCGTCCGCCGCCAGACCATTCAATCGCCGTTTTATGCCCAGCGGCGCTTTCCGGCCGGCCGGGTCGATCGAATCGGCCAGCACGGCCGCTGATTTTTGGATGTCGATCTGCCGGCCGCGGACGTCCGCGATCGGGGCGCGACCCGCGTTCGCTGAGGCGACCGCCGCGCGGGCGCGGACCTGTTTTTCGAGGATTTTCATCAACTCGGCCCGCAAATCGTCGAGCCGTTCCAGGGCGGCCGCGATTTCGTCGTCTTTCGAGACGAGCGTGATTTCGTGCCAGGGGCCGGCCGACTCTTGCGGCTCCAGCTTGTGTCCCCAGGAGTCGATCCGCCGCTTGTCCCACGCGACCGCGCGGACGAGCAGGGTTTGGCCCGGCTCGAACCGTTCGGCATCGAGCAGCAGGCGGTGGCGGCGTTCGGCTGAAGTCGCCGCCGTCGGAAAGTCGGTCCATTGACGAACCGTTTCGATCTTTTCCGATTCCTTCATTCGCACCTGCAACTCGATTCGTCCCAGGCCGTAATCGTCGCCGGCGCGGATCGCCAAGGGAATCGCCGTCCCGGGCGCGGCGATTGTCGCTTGCCGTGTGCCGATACCCCGGGTGCCACTGCTGGCTTGTCCAGCAGTGCCGGTGCCCGTTTCCGATGCCACACTGCTGGACAAGCCAGCAGTGGCACCATTTTTCGTCGCTCGGTTCAACCCCGACAGATCGACCTTCGGCGGTTTGTCGATGACCACACGGATGTTATTCGCCCGCGGATTGGGGTCCGTGTGTCCGGCGTCGTTCCACATCCGCACGACGAAAGTGCCGTCTTGCAGCAGCGGGATGGGCGAGACCGCCAGCGTGCCGTCCGGCTCGACGCGGCCGAGGAATTGCTCGCCGCTGCGTTCGACGTATCCCCGGGCGATTGGCGCCGAGGGGCGCACCAGCAAGGCGACCTCGGCGAATTGCGGGGCCTCGACGTTCAAATCGCCCAGCACGGCCGTTTCGTCCGGCCGCTCCATATATGCCGGATAGCGGAACGTCGCCTCGGCGCTCTCCACGACGGGAATCCGCCGCACGCCGATCGAATATATCCGCGTCTGCGTATCGCCGATCTCCAGCCGGTAGTCGAACGGCTCGATCACCGACGGGACGGTCAGGGCGAATCGCGATTTGGTCCGGTCGGCGGACATTGCGAGCGATTTTTCCGGCTGACCCCGTTTGGAGATAAACAGTTTTGCGTCGAGCGGGCGCCCGCCGGGGTTGCGGATTTCGGCCGCGATGCCCACGCTCTCGCCGATCGGCACGTCCCGATCGCCAGGCGTTACGCTGACGATTTCCACCGAGCCGACCGAAGGGACGAAGGTCCAGGGGGCGAACAGCCGCGAGGCCGCCGAACCCCAGTTGGGCAACGCCGCGCGGCACGCCAACGCAACGCCGGCCAGCAGCAGCAGAACCGCCAGCGCTTCGACCAGGTCGCGCGGCGTTTGCATGCAGTGAACGAATCGCCGCAGGCGCGATTGGCGGTCGGCGGCGCGGTCGAGGCGCAGGCCGCCGAGTCTGGCCGCGGCCTGATTGACGGCGGCTTCGCGGAACAGGAGGTTTTGCCCGGCCGCCTCCTCGCGCAACTGGACGATGTTTATCAGGTCGCTGCCGAGTTGGGGAAACTCGGCCTCGATGCGTCGGGCCGCGGCCTCGATCGAACGTTGCCCCCGCAACAGCCGCCGCCCGACAAGAATCATCAGCGCCAGCGAAACCGCCAGCCACGCGGCGGCAAGCCCCGCCAGCCACCCCGATGGCAGCAACAGCATCGCGTCGGCCGCCATGAAGCAGACGAACAACCCGAACGACGCGCAGATTGCCAGCACGGTCGTCGAAAGCAGCGAACAGAGCCACCACTTCTGACGCGCGGCGTCGATCCGGTCGATCACGTTTTCAGCAGCGGGGGACATGGGAGTGGCTAGTGGCTAGTGGTTAGTTATTGTAGGGTGCGTGAAACGCACCACATTTTCACAAGTTTTCTACATGGTGCGTTTCACGCACCCTACGGTTAGTGTGTCACGGCGTATGCCAAAATGTTTGCGCCGAGTTGCAGGGCCGAGCGTTCCTGCAATCCGTAACTGTAGGCGTGGGGGAATTGTTCCCAGCCGTTGCCCAGGTCGAAGCGGCTATGGACGACCGCCAGCCGACCGTCGAGCGAAATCCCCTCCAGGGCGGGCGCGGCGAGTTCGCCGAAATCTTCGCGGACGCGCGGCGTGTATTCCACCCGCTCGATGTCGAACAGGCAATGATAAATCGGGTGGTCGGCGGGAATTGGTTCCAGTTTTGCGTCGGGCAAGGCGCGGGCCAGCTCGCGGCGCAGGGCGGCGTCGAATGCCAGCCGTCCGCAGCAGGCGTCGGCCAACAGCATTCCGCCCGCCTGCAAATAGCGCCCCAGCAACGCCGCTTCCTGCTTGCTCCAGACGAAATCGTGATGTCCGGTGATGTAGAGCAGCGGAAACGCGGCCGCTTTCGGGTCGTCGAGCCGCACGTTTGCCCGCTTGAATTTCACCTCCAGCGTCGAGTTCTCGCGCGCGAACTTCAGCAGGTTATGCACGGCCGACGGGTCGGGATCCCAATCGCCCTCGTGAATCAGTTGGGCGAAGACGAAATCGTCGCGGGTGGGGGCCGCCGCCTCGTGATAGACCTTCGTCGTGCCGAGGAACCGCCCTAGCTGAAACGTGCCCAAGATGTAGGTAATCATGTTCGCGCCCAACTGCCGGGCCTGGTCGATGACCACGCGGGTGCCGCGGGGGTGTTCGTGGCCGTCCCAGCCGCAGGTCAGATCGCGGGGCGAGAAGATCACGCCCGCCCGACAGCCGAAGTCGATCCCCTCCAGACACGGCGGCTCGACGAACGTCGAACCGTCGGCCTTCTTGTACGTCAGGTCGCCCAGCTTGTGGTAGGAGGAAAAGAGCGGTTCCTCGGGCAACATTTTACGCAGCGGCCGGCCGGGAAAGATGCGTTCCATCTCGCCGCGGAAAGATTCGGCGAAATCGTTCCAGCCGCAACAGGCGTCGCCGATGATCGTGCCCCCGTCGAGCACGAACCGGGCCAGCAGGGCGCGGACCTCGTCGCTCAGCGCGAAATGGTTGTGGCCGGCGAAAAGCAGGGCCGGCAACTCGCGCGGGTCGAACGAGAAATGGTCGAACTCGGTCTCCACCGCCCGGTAGCTGATGCCCAACTTGTCCGACGTCCAAGCGAGCAGCGTTTTCACGTCGGCCGGATCGGTCATCCAATCACGGTATTGGACGCGCTTTCCGTCGCGGGTGGTCCAGCGGGTCGCGCCCAACGCGGCCTTGCCGACCAGGGCGGGCGGCGTGGGCGGGCGCTTCTTCTCCGTCCGACGCAAGGGCGTTACCGGCAGCGGCAACGGCGGAAACGATTCGCCCCCGGTGCGCCGCTGCGGCTTGGCCGGCGGCGGAGGGCCGCAGTCGATCGGGCCGGAGTCGCCCTCGTCGCCCCAGGCGATAGCGGGCAGGCCCGCCGCCCCAACGGCCGACGCAATGCCAAAACCCTCGATGAACCGCCGCCGCGAAAGACCATCGCCGTGCTGGATGTTGTGCCGCCCCACGAGATTCCCCTTTTTGTTGATGGCGGAAAACACGCAATCAATACCCAACGCCACATAATATATTGTCCCGGAACCCTCCCGTTTGGTCAACCTGATTACTTATCGCCATATACATCGGCTGAAAAACGACCCTCCGAGGGTGGGTGTGCTTGCTCGCTCGACCATCGACCGATGCGGCCCGGCGGAATACAATGAGGTAAGCCGTTTTTTCGCTTCAAATCACCGGGGCTACCATGCGCATCTTGGCCGCATTCATTGGCGTCTTACTGTTTTGCGGACTTGCCGCCGCCGAAGAGCCGGAAACCGTCAAGCCGTTCGGCGAACGGCAGACGCAACGCGACGACGCCCTGCCCGGCATCATCGAAATGTCCGACGGCTCGCTTCACCCGGGCATGATCCACCTCACCCGCGACAAGCGACTGCAAATCTACGACGCCGAACTCGAGCGGCAACGCGAGATACCGCTCTCGGCGGTAAAACGGATCGACTGCACGGTCAAACGCGAGTGGATGGAAAAAGAATGGAAATTCAAGGAAACAACTTCCGACGAAAAAATCCACACCGGGCGGACATATCCGGCGCGGGAATACCTGCACACGATCACGCTGCACGACGGCCGCACGATCTCCGGCCCCATCTCGGCGCTGATTTACCTGCATCCGGCGGGCAAGATGGACTACGACGAGACTCCCCCGCAACGGTTCCTGCTCCACAAGCGGGACAAGGGAAAAACCGGCGACGACTTGAAATCGTTGGTCTACGTGAAGCGGATCGAGTTCGGCAAGGAGGCGATGGAAGGGTCGGATAAATAATCTCTCATGCAACTCTCGCTCATCCAAGGATGCAACCCGACGACGATGCTGGCGGTCGCCGCCGCCGCGTTGATATTGACGGCCTGGTTTTACCATCGGGCCTTCCACGCCATCGGCTTCCGGCGCTGGCGGACGCTCTATCTGCTCCGCGCCGCCGCCGTGCTGATCGTCGTCACTCTGCTGTTCCAGCCGGTGCTGAGCTATCAGAAAGAGCGTTCGGACAAACCGGCCCTCATCTTTCTGTTGGACGCCTCGGCCTCGATGGGCATCGCCGACGACGAATCGGGCCGGCAGCGGTTCGATCTGGCCCGCGCCAAACTCGAAGAATGGACGTATTCGCTCGCCCGAAACTTCCGCATGCTGACGGTCGCCTTCGCCGATAGGGCCTTGCCGCTCGACGACCGGGAGCAACTGGCCGCGCTGATTCCCAACGGCGAGGCGACTTCGCTTTCGCGGGCGTTGGAGGCCGGCGCCCGGCAGCTTGCACCCGCTGAACTCGAAGCGATCGTGCTGCTCTCCGACGGCATCCACAACCTGCCCGGCAATCCGGCCGAAACGGCCGCGCGGCTGGGCGCAACCGTTCATTGCGTCGGCGTCGGCGCGAGCTTGCGCGGAAACCGCGCGCACCGCGACGTGCAAGTCGTCGGCATCGACTGCCCAGGCCGCATGATGCTCGGCAACGTCGCGCGGGTGACCGGCTCGATCGACGCCGTGGGACTCGCCAACCGCGTCGTCCAGGTCTTTCTCGACGAAGACGGGCGGCAAGCGGCCGAGGCCCAACTGACGCTCGACGACGTCGAGGGCGCACAGCAGGTCGCCTTCGAGTTCACGCCCGAGGCAAAGGGACGCCGCTCCTACACGGTCCGCGTCCCGCCGGCCGCCGGCGAGCGGATCGTGGAGAACAACAGCCGGTCGGCGGTGGCCGTGGTCCACCAGGCCGAAATCAGCGTGCTGTACGTCGAGGGAACCTTGCGGGCGGAATACGGCGCCCTGGTCGATCGCTTCCTCTCGAAAGACCCCGACCTGGAGTTCTGCGCGCTGGTGCAGACCCGGCCCAACGTCTTTCTGCAACGGACGAACATGAGCGATTTGCGGCTGACGGCGATCCCCGCCGACCGCGAGACGATCGACCGGTTCGATGTGTTCATTATCGGCGATCTCGACGCTTCGTACATTCGCCCGGAACAACAGCGGATGATCCTCGACCGCGTCAACGCCGGGGCGGGGTTGGCCATGCTCGGCGGCTATCGCAGCCTGGGGCCGGGCGGATACGCCGGCACGACGCTGGGCGACGCACTGCCGGTGATTTTGGGCAATCGAGAAATCGGGCAACACGTCGAGCAGTTCCTGCCCACGCTTACGCCCGAGGGCGCGCGGCATCCGATCTTCGCCAACATCGCCGATTTTTTTCCCACCCGCGGCGGCCCGCCCCAAACGCCGGGACTGCCGCCGCTGCTCGGTTGCACGCGAGTCGAAAGGGCCAGGCCGGATGCCTCGGTGTTGGCCACCCTCGGCGCGGAGCCGGACGCCATCAGCACGTCGAATAAGAGTGCCACTGCTGGCTTGTCCAGCAGTGAGGACGTCCTTCATCGGAATAACACTGCTGGGCAAGCCAGCAGTGGCACCCAAATTTCCCAAAACAGACCTGCCCAACGGTCTGCCATGCCCGTCCTGGCCGTGCGGCCCGTGGGTCGCGGGCGGACGGCCGTCTTCACCGGCGACACGACCCGCAACTGGCAGCAAGTCAGCCAGGCGCTCGATCGCGAGTCGCCCTTTCTGCGGTTTTGGGGGCAGATGGTCCGCTGGCTGGCCAACCGCGAGGCGGCGGTCGAGGCGTCCGCCGGCGTCGCCGCCGACACGGACAAGGCCCAATACGAGTTGGAACAGCCCGTGCGAATCTCGGCGGTCGTTCGCGACGAACAAGGCCGGGCCGCCGCCAATGCCCAAGTCACCGCCGAAATCAAGGGGCCGGGCGGCCGCAACCGACGCATCGATCTCGCCCCGGTCCCCGGACCCGA
>Ga0123335_1003609_pt1 | contig 21343 bp, 15 predicted proteins | sample BiotimSIPDNA_2_FD_89707 | JGI IMG/M metagenome (GOLD analysis project Ga0123335, IMG submission 89707) | Anaerobic biogas reactor microbial communites from Washington, USA - Biogas_R2 time_0 SIP DNA | ecosystem: Engineered > Bioreactor > Anaerobic > Unclassified | place: Washington, USA...
CCGGAGCGATGCTTACCTATGGTATAGGCGCGAAGGCAGGACTGGTTTTTGAGCTTGATGTAAATAAAGCGATAGAGCTTTTTTCTCATATATTCAGGTCGGTTGAATGGCACAAGGTGGATTCTGTAACACTTATGACGTTTGAGTTTTATACGAATATTACGTTTGCAAAATTCATAGCTGTGGGTAAACTTGGTGAATATGCTTTTGACAAGGCAAAAGGGTTTTGGGATTGGTTTTATAATCAGAGAAAAAAGCCAAAAGATATGAGTGAATCAAAAAAGAGGATTAGAATTAATATTAACAATGCTGAAGAGTTAAAGAATTCACCGCCCGAAACTTTGGGACATCTTGTTCTGACTATTATGGAAACTGTTGAATCTGATGATTTTGATGCAATTATTAAGATTCTTGTAGCAGCAGAGAGCGGTCATGAAATGAAATGGATACTTAGAAACGCACAGGATGAAATTAAGATATCTTCAGAAAGCAGCGATAGTGATAAAGGTATTGCATTGGAAGAGGGGATAAGAAGAGTTCTGGAGTTTGGAAACAGGCTTGAGAACTACTCAAACTATGTAAAAAGAATTATGGAGATATTAAATGATAACAAAATTAAAGTTAGTTAGTTTTATTCTAATCACATTGTCAATTCAACATATTTCATACAGCTCTGATTGTGACACTATGGTCATACTGGGAAAACAATGGATAGAATGTACCTATTCAAAATGCCCTGAAGATTCTATTACTATAACATTTGAAGATAATGTTTTAAGAAGAAAGAAAATTTATTATGCTTGCAGAGATAGTGGGTTGTTTCTTTATTTTTCTGAAAAAGGAGACACATTAACAAAATCTTATTTCATAGGAAAAAAGACCATAGGCGTTTTACAACAATGGCATTTCAATGGTAAAGTTAAAATTTTAGAAAATTACAACGATTCCGGACAAAAACATGGATTATGCGAGTATTGGCGTGAGGATGGTGCCAGAAAAGACAGTATTGTGTATCATAATGGAAATATCATAGAACTGAGGGCATATTTTTTGAATGGGAAAGTAAGGCATTGGATAAAAAAAGTCGATAAAGATAGTTATAAAACATTGGAAGCTTTTTATTATGATACATCTGGAGCTGTTTGCGGTGAGATAAAAAATGGTAATGGAACATACATTTTATGGTCAGATGATGCCAAAGAAAGATGGATCGAAACTTACAAAAACGGTGAAGAAGTTGCCAGCCGGAAATTAGAACCGAATGAAAATCCCGACTGGAAATAAAAGACGGTAACAAGTCAACACTTAACCGCGATTCTGTTGGCAAATTTTTAAAACCTTAAAATTTCTGGATGGTAAACAGGAAGAATTGTTCATAACAAGCATGTCTATTAATATTCTAAACGTTTTATCTTAAAAATTGGACTTAACATCAGAAATTCCATGATTATACATATAATAACACTTCACCTTTTCAGGAGATGTAATATGAGAAAAATGATTCAATATTCAGTTTTACTTGTTGCAATATTTGTCATGTCGATAATTTCCTGCAATATGCCTTCCGATCCGTTTAAAAAACCGTCAAATTCTAAAGTGAAACTGTTTTTAGAAGAAAACGAACAGACAATAGATTTTGCTATCGAATTCATTATTCTCTCTGTTTCAACAACCAATTTAGATGTCAACTATTGAAAAAACTCTCGTTAAAAGTTTCTCCCCGATCAGGTATCAGATAGCAACCAATAACACTTTCTTTTCTTCAGTTCAGTATCAGCCTGAAAGTTTCAACTTTTCCGGTTGCAATCGAAGCAAAATAAACTCCACCTGACAGCCGACTTCTGTTTATCTTTACTATATTCTTTCCAGAATTCAATGCCGTTTTGTTATAATAAACAGTTCTCCCGATACCGTTTACTATCCTTATTTTGACTATTCCGGCTTTTTTCATATCACATTCAAGCAGTATTGCTGAATTGTTGCTCCAGACAGTTTTATTAGTTAATGTTTTCTTTTTGGTAATATCAGGTGTTCCTGTTGTCATACCGGTTTCAATCGCGCCCAGATCCGGAGCACTTCCATGAAAAGTAATCCCTTCAGAAACAACACCGGCATCAATCAAACTGCTGCCTGTTCCCGGTTTAAGGAACCCGTTACTTAACGGATCATTATCAGGACCTGGAGTCATGCTTTCAAAATCAGAAGCCGAAGCTGTAAACGGCCAGTCGAACGCTTTACCTGTCAAGGCATTCGGGCCCGCGTTTTGACCTACAATCCTGTCCGTATGCCCTCCATCAAAAGATACATTGTTCCTGAATACATGATTTGCTCCATCACGGACATGAAAATTGTAATCACCGTTATCCCAGGCTGTATTATTAGTGAATTCAATTGATGAAGTATTGCCGTTGTCTGTAAAACCATGCTTTCCGTTTTTAAACGCAATACATCTTCTGACAATATGATTTGTCAGCGTAGCCGAACTTCCCAGTTTAAAACCGTTCTTGTCGCCGCTTCCCGAGGTATTTCCATCACTAAGTGTTCCATTATTATGTGCAATACACCTGTCCAGAAATATTACTCCTATTGCACCTGTTTCAGATTTTGTATACATATCCCACCCGTCATCAATATTATGATGCGCAATGCAATTGCGGAATACATTTCCTTCACCACATGTTAATTTCGGGGCAAAACCGTCAGCATTCTCATGTCCGCTGTCACTATTATCGTGAGATTCACAATCGAGTATCAGATTATATGAAGGCCATTGACTTATGTTATTTACGCTGCTGTTATAACGACTTAACTGAAGTCCGGAATCCTTGTTTTTTCTAAAAACAGACTTCTCAATAATATTGTAATTACCAGAAAGTAACATTCCATTATCACCTGCCTGTTCAATAATAATTCCGCGAATATGCCAGTAATCCGCATCAAGAACGACTCCTCTGTTTGAAGAGTTCTCAGGCATTTGCGAAAAGTCAAGCACTGGTTTTTCACCTTTATACGCATACATTTTTATCGGTGCATTTTCAGAACCACTTTTCTGGATTAAAACAGTATTGGAACTTCTGTAAATGCCGCCACGCAAATAGATAACTTTACCTGATGAAACAGTTTCAATCGCCTTTTCAATAGTTTTAAAAGGCGATTCTTCAGTACCTTCATTGGAATCATCACCGTCGGGAGAAACAAAAATGTCACCTTCAGGATACTCCAATGTATCAATTTCATTGGTTCCAGGTTTTTCTTTAAAACAAGCATTAATAGACTTATCTGAATCCATTGTAATAGTAACTGGATTTGTATTACCCGTAATGTCACCTTCCCAATGATCAAACTCCCATCCACCAGAAGCCGTTGCAGTAACCGTAACTGTTTGATTTTTTTTGTAAGTGCCATTTTGGGGTGAAACCATTCCCTGCCCTTGTTGAACAGTTGCCGAAAAAGAAAATGTTGTTACCGGATTATCATTTCCATCTATAACACCCACTCCCGCGTACTGTTTTACGATTTCAGGAATATCGGCTGCGTTATCCAGATCATACTGATATGGGGGAATATAGGAACAGGTAGAAGATGCTGGCTGATCCCCTGTACAATTATCATATATGTTATCTGCCACATCCCAAAACCCGCTTTCATCACTGTAAAGGTAAGTAACTGGATGAACACAGTTTTTAAAGTAGTTGTTCTCTATCCGGATTTCTGCTCCCATCCGGCAGTTGATTGTAGATTCCAGAGAATTTTCATAATAGTTATTAAAGATATGGCCATGTCCAAAACGGTATGATGGAAGGCGGGAGTTGCAGTTTGCTATATAATTATGGTGATATGTGATCTTCCTGTCATGGATGTCGCTGTCTGAAGACCCTACAAGACTTGTTTTCCAACTATCATGAAGATAGTTCCACGAAAAAGTGATATAATCGCAATCTCCTTTTGCATCCAGCAGACCATCATAATAATCCTTATCGTGATCCAGATCGTTATATAACTCGCAGTGATCAACCCATACATGATCAGAGGGGCCTTCAATACCAATACAATCACCATCCCCTTCGCTTACATGATGAATTTTCAGATTGCGTATGATGATATTTGATGCTTTCCAGATCTTTATCCCGATACCGTCTAATTCAGCGCTGCTTCCTTTGCCAATAATCGAAATATCCGACATCTCTTTTATTTCAATTTTAGATGACGGGTAATTATCCAGTTTCCCTTCAATATAGACTGTCAGAGGATTGTTACCTTTTCCTTTTAAAGCATTATACAGCTCCTGTCCGGATGATACTGTCACAATATCGCCGCCCGCACCCCCGGTTGTACCTCCTTCAAGTGATGCAAAACCACTTAAAGAAAAATCCGGATTTTGAGCATAAACAGCTAAACAGGTAATAAGAAGACAAAAAGATAAGCGTTTCATTACGTGCCTCCCTGTGCATAGGATATACAATTTTTTTTAAGGTGCGTTACGATTTTAAATCGAATTTAACACTATTATCAACAAAATGTCAAATTATCTGTAACCAATAATATAATTAAATAGAACATAATATGTAGATTTATTATATTTTATATTCATTATATCATATTTTATGTAACCAATTTTTATCGATTTAATTTCTGTTAGTGAATTTATAAATCAGGTAATAATCGACGAATTCAACAAAATCATTAAAGGCGGAACACAAAATCATTAAGGCTGTGAAAATTCATTTATACCTGGTCGATCGTTGTCGTTGTCGTAATCGCAATCGTTTTTTCCGTAAATCGCAGGATATGTGGCAGTTTTTTAGGTCTCTAAACAAATTCTTTATACCAACATTCGCGAAAAGGTTGTAAGTAAGTAACGGTTACTGTTCGTGTCTGGTACAGTTTAACAAGAGTATAATTCAATATGGCATTGTGATCTTATGAAAAAAATTTATTGCTATTCTGATTATAGAAAGTACATTCAGGATTACTATTTTTATCAGAAATCGATACGGAAATCATTTACTTATCGGGTTTTGTCTGCCCGTGCCGGTATTAACTCATCAGGTTTTTATCCGCTTGTCGTGCAGGGTAAACGCGATCTCACGGATGCAACAATTAAAAAAACGTCTGATGCTCTTGAATTATCACCTTTTGAATCGGAGTACTTTGCAAACTTGGTTCGCTTTAATCAAGCAAAAACATTAAAAAAAAAGAACATGTATTTTGAGCAACTTCTGGAAGTACTGAGTAAAAAGGATTTAAATCTCATTTCTGAAAACCAGTATGATATTTTTTCCGAATGGTATCATGGTGTCATTCGTGAACTGGTTGTTTGTCGTGAATTTGATAACGATTTTCGTAAATTAGGTACAATGCTTTCACCTCCGATCAGTGCAAGACAGGCCAGAAAGTCTGTTGAACTGTTATTAAAATTGGGTTTCCTTAAAAAAGTTGATGGGAAATATTTACAGACTTCGCCGGTTTTAACCACAGGAAACAATCTCAAGTCTCATCAGATAATAAACTACCAGGTAAAGATGCTCAAACTTGCACAGGAAGCGTTTGACAGATTCGGTCCTTATGATCTTTTGTCAAACTCTTCAACTACTTTCAGAATATCCAGAGAAACCTTTGAACTCTTTAAAATCAAAAACAGAACTTATCGTGAAGAACTGCTGAAAATCGCCGAGGCAGATACAGAAGCGGATCAGGTTTTTCAACTTAATATAAATATGTTTCCGGTATCAAATCCAAAGCACAAAGGAAATAAAAATGTTTAATTTGTCCAGATATATAGTTTTGGCAGTACTGTTTTTCTGGACTTTTCGATGCAGTAATAATCCAGCTATCACCGGAGGTGGACTTGATACCGAATCCAGCGGCGGAAAGCTTGTGGGTTCAGTGTCATTTTCAGACGGCCAGGCTGGCAAAAACACAAAGGTCACTTTGCTGCCTCATAAATATCTTCCCTTTATACCCGATTCATTGAAAACAACCATTACAGACAGTTTCGGAATATATGAATTCAAGGATATTGATTCCGGTTCGTACAATATCAGTGCAGTGAGTCTCGATTCCGGATACCGTTTTTTTCAACGTGATATTTCTGTCAAAAAAAATGACAGCATTAAAACAGATCCTGGCATTCTAAGAATTCCTGGAACCATTACTTTATCTTTTGAAAGCAGTATGGCCGGCGGATTTGTCTATATCCCGGGAACAACCATTTTAAAACAAATTTCCGAAACTCCCGAAAATCAGGTTGTAATCGATTCCGTTCCAGCAGAAGCCGAAGTTTCTGTTTTTTACAGAAAAAACGCCGGGAGTAACGATTCTTTACTTGCCCAAAACATAACCCTCTCACCTGGAGCCGTTTATAACATTTATAACATATCCGCCTGGTCATATTCACGACAGATCAGATTGAACACATCAGAATCAGGTTTACATACAGATTCTGATTTATATTCCATTCCTGTCCTTTTGCGGCTTTCAGCCAGCAACTTTAATTTTAGTGAAGTTCAGGAGTCCGGAGCTGATATAAGATTTATAAAATCAAACGGTAGTCGGCTGCACTTTGAAATTGAACGGTGGGATTCTCAAAATGATTCCGGAGAAATATGGGTTAATGTCGACACACTGTATGCAAATGATTCTTCACAGTCATTCCTGATGTTATGGGGCAACAGTGATTCACTGATTGAATCTGATACTGTTTTAACTTTTGATACAGCTTACGGTTTTACTGGCGTTTGGCATATAGACGGAGAAAAAGATGGAATTCGTAATCGTGATGTTTATAAAGACGCTACTTATTACAGGAATCATGGAGACGATTATATTCATGCCCGTGGTATTGACGGAATAGCTGGATACGGAAAACAGTTTAATGGTAAGGATGATTACATTTTTATTGAAGACAACGAAGCTTATCATGTTGGATCAGGCCCGTTTACGGTTTCTTTGTGGTTTAACAAATCCTCACAAAAAAACGGTATACTTCTTTTATACAAATACACCGAAGATGAAACAAAGGAATTCGCAATTGCTACAGATACAAACAGCTCTGTTTTTGTTTACACCAGCGATTCGGAATTGTTTGATACTCTGTGCCAGACAACCCCGGTAATGCTCAATGTCTGGCACTTTATTACATTTACAAGAAGTGAATCGGGTAAAATTGAATTGTTCCTTGATGGTGAACAGGTAGATGATACTTTATACAGTCTTGATATAAGCAATGCCGAAGTGGGGTCCGGTATTTTTATCGGTTCAAATATTGACCCGGAATCAGAGCCTTTTGATGTTTTTGATGGTTTTATTGATGAGGTCCGGTTTGAATCTGTAGCCAGAACCAAAGAGTGGATTCGATTAGTTTATGACAATGTAATTCAGAACGATTATAACAACAATTTTATATCGCATAATGAAAATTGAAAAATAACCGCAAAAACCAACACACAACTGTGCGATTCACGATTATCACCAGACCCTTAAAATGTAAATTCAGGTTGTCAAAACTGTCTCCCGATACAAAAATGGATCGGGGGATGGGGGTGGGGTTAATCGGTTGTTAATCCTGGGATTGCTCCCTCGGGCTTCTGATTGATATAACAGAACCGAATCCATTCTGCTGACCGTGCTGTTTTTTCTATACGAATTTCATCTAAAATACCTTTAAAAAATTCATCTTCATTACGACCGCCAAACAAAAGAGGAAATTCACTGTCCAGTGGATTTTGCTCTATCGTTTGTGTTGAATCCACCTGCTCGCCATTAATATACAGACGAATTTTATCTCCATCATAAGTGGAGACAACGTAAAACCAGGTATCCTGAATCAGGGGCACAGGCACACTGTCTGGTGTATCCTGATAAATTCCCCGCCAGTCAAAATAATTCCGTACGAAATGCTCTGCCCTGAATCCGCCCCATTCGGTATCATACCAGAGAGTGTAAGCAGGTTCCTTGATAATAAATCTCCAGTTTGAACATTCACCATCTTCTGCTTTCACCCAGCAGCTTAATGTATAATTTCCGTTAAGATTAAGCTGGCCTGCATCAATAGAATCATCAATCCCGTTGAACCATAATCCATTTCCAATAATTCCTGATGCAATATTGGCGCTGGTCATATTTCCAGGCGTTCCATCAAACCGGTTTAATGTCCGATCCTTTATGGAGTTTGCACCCAACGATGGATTTTCATTGAGATGCCAGACTCCCGCAAACCCATCAGCAGTATCGAAAACTGAAGCTCCGTTTGAAAGATTTACTGCATCAGGATCACCCCATTTCATTATGATAAATTGGTTATTGCTGCGACCCGAAATGGTATCAACTTTTACCCATATGGCAGCAGATCCGGATATTGGATCCCACTGTTCTATCTCATGGGTAAATGGTGAGTTATCCTTTTTGAAAAAACAGATATCATCTCCCAGAGCTGTTGCCTGATTAAAATCAAACCATGAAGAATGGAGCCGGATAAGCAGAGGATAATTTGTCAGCATTGTGGAAGCGGGTATGGAGGCAGCAAGATTGTCAAGGTACATATAGCCGCAATAGGTATAACTGCCCGATACCGTAACCGTAGTTGTATCATCAGATGGTGCTTCAACATTAAATATTTCTCTTGAAATTTCATAAGATGCAGCCTCGGTGATAACGACATTAAAAAAACCTTCAGGGAGGTCATCAAACGAAAACGATCCGTTTGAATTAACCTTAACCAGACGTTCAAGACCTCTTATCTGAGCAAGCAACTGCTTGTTTGAGGATAAAGTTGAATCAACGTAACCGCTCAATACCGCAAAAGGACGCAGTGAATCGGTGCCCAGGTCTATAGTATCATTATTATTGAGGGTAAAACTGAAAAGTACGGCTCCGCCCGTGAGCGGATCTGTTGTATCATGTACTTCAATACAATAAGATCCCGGCATAATATTGGGAATAAAAAATTTCCCTGAATCGTTTGTAACAAAATCTGTGCTGTCTGAGTATTTTACTTTTTTGGCAAGAATTGCAGATTCACTAATATAATCTGCCCTGCGAAGTCGTACTGTACTGCCGGCTGCGGGAACACCATTACTGTTCACAATACAGGCAACAACTCCGTTGGTTGTTTCGGATCCGCCTTTGCTTCCTGCAATATCAATTGAACAGGCAAAAAATTGTATTAGAATCAATAACAGCAGAATAAAAAATCTCACAGGTCACCCCCAAGGGTATTTGTGAGGGGGATAACCTGTATGTTGATTTGAAAAACTGTATCCGGCTTATTATCGTTTTCGAGCATTAAAATCGACTTCCGGAAATTGCGGATGCGTTCACGTATTTCGGGAAGATCTTTGATGGAAAGGGCTACGGTAACAGTAGAAATATCACGGATCTCTTTGGGATGAAGATCAAGGGCCTGAGCCGAGAGATTAATTGTTTCTTTCTGAAAGTTGTGTATTGCTACCGATTGCCACCGGTTCCCACTTGTTACAAATGTGTCGGCTGGATAGTAAATACCATCTTTCTCACAGCGCACCATTCCGATTTTTTTCAATAAACGTATAGATTCTCTGGCCTGTCTGGCAGAAATGGAGGGGGTAAGAAGTGAGGCAAGCTCCTTGTAATTACCCTTGAATTCATAAATCGACAGAAGAGCGTGAATTGCGCTGTGATACCATTTCTGGTAGAATGAGTATTGCCACTCTTCAACGGGCCGGGAATTTGTTTCTCTTAGTGCCATTAACTGTTCAAAATAGAGTTTAATATCTGATGATGATTTGGCTTTGTTATAACTTACAAGTACTTCAAAGTATTGTGATTCCTGTTCAGAAAATTTGAAAAACTTGCATACTGGAGCAATGGATCTTTTAGCCAGATGATGCTTGCCCTGAATTACCTTTAACAGAAATCCAGGATCCAGTTCCATGTGTTTTCCCATATACCTGAAAGAAATAAACTCATTTTCCAGTTTTTTCTCTTCGTAATAATCCCGCAAATATTTCTGGTAATCAAAATATGAGTATATCCGTTTCATAATACTATATATATACTTTTTATTAATAAAAAAAAAGGATTTCAGATAAATTAATGTTGAAGGATGATTCAACATCGGTGTTGGTGAATATTGTACACCGGACCAGGTGCATAAGTCGATATTTGAACCAGAGCACCTGTTTTTCTGTGAAAAAATGTGTGTTCATTAAAGGCTAAAGTACCCGATATGCCACATAAACGGCAACAGTGACCTCTTTTCCTTGCGTGATGTCCGTATCTCCTTGCCGGGGTCGCCACGGGTAGCCATCCTTAAACTTTTAACCTTTTAAACCAAATTAACCTTACCGTTTCACAATCACGGCACTACCGTTATTCAACTTAAAAAGTTCTATTCGAATATAACCAGTTTATCATCCTTTCGCTGATTCATATAACAGAGTTTTATCCAATCGGGACCTGGTGCGATACTCATTATACACACCTCATCAAGCATCCCATTCCAGTATCCGTAGTCACTTTCGGCCCGTTTACCAATCTGTACATCGTAGGCGTCATTTCTGACAACACCTATCTTTATTACCAGATTGCTGTCCATGCATACACCATCTACATAAAGACGCATTTCTTCACCGTTGCGCACACCGGTCAGGTATTTCCACTCCTTTAGCGCCGGCTCGGTATAAATTGATTGCAGACCCGAACCGTCAACAATATCATAAATTTCCCAGAGATCGAAGCCGCTGAGGTTGAGATTGTAACTTCTGTCTCCTTTAGAGATTATATAATGACCCGTGGAATCAATTACTTCCGTATAAACCCATGCAGAAAGCGCATATGTTCCGTTTTGTGGGAAATTCAGTTTACTGTCTGCCGTACCCGACAGAGTAAAATAGCTGGAGTCGCCATCAAAACGCTGTGCGAGACCTGCCATCCCATCAACTGACGAATTCTCATTCATATTACAGGGTGTGCCGTCAAAATGATTGGCTGTGGCATCAAATGCAGTCGTATTACCAGCCTGACTCATATGCCAAACTCCCTGGAAACCTGCAGCAGTATCGAACACCATGTTACTGTTTGACTTATCGATTGCGTCCGGATTTCCCCAATACATGGTAATAGTCTGTGAGCTATTGTTACCAAAAATTGTATCGACTTTAACCCATATTTCCGCACGCTTGTTTTCACTGTCCCACCGCTCGATCTCATAGGCAAGCAATCTCCCAACAGTGGTAACAAAGCGAATGTCTTTGCCATCATTTTCCGCTTGTGAAAAGTTGAAATTCCGGGTATTCAATCGAATAAGCACCGGAAATCCGTAAACATCTCCCTGTACATTTGCACCGGAAATACTTGTATTAAGAACAAGTTTCCGGTTGTATTTCCAGAGTGGCAATTCAATTATAGCTGTATCTCCGGCAGGCACTGTGATTTTATTGCGGAGTATGTTCTGATTTACGGTATTTTCGTTAGCAAGCATGATCACACTGAGAGTACCGGCTGGTACATCGGTCAAAAATACCGATCCGGCACTGTCGATTGATGAAGAAATATCTGTACCAGGGATATACACATACTCTCCCTGTATCTCATCACTCGAAGATAAATCCAATAATATCGAACCACAATGGTTCAGCTTTGCCTCAGGAACAGTTGTTATTGAATCATTACTGACAGAGACATCTCTGCTCAGTGCACTTGACATTGTTTGCTGATTGCGGGATAAAATGGTATAGCTTCCCGAATCTATATGGTCGAAACAGTAGTTTCCTTCCTCATCAGCAGTATCGACAAAACTGAGGGGCAATGGATTACCGCTTACAGGATCGTAATCATCAGGAAAAAGTTTAACAATAGTATTAGAAGCCGGTGTGTCATCAGCATTACGAATCATACCGACAATCCCGTTGGTCGTTTCTCCACCTGCCCCTCCGACTAACTGATCAGAGCAGGAGATGAATTGGATGAGAATGAAAATTATTGCTGTAAAAACAGTGCGTACAACCATCATTTTTCCTTCTTCCATTTACTGACCGCTACTGGAAACAGTTGGATATTCAGTTGTACAACTGCATCATCATTATGTTCGTTCTGAGAAATAAGCAGCATTTCCTGTCTGAATTGTCGTATTCTTTCCCGAAGTATATCAATATTTTCCATGTTAATTGTCATTGTAACAGAGGAGATATCGCGAAGTTCCTTATTGTGCGTATCTATGGCCGAAAGAGAAAGTTCCACATTTTTTTTCTGATAATTTCGTATTACGGCCGATGTCCACTTTTCACCTGTTGATATAAACTGTTCGGTAACACGGTACAGGCCGTCTTTGCCTTTGATGATCATGTTGAGGCGTTCAAGCAGTTGTATGGATTCCCGTGCCTGTTGTGCGGTGATCTTTGGTGTGAGCATGGATGCCAGTTTTCGATAATCTTTTCCGTCAAATGGAAAAATGCTGATAAGCGAACGTACTGCCATATAATACCACTGTCTGAAAAATTCTGATTTACTGTCACCAACTGTCCGGAACTTTACACCTTTTATCGACTGTAATCTCTCAAAACGCTGTTCGATTTCATTCTGATTTTTCGCACGCCCGAAAAGAACCAGCTCGGTAAAGTATTCCCGCTCCTTCCCTGTCAACATCATGAGATCCGCAAACGATTCGATGTTCTTTATTCCAAGATGTACCTTTCCCTGATACACTTTTACAATATAACCCGGATCAAGTTTCACTTTGTATGATATATATCTGTAGGAGAACCAGGATTTGGTTTTCTTTTCATTCTCATAGAAGTCTTTGAGGTATTGGCGATAATCGAGATATTCAAAAATATTTATCATGGTTTAATCCTGTTTCTGTAAGCTAATATAATAAAAATTCTGAATGCCAGCGTTTATTGGTTTCAATAAAATGTTCATTATTATGCAACACCATTTTGAGTTGCATATACTTATCTCATTGATATAACAGGTGGTAAGTAACTGGTCCCTGTTTTATTATCACTTAAATCGAGAGTATTTTTGGCAACACCAGTTTAGTAAATTCTTTGAATTGCGGCTGCAATATCTTGAAGAGGTCCTGAAAATCCTCATCTGTGTGAAGCGATTTGAAGCAACAGCTTGGATTTTCCTTATTCGGGCATGTATAGCCGGCATCAGAATTGTGTTTACAGTTATCTAATGTCGTGTCGCACGCCCCCAAACCTTAAGTTACAAAGCTGCAATAAAATAACGCGGGGGTCGTGTGCACCCGGCGACCCGGATGATCTTAAATGTCAAAATGAATATCAGGTATGCGGGTGTGCGTAAACAGAGGTCTTCAGCCCCGCATAATATTTACATATTATATAAATCAAAAATCAGTTTGCAGATGCCGCTCAACTGCTGTCGCGTTCAATTACTGTACCGCTTAGCCTGATTGTAGAGGTATCTGCATAGATCGGGCTCGACGGATAGAGAAGATGATTTATCATGTTCTGAATCTCTCCTTCAGTATTAAACTCATAGGAGCTGTGCTTGCGTACCAGGCTATCAAATGAATTGTCAAAGCCGATGATTGCCGGTTGTCTGGAGCGAGAAATCCCCTTTTCATCAAGATAATCCATAACAAGGCCTGCAATCAGGTCGTTAGCGCAAACCCAGGCAGTAATGGAACTGTTTGAAAGAGCTTTGACTATCAGAGGTTTGCAATATTCATACAGGAGAACATCACGAAACAAGGTATCAATCTCCAGGCTGACCGTCTGGAGCCGGTTTTTCAAACCGGATGGGATCTTCTTTGTAACCTTTTCCATCAAACATGTTACATCTGTATCCGTGTTTTCCAGAACCTGTTCCATGAAACTATAATCATTCATGAATTCACTGCGAATACAGGGATAAATCTCTGAGAAAGGATGAAATGCCTTTGCCGCCTTCTGTAATCCTTTAAGACGATTACGCGACCATGGGCTGCGGTGAAAAGGTGAAATATACGCAATGTGGCGATGGCCTTTGTTTAGAAGATACCTGCCTGCATCCAGTCCTGGAAGTATAGAGTAGCTGGAGTCAAAATAGGTCAGTTTTCGCCCATAAAAGCTGTACCGATCAACCGACTCCATGATTCCGCGGTCTTCTATCCATGCGGATACCGGAATGTCTGAGTAAAGGAGTCTGCGCAAACATCCTACAGAATCCTTCATATGATATGAAGAAAGAATGACACCACATATTCCGGAATTTTTCAGATGGAATTCAATCGACCGGCCTTGAGGAAGATAAAAGGTTGGTCTATCAAGATAATCATTATAACCAATAATCTCCAGGTCAATATTATGCTGCAGAGCCGCAGATGAAAGCAGTCGATAAAATGTACGTTCCCTCTCGGAAACAACCTTGATTCCTGCAGGGCTTAAAGCCAGGGCAATTACTGCTATGCGCCGCTTTCTGCATCCACGATTGGTGAAAAAGAAATATTTAGCCCCGCTACGCTTGAGTATCTCCTGGTCAACCAGAACCGATAACACCTTGCGCATTGTCGGGTAACTTACATTGTACTGTACAGTAAGCTGATTTATCGGTGGCAATGGACGGTTGGTCCTGAACCTGCCGGATAGAATATCCTGCTTGAATATATCGAGAACCGCTTCCACCTTGTTTTGCTTACAACCCTGAAGACGTAATGAAGAGTCCGGATCTTCAGCACACGCGGATGGATAGATCCCGCTGCCCCATTTACTGGTGATCAGCCCCTCTTTTTTTAGTTCATCAATTCCACGGCTGATCGTTACCTTTGAGACGCCAACCATTTTTGCCAGCTCGCGAATCGGCGGTAACCGGGTGTGAGGTGAATCGGATACCAGCCTCCTTATTACTTCGACAGCCTTTTTTAGTGCAGGTCTGTTGCATTTTGTTTTCATACAGCGTACATCATCCGGATGTCTTCCATATTAAAAGATATGAGTCGTTATAATACAATTATACATGATATTTCAGAAAAAACAGTGAAGTTATATGAAACAGTATGACAAATCGATTAATAAGTGAAATTATTCCAGAAACAAGAGTTCAATATCTGTCATATATTTCTGTATACAGCTCAGTAATAATGGAGAGCTGAACCGAAACACAATATCCGGGTCATTTTGGCTCGGGATATTTGCACACAGAAGTATGTACACTATTTGACTTTAAAGGAGATATTCAATGAAAATGAGTATTCTGATATCAACAATTGCTTTTTCAATGGTCTTTGCTGTGGCTGGCAAGATGAAACAGGAACAGCTAAACATTTCGGTCGATGGTGATAATATTATCAATACCCTGCCCGATCAGTTTTTCGGACATAATTACTGGATGTGGTGTCCGACCTGGGGGAACAGTATTGCCGGAACCGAGTCTGTTGTAGCTGATTTGAATCCCCGCATGCTGCGTCTGGGCGGAATATCAGTGGATGTGGATTATCCGGATAAGGTAAGTGAAGATGTACTGGCGGATTTCTATAACTATTGCCAGGAGGTGGGTGCGGAGCCGCTTTTACAACTGCAGCTTGCAAATTCAACCAGTACTGAAGACCGGGTAAACAAGGCACTGGATATGGTTTCATATTTTAAAACACTGGGTGAATTTACCTATGTGTCTATTGGAAATGAACCTGACCTGTATCCGGATAATCTGGCGACTAATCCCGATTATGGTGTTGAGTACCTGAGCAGTTATACACTGGATAATTATTGTACCGATTTCAATGCTGTTGCTTCTCGTCTCAGGGAGGAGTATCCGGATCTGAAGATTGTGGGCCTGGAGCTTTCACATAAATACGGTGAATGGATACCGGATTTTATTTCCCGGTGCAGAGAATATGTGGATGCCGTTTCACTTCACTATTATCCAAACAGTGCTGACCAATGTAAATACCGGAATGTACACAATGATATTTCATCGATGAAGAATTTCTATACGAATGCGCGTTCATATATTGATCAGAATGCTGGTGGAAAAGAGATACCGCTGATTATCGGGGAAACCAATATCAGTTGGGATGGTGATCCCGAGCATTCAACACATGATGCTTCACCGGGAACATTCAATGCGGGATTGTGGTTTGCCGATTTTGTTGGTATTTCCAGTGCACAGGAAATGTTGCTTTCAATTATGCCATGGAGTATCAGAGAGGGGTGGACACTCGGTTTTCTGGATGGATCCCAAAAGCCCCGCCCGGTTTATTATATGTATCAGCTTTTTTCCACATATTCAAAAAAACACATGATTCATAACGAATCTGTCAATTCGTATGTAAGATCATATGGTTATAAGGATGATGAAAACAATGTTTCCCTGTTTGCCATAAACTGGGATACAGTATCATCATATACAGCCGATTTTACTTTCACAAATATTCTTTCCGGTTCGTCCTTTTCGTACACAATACCTCCACAGTCCGTTTCGTGTCTGATATTTTCTGATAACAATGCAGACAATCCCAGGATAATCAAATATACCAAAGACATGGAGGGCGAACCGCCAACCTCGATACGCGACATTTTTCCCGGTACCGATGCGCAGAGTGACAAAATGTTAACTGCTTCATTTAACAGGAAACGAAATCTGCTGACCATTTCGGCTTCCCGATCATACGATAATGTTACAGCAGAGATGATAAATATTCGTGGCCAATTGATTCATGCAGTTGATGTCGGTACAATTAAAAAAGGAAGATCCTCTTTTTCCATATCCGGCAAAAACTCAGCATTGGGAATTTATGTTATCAGATTACTTTCTGATAGAAAGGTGATTTTCAGCGGAAAGGTGAAATAACATCATTTTTTAAGATATAATATCTGGTTAGCTGTGCTAAATCTCATAGCTTGTGATAGATGAAATGCATGATTTTTTGATCATCATGTTCGCCGAGCGCACACGACCCCCGCAGTGACAATTGAAAATTCGAAATAAGAAATCCGAAACTCGAAACAGGAATAGAACAATAAATTGATATTGGGGGCGTGTGGAAAGCTGTGTATAGTCCCTGTTATAAATCCGTATGAAAATTATTGGATTTTTCTCAAATATCGTAGGCAAAACAGCTCGCATTCTGACGTACTTAACCGTAAGCGTAGCGGTTGCTAATAAAGGGCGCATGCCTTACCAGATTATCATAAATTCTAAATCAGATTGAAATTCTGACGTAATGCAGTCATAAAAAACTCCTGTGAAAAAAGTTAAAAAAATTATCACAGGAGTAAAAATGATTAACTGCAAATTACACTTAAATTATGTATAAATGAATTTACATAGCGAAAAAGTGGCTATGTGAAGTCAGCGCGAAGCGCTTTTGTTCAACGGTTCGCCGCACCCGCCAGAAGTGCATCAGTAATTCGAAGTGAAACTAAGGATTACTGATGCATTTATGGCCGTGGCTGTTGTATGGAGTATGCGCCCATTTATTTGTTTCTTTATTTGGGGTGCACTTTTATTTTCCCTTTTTTTTCATTGATATTTTTTGTCGTTTATTACTATCCATCCATTTTCATGTATTTCATCAGGATCGTGGTGAGTCCAATGTACCAGACCTCCCTGATCATTCCATACGTATTCTCCATGGACATATACAACATCATTTACCTTTAGATTTTCAATGCGAGGCGCGATGTCAATATTATGCACAATCAGCAGAGTGTGATTATTTGAAATCCGAATAATGAATCTTTGATGTTTGTCTCCATCTGTATCGTCTGATAAAATTTTGGTCACGTTTCCTTTTACGGTTACTATTTTATTGCTTGTTTGTTGTTGTGTGTAGTATTCAATCGTAGATATCGGAGTTAAAAGTGAATCAATCTGATTTTTTGTCGTTGATTCATTTATATTTTGATCAAGGCATCCATATTGAAGTGTCGTTAAAATAGAGACAAAGGTAACTAACAATATAAATTTAATTGTGTTTGTTTTATTCATATTTTGAACCGGGTTTTTGGTTTTTAGCCCACCTCATTATTTTATCTTAAATGGGCGCATATTGCAAACAATGTCTGTTTTCCGCAATTAATATAATTTAAATAAAAGGATACCCATTGTTCAAACAGGATCACTATTACACTAGAACGGGATATTATATGCAAGGTACCAAAAGATGCAAAAAGCAAACAACTTTTGTACAGGTTTTGACAGCATTGAGCGTTTCTTGTATAACCACAGAACGTGGTAGAGGACTAAGTGAGCACTCATTGCAAGAAATTGAAACCCGGCTATAGCTTTTTATCGATTATGTGCGGTTAAAAAAATCAGCTCATTTGATAAATTCACACCTGAATTCTTAAAAGATCAAAGATTGTCATGCTCACCGAGCGGATACGATCCCCGCGGCAGCAATTAGAAATTCGAAACAAAACGATTAGGAAAATTCGAAATACGAAACGGAATAGAACAAAAAATTGATATCGGAGGCGTGTGGAAAGCTGTGTATAGTCCCTGTTATAAATCCGTATGAAAATTATAGGTTTTTTCTCAAATATCGAAGGCAACCCAGCTCGTATTCTGTCGTACTCAACCGTAAGTGTAGCAGTTGCTAATAAAGGGCGCATGCCTTACCAGATTATCATAATTTCTAAATCAGATTGAAATTCTGACGTAATGCAGATATAAAAAACTCCTGTGAAAAAAGTTGAAAAAATTATCCCAGAAGTAAAAATGATATAAACTGCACGTTACACTTGAATCATGAATATGTGATTTTACATAGAATAAAAGCGGCTGAAAATAAATGAAAGTTGTGAAGCCAGCGCGAAGCGCTTTTGTTCAACGGTTCGCGGTACGCCAGAAGTTTTCCGCAGCGAATGCGTAGGAAAATTTAGGTGCAGCGATAGCGGAACCTGGCTACCGCTGTTGGGCAATCGTTCTTAAACTGTTTTGTCTTTGGGCGCGATTTCTTATTCATTGATTTCCTCTGTATTGTCCAACAGTACATGTCGTTGGCCTTGTAGAATTCCAAGCATCAATCAATTTACATTTCGCATATTTATGCCAATAAATTATTTTCTTTCTATCACTATTACTGGCAATTCCTTCAATAAAGTCACAATTTTCTATTTCGAAGCTTGCATTAACATTTGGTGATTTCACATGAAAATGTGGTGGAGGATGTTCATTTGAATAAACCTCAATTTTAAGCCCGTTAACTCTTTCAACTAATTGTTTAATTTCAATTAAAAACATTTCTCCATTTTCTTCCCAAATATTACAAGAATTATGAAGAATTGCTTCTAACCATGCAGTAAAATCCTCAAACGAAATCAGTCTTGAAGGGTTAACATTATGAAACCAAGGCGTTTGTTTATATTCCTCTAACGATATTTCAAATTTATTCATGATAGTTTATGTCAATTATTGAAAGTAGTGATGAAATTAATCATATGCATACAAATCATTAGAGTCAACAAATGATTCTGCTACTAATTTTGCTTCATCTTTTAAACCGAGGTCATCATTTATCCATTTCCAAACAGCTGCAATAAGACGATATGTTCCTCTTCCACCTTCATATTCAGTGCCATAACTAGTTTGGATCTTATTTCTGTTTAAATGTTCTGACAGCTCTTTCCCAGATATTCTCGTTTCGTTTTCACTTAAAAATCTTGCAAGTCTCTAAATGTATAAAAACTTCTCATTTCTATTCACTATTGCCCTCCATATATTTATAAGTCATATTCATTGGTTTTTATTTAGTGCATTATAGTTGAGACATACCTATAAATGTTTTCTGCAATTTCGTAATTAATTTTATGTTTAGAATGCGGTGTAGGTATCACAAATTGAGTAATTTCAAATGGAGAAAAAGAGAAATTGCTGTCTAATTTCAGTTTCCTTTTTACTGCTCCATCCGCAGCATTACACTGATCACAGATAATTGTTTCTAAAAATCTACGTGGTTGTGAAGACCTATAATCAACGGAATGATCATGATGGCCATGAAGGCCAGCCATCCAACCTTTATAGGTTTCTCTGGTACCATCACTTTTTTGGTAAAATCTTGTTGTCCATCGCATTATTTGAAATTTAGACCGTTTACATCCAGGGCAAACCCAATTATTGTCAAGTGAAGCCCAAAGCCTAAAACAATGGGCTCCATTATAATTCAGATAGTCATTTAAAGAAGGTGTTTTCATAATGTAAATAAATGCTTTTATTCGCGCCTTGTTTTGTTTTTGGATGCATTTTTAAAGATTAAATGACGTGTGATTTTTAAACAGTTTCAGAAGCATATTCATCATCAATTTCTTTTACAATATCTTTTAATGAGATTAATTGTTCATTTAGAAATTTAGAAAAGACATAAGCATCTTTTTGATTCAAATTGCTATCAGAATTAAAATAACCTAAAATTCTATTTAATGCGTATTCAATATATTCATAATGATAATCAATTGAATCGTATGCTCCCCAGATGCCTCTGTTTGTCAACTCTATTTTTAAATCTTCTATTGCATTGTTAATCGTTTGAATATTAACAATACCCAAATCGAAACGGTCGTTTCGATGAACAGCTTCAGATATTTTACCAATATGATAGTTCAAGGTGGTTGGGAAAATATCAACTAATTTTAATCCAGCATGTTTTTTTCTATGTGCCATTACTTGTCTCTCCAATTCATTAACTATATCTACCAGTACTTGATTTATGAAATCATTTTGAATCTTAATGAGATCTATAATAGAAACCGAATGATATTCCTCATTAAGATTTGAATAAGATGTTAACATTTCAAACCCTAATGGAGATACAGACGCCCTAATAATAAAAGAAGATTTTTTAATGCCTTTTTCAACCTCTTTTTCAGGATGGCCAGCAGCACTATTCCTTATAATTCTAATCTTGTTCAATTCTTTGGGTAATTTGTAATTTAAACCGATAGCTTCAGCAATATTCTTTACAGAATTTTGTTGTAAAAGCAGTGTTTGTAAAATCCCATAAATAACTAAATAGGTCGCTCCAGCATCTGAAAGATCTTTAAAATAAGAATAAGATTCGATTGCAATTTGAGTATCTTCGATTAAATCTAATGAGCTACATAAACTGTTCCAATTTTCATGATTTTTTAGGAGGATAAATTTTAATCTATGACTATTTATAAGATCACGCAATCGATTCTCTAAATTTGAAATGTTATCAAGAGTGCTTTTAGAAAATTGGATTTGCATTAAGTATTTCCTCGCGCCCGCTTTTAAAACAGTTTAAAAATAAACGTTTAGAATTGTATCTGCAACACCAAACAAAAACCTGCATGTTAACAAACACCCTCACGGGGTGTTGCTGATACAATTACGTTGAACGAAGGCGTGAAAAAACTCTATCTTTAATATTACTGTATGGGTTTTGTATCCAGCCTTC
>Ga0123335_1003611_pt1 | contig 21340 bp, 21 predicted proteins | sample BiotimSIPDNA_2_FD_89707 | JGI IMG/M metagenome (GOLD analysis project Ga0123335, IMG submission 89707) | Anaerobic biogas reactor microbial communites from Washington, USA - Biogas_R2 time_0 SIP DNA | ecosystem: Engineered > Bioreactor > Anaerobic > Unclassified | place: Washington, USA...
CCTGAGAATTTTTTCATTTAACCATTTACACAAAACTTTTTACACTACCTGTAACTACCGGATTTTTTATTTTAAGTATACTTACAAATGAATTTTTCTCTCCGTGAAACTCTGTGCCGGACTCTGTGTTACTCTGTGTTTTGAAGGGGTTTTGTTTAACCACTGAGTTGCACTGAGTGGTAATTGATTTAATTCGGGTTTTTATTGTTTTTCAATCTTTCAATTATTTTTTCACTTTTTAGTTCGCGCAGCGCGTCGCTTGCAATCCACTTGGCGCTTTTGGAATTTGCGGTAAGAATTTTTTCCGCGGTTTTTATCGCTTCTTCATTTAAAATCAGGTTTCGTTTACCAATTTGCCGCAGCGCCCAATTCACTGCTTTTTTTACAAAATTACGGTTATCGGCGCTTTTATCTTCAATCAATTTTAAATATTTAAGAAAAACATCATCCTTCTCTTTTTTAAGATGAACTGCCGAGACGGCAATTAAAGAAAATGCTGTCCGCTTAACAAATTCTTTTTCGCTTTCAGCCCATTCAAATATTTTTTCTTTACAGAATTTTGTGTTTACATAAAGATTTATGCAGCACTGATCGCAGATATCCCAGCTGTCAAAATCATTCGTCCATTTATCCAATTGTTCTTCGGTAACAAATTTGGGCTCGTCAATCATACTTGCCAAAATGCGCGCTTCGTGAATTCCGGAATCCCAAAGCTGCAAAGCTGTATTGTGATTTTTCCCGATTTGTTTTGCCAATTTCTGCAAAAACGGTTTTCTTATTCCCAATACATTTTTAGAGATTATCCCGAACCGTTTCATTGCCTCGGCAGATTGGGGGTCTTTTTTATAGTGAAGGATTTCTAAAATTTCATAGGTTGTCATAGTTCAGGGGAAATATTTCGGCGTGTTGTAATCCAATAACGAAACATCAATAATTCCGTTCAAATATTTATTATTGTCCATAAGCCATTCGTATTCAAAATGCATTGGCACGTTAAATCCCCCGTTATGCTGGTAGTTGGAAAGTTTAACAACAAAAACATTTCCGTCCCCCGAAGCTTCGTCGTTTGTAATTTTAAATGGGAGATTATCTTTATCAAAATGAAACAAAACCGACACACTGTTGCCATAATCGAACACAGTAAGCCGTGCAATGTCTTTACCGGCTTCTTCCCATTTTATGTTTTTCCGGGGAAGTAGGACCGAAGGGAAAAGAACCGTATTAGATAAATATTTTGCCAAAAGAAGATTATTAATGCTTCCGCCGTTTAAATAATTAAACTTTACGCCTGTAAGCATATGCGACTGTGTTATTCCGTTCCCTTCAAAATAAAACTCTGCAATATTGCCCGGAATAAAACCCGAGTGTTTAACATTTGTACGCCACAAATACCCATAAGGATTTGTAGAATAATAGCCTTCTGCCTCTATTTCTACAAAATCGGGCAGAGAACTGGACCGTATTTTCCCTATTTGTTTAAATCGTGCGAATCCCGGCGAAATCTGTCCTTCCTTAATACATTTAATAAGATAATTGCGTACAGGCGGGGGCAACGCTTTTACATCCGACTTTAAAAAAATTCTCCTATTATGCTTCGCAAAATTAATGTCGAGGTCTTTTATCGCTTTTTCAAAAAAATCCTGCTCGGTAAAATGTCCGTATATTAAAATTCCTGTTCCGGCGGCGGCAATAGTTATAAAAACTGCCAGTAAAATTTTGCGTATCATAGTTTAACAAGAAAATTAAAAGGAAGAAATATATGTATTAATGAGAGCATTTTGTCGCATATTATTTTTAATTATCCAATTGAGGAACCAAATAACGTGCCAATCTTTCACCGGCCTGTAAAAATTGGACTTAAGAGAAGTAGTAATTGACTTACTAAATTTTTAATTGCTATAACATTTCACTTTTCTCTTCGGAAGAAATGATAGCATATAAGTATAAATCTTTAAACTTTCCTTTTGCAAATGCAGCCTGCCGTAAAATGCCTTCCTTAGTATAACCGCATTTCTCAAGCACTTTATGCGATGCAATATTTTCAAGTTCGCACCTGGCTTCAATTCTGTTCAATGCAAGGTATTTAAATCCGTAAACTGTAATAAGGTTTACAATTTCGGTCATAATTCCCTTATTCCAATATTGAGGCGAAAGAGCGTAGCCTATTTCAGCCTTTTTGTTCCTGGTATCGCAAAAGTTAAATCCTGCAGTACCGATAATTTTGGAAGTCTCTTTAAATTCAATTCCCCAAGGGCATTCTCTTCCCTCAATTGCGCATTGCATAATGTTGGAAATAAATTTTCTGCTGGTTATGGGACTTTTATGAGTATCCCAGAAAAGATATTCCGAAACCTGCGGGTTACTTGCGTATTCGTAAATATCCTGCGTGTCGAACAAATCAATTTTACGCAATTTAACGCGGCTGGTTTCAAGTTGCGGAAGACTTCCAAAAAATTCAGATATATTTATCATTTTCACAATTAAAATAAAATCAAAAATACTAAAAGATTTGCATTACAGTAAACTAAGGCATTTAATTTTTCTTTTTCGGATATTTGTATTCGGTTTTAATAAATGATAGGTAGAAAAATGATAAGTAAAGACCTGCTTGAAATACTGTGCTGTCCCGAAACAAAAGCCGATTTGGTTTTAGAGGGCAATTTTCTGATTTCAGTGGATAAAAACAGCCGCCGGAAATACAGAATTGAAGATGATATTCCGGTTATGCTTATTGAAGAATCGGAAATTATGGATTTGGAAGAATGGAAAAGTGTTATGATAAAACACGGGAAATCTGTTGAGTAAAGTGATATTAAAATGATTGTAAAAAAAAATGCAGACGAAATCCAGAATTATCTTTCCGATGCAAGTAATTTCAGGGGAAATCCGGATTGCGTATATATTCCCGAAAGCGAAGAAGAGTTGATTGAGCTTGTAAAAAAATGCAGCTGGCAAAACATTAAACTTACTGTAGCAGGTAACGGAACCGGACTTACCGGAGGACGGGTTGCCGAGACCGGGTCAATTGTATCGCTTGAACTGTTAAATAAAATTATTGAAATAAACGAAATGGAAAAATTTGCCGTGCTTGAACCGGCAGTATTGTTAGGCGAGTTTAATACAATCTTAAAACAAAAGAATTTATATTATCCGCCCGACCCGACCGAACAGAATTGCTTTATAGGTGCAACTGTTGCAACAAACGCTTCGGGGGCAAAATCGTTTAAATACGGTGCTACACGCAAATTTGTTGAAGAATTGAGGGTTATTCTTCCTGATGGAGAAATTGTTGAAATTAAGCGGGGAGAGTATGTTGCCGACGGTTATAATCTGCTTTTTAAAACTCTTTCCGGAAAAAGCATAGCGCTTGAAATTCCCGAAATACAAATGCCCGGAATAAAACACGCCGCAGGTTATTATTGCAAAAAAAATATGGATCTTGCAGATCTTTTTATCGGCAGCGAAGGAACTTTGGGAATAATTACAAAAATTAAACTGAAACTGATTGATTATCCATCCGATATTTTATCCGCGGTAATTTTCTTTGATAACGAAAAAGATGCACTCAAAATGATTTTTGAAGCGCGCCGGTTAAGCCGCGAATTTAAGGCAGCAAATAACAGTACTTCGATAAATGCTATGGGTTTGGAATTTTTTGATGCCGATTCGCTTGCTTTTCTGAGGGACGAATTCCCTGCCATTCCGCAAAATACCGGCGCGGCAGTCTGGTTCGAACAGGACTATTCTCCGGAAAACGAGGAAAAACTTTTAGAAGAATGGATGAATTTAATAGAAAATAATAATGGCGATATGGAAAAATCGTGGTTTGCAACCGATGAGAGCGACAGGTTTAAATTTATTAATTTCCGGCATGCAGTTTCGGGCAAAGTTAACGAATTTATTTCCCGTAATAATATGCGGAAAGTGGGAACAGACCTTGCCGTGCCGGATGATAAATTTGAGGAATTTTATTTTACCGCAAAAAAAACAGCTGCCGAAAGCGGAATAAGAAACATTGCTTACGGACATTTCGGCGATTCGCATCTTCATCTTAATATGCTTCCTGCAAATGAAGCCGAGTTTAAACAAGCCAAAATAATTTATAAGGAGCTTTGTTTATCGGCAATAAAACTCGGGGGAACAATATCTGCCGAACACGGAGTTGGAAAAATTAAACGCGAATACCTGCTTGATATGTTCGGGAATGAAAGAATAAGAAAAATGGCATCAATAAAAAAGCAGCTTGACCGGAATCTTATTTTGAATTACGGCAATATCTTTTTTGAAGATTTTTTGAACTGATATGATTAAGAAAACAATTTTCTTGTTTCTGCTTTTTAGTTGTATTGTTTTTGCCCAAGATTCATTGTGGGAAAAGTTCAATTTTGCAAAAAGTTACGAGGCAGCCGGAAATTTTGAGCAGGCGGAACTTCTTTACAAAGAACTTTATAATTCGGAACCTTCAAATTATCAATACTCCGAAGCATTAAACAGTCTTTATCTTAAATTAAAACAATACGATAAATCCATAAAATTTCTCGAAACAAAACTTTCTGTAAATCCCGAAGATATACTTGTAAAGGGACAGTTAGGAACTACTTTTCATCTGATGGGAAATTATGAAAAAGCTTTTTCTACTTGGAATGATGCTGTAAATAAGCAGCCCGAAAATGCTAATAATTACAGGATTATTATCAATTATGTATTGGAATGCAGGGCATTTGATGAAGCGATTGAGTTATTAAAAAAAGCTAAACAAAAGACTGACGACCCCGATTCGTTTTCGTATGAATTGGCAAATATTTATTCTGTAACAATGAAATATTCGGAAGCAGCGGAAGAATACTGCAACATTTTAAGCAAATATCCAAAACAGATCAGTCTTATAAAAAACCGTATACGAAACTGGCGGAGCACCAATGAAAAAATTCTGGAGAAAGCTGCTTTAATTGCCCGCAAGTATTTTGATGAATATAACACGCCCGAATTTTTAGAACTGGAAAGTCATTTATATATACTTGATGAAAATTATGAAAAAGCTTATAAAACATTGTTGGAATACGATAAAACCGTTAATGACGGAAATCTCTTTTTTGAATTTGCCCAGACTTGTTATGTGACGGGAAAACTGAATATTTCGGCAGAATCTTATAAATATCTGCTGGAAAAATATCCTTCGGCAAGATTTGCGCCTGCTGTAAGAATCGGTTATGCAAAAAATTTGGAAGCTGTTGCCGATAAACAGTATCTTGCTGAGGATATTAACTGGAAACCGGTTAAGAAAAAAATAAATCCGCATAAATCAAAATACCGCGAAGTTATAAATGCTTATAAAAATATAATCGGGCAAAAAGTAAATAAAAATGTGGAATCGGAAGCCAATTTCAGACTTGGCGAAATTTATTCCGAAAAAATATCAGAACTCGATTCAGCAATTATATTCTTCGGGCGGAATTCTTCAATTAATTCGCCGGATAATTTTCTTACAGAATCGAAGATAAAAATTGCAGAAATAAGTTTTAAAAGAGATAATCCGGAAAATGGGTTGCTGGTATTAAACAGCATATTAAATTCCTCCGGGGCAGAATCGGAAAAAGTAAATTATGTATCGTATTTAATTGCCCGGCAAAAATTCTGGCAAGGAAATTTTAAAGAGGCTAACGAAATTTTAAGCCGTGTTACCGAGAATGTTGATAAAGATATTTCCAACGATGCAATTGAACTGATGCTTATTATTAATTTATGTCGAAACGATTCTCTTTCGCTTGCTAAATACTCTCAGGCAGATTTTTTGATATTCAAAGAAAATTTTGCAAACGCCGGGGTTCTTCTCAATGAACTATCGGAAAACAAAAAGTTGTTTATACTCAGTAACATTTCAAAGATGAGGTCAGCAGAAATATTATGCGCTGAAAACAATTACATCACAGCAATTGGTTCGATTAATGATTATCTTGAAGATCAGAATAATATTTTATTCAGAGATAAAATGATGTTCCTTTTGGGCAATATTTACAGATATGGCGTAAAAAACACACAAAAAGCACTTGAAACATTTCAGAAAATACTTGAAATATTCCCTAACTCATTATATCTTTCTAAATCAAGAGATTCAGTAAATGAAATAAATAAAATTAAGGAATAGAATGAATAACAAAAGAATAGAAAAAGAAGTAAAATGCTCTTTTTGCGGGAGAAAAGGTTCAGAAGTTGCAAGCATGGTGGCAGGTCCGGATGTTTACATATGCGATATATGCATAAAAACAAGCGTTGATATATTAAAAAATAATCTTGCAGCATATCATAAAACTCACGAACGTCCTTCAACACTTACCCCGTCGATGCTTAAAAAAAGTCTTGATGATTATGTTGTCGGTCAGGAAAGAGCAAAAAAGATTTTATCCGTTGCGGTTTACAACCATTATAAAAGAATAAAATCGAACACTTCTTTTTTTGAACTTGACGATGTGGAAATTGAAAAAAGCAATATTTTGCTTATCGGGCCTACAGGAGTCGGTAAAACTTTAGTGGCTCAAACATTAGCGCGTATTCTTGATGTACCATTTGCAATTGCCGATGCTACAACATTAACCGAAGCAGGATACGTGGGTGATGATGTTGAAACAGTACTTGTAAGACTGCTTCAGGCATCAGATTATAATTTAGAAAAAGCGCAGTCGGGAATAGTGTACATCGATGAAATAGATAAAATTGCACGTAAAAGCGAGAGCGTTTCTATTACCCGCGATGTTTCCGGCGAAGGAGTTCAGCAGGCGCTGCTAAAAATTCTTGAAGGAACAGTGGCAGGAGTTCCGCCAAAAGGAGGAAGAAAACATCCTGAACAGAGTTTAATAAATATTAATACCAAAAACATTCTATTTATTCTCGGCGGAGCTTTCGAAGGAATTGCCCCTATAATTGCTTCGAGAATAAATAAAAATGTTATGGGTTTTGGAATGGATGGTAAAGAAGAAAAAATTCCTGAGCACGATGATCTTATCAGTCAGGTACAGCCTGAAGACTTGCTAAAATACGGTTTAATTCCGGAATTAATCGGAAGAATTCCTGTAATAGCTCCTTTACACGAGCTTGATGAAGAAGCATTGAAAAATATTCTTACAAAACCAAAAAATGCTCTTTTAAAACAATATCAAAAATTATTTATGATGGAAGGCGTTGAATTGGAGTTTGATCCTTTTGCTTTAGATACAATTGTTCAAAAAGCAATAGAAAGAAAAACAGGAGCACGCGCTTTACGCAGTATTGTGGAAGGTTTTCTTATTGATGTTATGTACAAACTGCCTGAAATGGAAAACGTTGATAAATGTGTAATTACCCGTGATGCAATTGAAAAAGGTATTGACCCGCTTTTTATTGAATCCGAAAAAAAATCGGCTTGATGTTTTTTTATTTTTAATTTTTAGAACCCCGTATTGCGGGGTTTCTTTTTAAATGTACGGACGATGAAATATCTTATACAAATAATTCTGTTTTTAGGAATTTGCTTTTCTCAGCAGAAAATCTTAATTCCAATGGATGAAGTTCAAACAAATCACCTGAAGGCTTACGGACTTACTTTTAATGAAATAAATTCGGGTGCAGTTGCTGATTGGCTTCTGAATTACAGAGGCGGTTCGTTTTTACTTGATTATAATGAGCAGCTTGTTGTAAAGTGCCGGCTGCGCGAGATTTATTTTGAAACAATTTCTGCCAGCGAGTCGGTGGATATCCTTGCTTTTGTTCAAAGCGAAGAAGAAAATAAGGAAGTTGTAAGGCTCGAAAAAGCTCCTAAAATAGCAGTCTACGTGCCGCCGGGATTTCAGCCTTGGGACGATGCGGTTACGCTTGCTTTTGAATATGCAGAAGTGCCGTACGATAAAATTTGGATTGAAGAAATCCTTACAGGAGGTTTGCAAAAATATGACTGGCTACATCTGCATCACGAGGATTTTACCGGACAATACGGAAAGTTTTACGCTAGTTTCAGGAGTGCCTCCTGGTATATCGAACAGCAAATGCTTTATGAAAATGAAGCTAAAAAACTCAGTTTCCGCAAAGTATCGGAAATGGAAAAAGCCGTTGTAAGAGAGATTAAAAATTATATCGGGCAAGGCGGTTTTCTATTTGCAATGTGCTCTGCAACTGATAGCTACGATATTGCTCTTGCAGCCGAAAATGTTGATATTTGCGATAAAATGTACGACGGCGATTCCCCTGATGTTAATGCCCAGCAGAAGTTGGATTTCTCTAAAACGCTTGCATTCGAAAATTTTACACTCGAAATGAATCCGCTTATATACGAATACAGCAACATTGATATAAATCCGCAGGAAGTTGGGAATTTCGATAACGATTATTTTACTCTTTTCGAATTTTCGGCTAAATACGATCCTGTTCCCACAATGTTAACACAAAATCACGTTAATGTTGTACGCGGCTTTATGGGACAAACTACAATGTTCCGGAAATCCGTTATAAAAAAATCTGTTACAATTTTAGGCGAGCGGGCAGGTAACGATCAGGTGAAATACATTTACGGAAAATACGGCCGCGGTTTTTTTACATTTTACGGCGGACACGATCCTGAAGATTATCAGCATGCAGTAGGAGACCCACCGACAGAAATGTATTTATTTAAAAATTCACCGGGCTACAGACTGATTTTAAACAATATTTTATTTCCTGCAGCAAAAAAGAAAATGCAGAAAACCTGATTTTTTGAATCCTTTAAAAATAAACTTTATCAAATGAATATGAAAAAATTAATTATTACTAATTCCAGTTTATCTTTTTATCCGGGAAAGGTTGTTTGTGTTGGAAGAAATTATGCAGCGCATGCAAAAGAGTTAGGAAATGAATTGCCGGAATTTCCGATAATTTTTCTAAAACCTTCTTCCGATATAATATTCTCGGGAGATAAAGTTGTGCATCCGGAATATTCTGATGAACTTCACTACGAAGCCGAACTTGTTCTTCTTATCGGGGGAAAAATTAAAAATGCATCTGATGAAGAAGCTGAAAATGCGATTGCGGGTTATGCTGTGGGTTTGGATATGACACTGCGCGATTTGCAGAATGAACTGAAAGATAAAGGGCATCCTTGGACTTTAGCAAAATGTTTCGATACATCGGCAGTGTTATCGGATTTTAGGTTAAAAAGTGATTATAAAATTTCATTAAAGGAAAAAATATCGTTAAAAGTAAACGGGTTGGTTAAACAAAATTCGTTGCTGGCAAATATGATATTTAAACCTGAACAGATTGTAAAATATATTTCCGAAAGAATGACACTGGAAGAAGGCGACCTTATTTTTACAGGAACCCCTGCAGGAGTAGGCAAAGTAGTTCCAGGTGATAAAATAGAAGCCGAAATTGAAAATATTAATAAGCTTGTAACTGAAATAATTTAAGGAATAATAATGCCGATATATGAATATAAATGTAATGACTGCGGAAGCCGCTACGAAATTCTACATAAAGCATTAAACAATCTTTCCGAAATTAAATGTCCTTTGTGCGGTTCTGAAAAATCACAAAACTTTTATCAGCATTCAGCGCTTCAGTTAGCAATTCCAAATCTTCAAGTTTCTGCCCAGGAGGTTCCTGCGGGTTGCCTTCAGGAGGATGTTCCGGCGGTCTGTGTGGGTTGAACTGATTCTTTCCGGATAATATTTATTGAGAAATATGATAACCAGTAGGCTGAAAAAAATAATATCTGCAATAAACGGTTTACCGCTTTTTGTAAAATCAAATTCAAAGCATAATATACCGCTGATTAAAATGGTTGATTTTAAAGAATTATTGAAAAAGGAAACCGGACTAATTATTGTTGATGTACGCACTCCCGAGGAGTTATCGGGGAGCTTGGGAAAAATACCCGGTGTAATAAACATACCTTTGCAGGAATTGAATGAAAGGTTTGAAGAATTGAATAAATTTAAACAGAAAACCATTTACATTATCTGCCGCTCAGGAAACAGATCCGGAATAGCTGTAAATATCCTTAATTCAAAAGGATTTAATTCAGTTAATGTTTTAGGCGGAATGATAAAATATAACAAGTAAATATTAATACGAATACAGAAAATATTTTAAATCTTATTTCATACCTATTGACAAATCGCATTTAAAAATGTAGTTTCATAACACAATTATTAACCTTAAAATAAATTTTGAGGTGATTTATAGAAAAATTTGATGCAATAATAATAGGTTCGGGAATAGGCGGTTTAACCTGCGCTTCCCTTTTGGCAAAATTCGAAAATAAAAAAGTTCTTATACTCGAAAGAAAATCACATTTGGGCGGCTATACAAATGAAGTAAGAAAGCAGGGAAGTTATATTTGGGAAGCAGGAATACAAGCTGTAGGGCAAATAGAAGAAAATTCAATAAACAGGCTTATTTTTAATTTTATAACTAATGATTCGCTTGGATGGACAAGACTTCCGGATGTTTATAGCAGATTAGTTTATCCCGATTTTATTTTTGAAATAGAAAAAGGTGAAGAAAATTTCCGCAAAGATTTAATAATTATGTTCCCGCAGGAAGAAGAAAAGATTTCAGCCTATTTCCGCGATGTTAAAATTGCAGCAAAGTGGTTTAACAGAAACCGGGCAATTACGACTGCTCCGTTAAATAAAAAAAGAACACAAATTTCAACTGATTCTATTGAAAAAATTGCTTTATCAACTTTAGCCGAATATTTGGACGCGAATTTTATCAATCCAAAATTAAAAGCTTTGCTCGCTTCAAACTGGATAGCTTGCGGATTATTGCCTTCTGAAGCCGCTTTTGCAATTCACGCAGCAACGTTGAATCATTATTTTGAAGGAGCCTATTATCCTTTGGGCGGTTCAAAAGAAATTAGTGAAACGATGATTCTTCCCGTGATTCAAAAAGGAGGAATGGTTTTAACAAATCATTCTGTAGGAGAAATAATTGTGGAAAACGGCAAAGCTGTGGGTGTAAAATCAAACGAAATAAGGATAGGCGAAAAAATTCAGCGGAATTATTATTCGGATATAATAATTTCAAATATTGGTGCAAGGCAGACATTTAGTAAACTTATTCCTGAATTTATTGACGAGCAAACAAAAAAAGAAATATCGGAATTTACGGAAGAACCCGTAACCGTTACTTTATATCTTGCTCTCCACAGCGATCCCCGTGAGATGGGATTCGGGGCAGAGAATATTTGGATTTACAAAACATACAATCACGAAGAAAATTACAGATTAAATTCTCAGCTGACTGAAGGAAGATGCGGCGCATTAATGCTTTCTTTTCCATCATTAAAATTGAAAAATACACAAAAACATACTGCTATGATTGCAGTTTTAGGGAATTTGCAGGATTTCCGTAATTGGATAACCCGTCCCCATAAAAATAAGGAAATAAGCAAGCGTGCTCTTTCCGGAGATATTTCAAATACAATTCTCGATTTGGTTGAATCCAGATTTTCCGGATTCAGAAAAATGATAGGCTTTCAGGATTTATCTTTGCCTATTAACCTTGATACAGGAGAATATATTGGCGGAAATATTTTTGGATTTCCGGCAATTCCGAAGAAATTTAAAGTGAAATGGCTTCATCCGGAAACGCCTTTGCAGAATTTTTACATTACAGGAAGTGATATTTCGGGTCACGGTGTTGTTGGCGGAATGCTTTCAGGGGTTGTCACATTGAATTCGATAATGAACGTGCCAATAAGTGTTTTTAGAGTTTTCAGGGATTCCAAGCAGAAATAAAAAAAATATTGAAATAATATTTCATATCTAAGAGAGTTATTAATCGAAGTTAAATTATACAAGTTTTATTCATTTACTAAACGGAAAATATTATGAGTCAGACTAATCTTCTTGAAAAATTCTTTCATTACATAAATCTTGAAACTGACGTTGATAATTATGAAAAAATACATGAAACTATAGTAAAAGACGTTGAATTCAAGGGAACTAATTTGTGGATTTTATCTTTTGCAATAATTGTTGCTTCCATAGGTTTAAATATGAATTCAACGGCAGTAATTATAGGTGCGATGTTAATTTCGCCGTTGATGGGACCGATAAATGGGATGGGTTACAGCATTGCAACTTACAATTTCAGCCTTTTAAGAAGAGCAGTTAAAAATTTTACTTTTGCGGTGATTGCCAGTCTGATTGCATCAACTGCTTATTTTGCATTAACTCCAATTTCTACAGCCTATTCTGAGTTACTAGCGCGAACAAGTCCAACAATTTACGACGTGCTTATTGCTCTTTTTGGCGGATTAGCAGGAATAGTGGCTATAAGTTCAAAGCAAAAAGGTAATGTAATACCGGGTGTGGCAATTGCTACTGCCTTGATGCCGCCTTTATGTACTGCTGGATACGGATTAGCCAACAGCAATATGAATTATTTCTTCGGAGCATTTTATTTATTTACAATCAATACTGTGTTCATTGCTTTTTCTTCGATAATTATTTCTCAGATTCTTAAATTTCCTATTCGCAAAAGTATAGAAGAATCTCAGAAAAAAAAGGTTAATAAATGGATAACTTTAATAATTACAATAATGATTATACCAAGTATTTATTTTGGTTACAGGCTTGTAGAAAAGGAAAAATTCACAGAGAATGCAAACAGATTTATTTCCAGTGTTAATATTTTAGAAGGAAATTATTTATTACGCGATGAAATTAATCCGGATAAAAAAACAATCAATCTCGTATATGCCGGTCTGCCGTTAAATAAAAATCAGAAAAATGCTATAAAAGATAAGTTGGGAGATTTTTCTTTAAATGGTGTTGAATTATCTTTTCAGACAGGAATTAAGTCGGATTATTTATCCGGGAAAAATACTGAGTTAGAAAAAATGAAAACAGAGATTGCAGGTTTAACTTTAACACTTCAAAGGAAAAACAAGCAATTGGATAGTTTAAAAACTTCGGGGAATATCGGTAAGCAGCTATTGCAGGAAATTCAAACAATTTATCCGCAAATAATATCAGCATCCTATTCCGAAACGAAAATATTTAATTCTTCTCCGGATTCCGAAATCCCAATGAAAATAGTGGTATTAGGGCTTAAAAGCGAGAAACTTGCCAATTCGGAAAAAGAGAAAATATTAAGCTGGCTGAAGATAAAATTAAAAAGTGAAGAAATTAAATTATACTACGAAACAGTAAAATAAAAATCACTTAACCGGCTTTAATTCGAAGTATATTTCTGTGCAAGGGAAAATATAGCAAAAGTACTCTTCGTATAATTCCATAAAATAAGGCGACAAATTAAAAATTCGCTGAATGAGATGTTTTTTTAAAAGATGTCTGAATTTGTAGGGAGATTTAAATATCAGCTTGCGGTTTAAAATATAAAAGCTGTAATTATTATAAAATGTCGGCACTTTTCTTTTAAGCTGAGAATCCTGATTGGCATAATAATCAAATGTATATAGCCCGAAAAAACATTTATGTGTTAAATCGGAATAATAATAAGGGTTTGAAAAATGAGGTACTTTTATTTGTGCAACACCATTTTTGTTAAGTATTCTGTGAATTTCCTTTATTAAAAAATCAATGTTTTCAATGTGTTCTAAAGTATGATTTGTAATTAATAAATCAATAGAATTGTCTTCGAAGAATGGTAACCCTTGGTTAATGTTAGCTACAATATCAACCCCGGGCAGTTCAAGAATATCAACGCCAATTGCGCCTTTGGTTTTATACGGACAGCAGCCCAATTCAACTATTTTAATTTTATCCACAGAATTGTTCGTCATTTTTTCTCAAATAAAAGTTCACTGATTATTTTTTCAAGTTTAGTGTAGCATATTTCTCTATCGTATTTTAATTCGGCAAGTTTACGTCCATACTTTCCAAGTTTTTCACACAATTCAGAATCAAAATATAACATTTTCAGATAATTAAACCATTCTTCATCAGTTTCAGCTAAAAATCCGTTTTTGCCATCCTCAACAATTTCTTCATTTATGCCAACAGGACTTGCAATTACAGGGATTCCAGCAGCCATATATAGGAAGAGTTTATACCCGCCTTTGCCTCTTTCCCATTCATTGTCTGTTAAAGGCATAATTCCAACATTCATATCCTTCAGGAAAGTTTTCTCATTCCCATCACTCCAATCAATGTATTCTGCTGGGATATCTTCAGGAAGAAAACCGTTTTTTGCCCCGATAAGTTTTAATGAAATGTTACTACCGTTTTCTTTTAGCTTGCGCAGAGGTTCTTCTATAATTTTCAGAAAATGAGAAGTTGAATGTGAACCAATCCACCCTATAATAAATTTATCTGATGAATAATTTACTTTTATTTCAACGTTCTGGCAGTCAACAGGTGTTGTAATAATTTCGGATACAGTATTCTGCGTTTTGCAATATTCAGCTAAAACAGGACTTCCGGTAATAACTTTGTCGGAATATTGAAGCATTTTCAAGAAGCATTTTCGGTTTGAACTATTTGAAGAAGTTTCAAGATAAATTGCATCATCAAAATCGAAAATTAATTTTGCCTTTTTTAATTTGATAATTTTTAAGAGATATTCGGGAAGCATCCATCTCTGAATATATACAAGATCATATTTCGTTAACAGAAGTAAAACCACTCTTATTGCCAATCGCATTCTTTTATCAAAAAAAAACAAAATCCGGGATGCAAGATTTTCTTTTCTTTCCCGTGTTCTCGAAAATACTCGGCATTTAATATCCCTATTTTTCTCGATCAGCGGAATATATTGAAATGCTCTTATCCGAGAACTGGCGTGAGATTCGGGTCCGTATGTAAGAATAAGTAATTGTTTAATTTTATCAGACACTTTTATTTCAGCAGCATTAATGTTTTAACAGCATTTAAACTTCCGGCAGTCAGCTGATATATGTAAACTCCTGATGCTAAGGATGAAGCATCAAACTTCACTTTGTAATGTCCAGCTGGCTGCTGCTGGTTTACAAGTGTTGCTACTTTCTGACCGAGAAGGTTATAAACTTTTAATTGTACAGACGTTGCATGCAACGTTTCTAAGCTGTTATTTGGTATACTATATTTTATTGTAGTTACCGGATTAAAAGGGTTAGGGAAATTCTGCAGCAATTCAAAACAGTTTGTTTTTGATATATCATCTACGCTTACAACATTTTCGGATTTAAGAATTTTATCATCAGGGTCTAAAATCAATTCTTCAGGAAAATCGTTTAATACGAATGAAAAATTCTGGTTTTGTTCGTTATTATAAACAGTTATTACGGTATCGCCGGATGAAAACACAAATTTCAAATCAACCGGCATTGTAAAATAAAGAGGATTAGAATTCAGTTGTTGAGAAATTGTTACATCAGCTTTGTATTTTTTATTTTCAAGAGTTTCAATTGCCAGGCCGGTGTTGTATGCAGGACAGTTTTCACCGTAAATCCATTGACTGAAAAAATAATCCAGATTTAATCCTGATACTCTTTCGCAAACAGCCCGAAAATCTTCAGTTACTGCAGTATTGTATTTTAATTCCGGTTCTTCGAGGTATGTCTTTAAAATTCTAAAAAATGTTGAATCGCCTACAACATTACGCAGCATGTGCAAAACAACCGATCCTTTAGAGTAGCTCCGCTTACTATCAAAAATTTCGCTGATACTGCTTGCATCCTGGACGTAAAGCGTACCAACAGCATATTTAGCGTTTTCCATATCAGCAGCTATTTCGCTTTTATAAAAATCCTTCCCGTATTTCTTTTCTAAATAAAGCGCTTCGGAATATGTTGCAAAGCCTTCGTTAAGCCAAATATTTTGCCAGTCCCTGCAGGTAATTTTATCACCGAACCATTGATGAGCAAGTTCGTGGGCAACAATCCATTCACCAAATGAACCCATCGAAGAAACTGTTTGGTGTTCCATTCCTCCATTCCATCCGAATTGGGCGTGACCGTATTTCTCCTGTATGAATGGGTAAATTCCATATAGTTCAGAAAAAATATGAAGCATATCAATTGTTTTGTTCAATTCATCGAAGGTATTGGGATTATATGATTCGGGATAAAGATAATGAATAACCGCCATCGAATCAGTTTCAGAATATTTGAAGTAATCAGTATATAATTGATACTGCCCTGCAGCCATGGAAATTAAATAATGAGCAATCGGGTAACGGCTTTTCCATTTGAAAGTCCGGGTTCCGTTTCCGTTATCAAGAATATCTTCAAGCAATCCGTTTGAAACAACGTAAAGGTCGCTGCGGATTGTTACCCAAACATCCGAAGAATCTGCTTTATCGGCTGGAGTGTCTTTACACGGGAACCAGTCTTTCGCACCGTAAGGCTCGCTTAATGTCCACATTGCGTTTTTATCATCTCTGATAAAAAAACTGCCAAATCCTGTACCCGAAGGACTGCCTTTATAAAATACCGTAACGCTAATTTTATCGTTTAAGGTTTTTTCTTCGGGAAGCGTAATGTTTATTTGTGAATTTGAATGATTGAATGAAAGTTTGGATTGACCGGACTTAATACTATCGATTACCAAATTGTTGCTTAAATCGAGAAAAAAGTTAGTAACATTGTCTTCAGTAAACCGTAAATCAACAGTCACAGCCGCATCAATAAATTTTGAATCGATATTAATATTTAAATTAAGCCGATAAAAGGTAACATCTATTTGCGAATCGCCGGGATATGCGATTTTATCATCTAGTAATCTAGAAGATATTATTTTGAATTCCTGTTGTTGAGAAAAGGTTAACGCGGATAAAAAGATAATTAAAACGAAATATTTAAGAGTTTTCATATTTTTTTTCCTCAAACATTCATTTTTATAAAATTAAAATCAAGCAAATAAAAAACCCGGACGAATCCGGGTTTAATAAATTAAAACAAACTTAAAAAAATTATCCCATAAAGAAACTTAATAAAATACCAGCTGCAACCGCGCTGCCGATAACGCCGGCAACATTCGGCGCTGCAGCGTGCATGAGCAGATAATTGGTTTTATCATATTGTAATCCTATAGTGTTAGAAACACGAGCTGCCGCCGGCACTGCCGAAACTCCTGCGCTTCCTATTAAAGGATTAATTTTATTGCCTTCTTTAAGAAAGAGATTCATTATTTTAGCAAATAATACACCACCAAAAGTTGCCATTGCAAAAGCAACTGCACCGAGAGCAAATATTCCAAGAGATTCGGCTCTGAGAAATGTGGTTGCCTGAGTTGAGGCTCCAACGGTAATTCCTATTAATATGGTAACAATATCTATCAAGGCCCCTTTAGCCGTATCAGCAAGTCTTTTCGTAACACCGCTTTCTTTAAGAATATTACCGAAAAACAACATTCCAAGTAATGGCATTGCCGCAGGAACGACCAATGTTGTAAACAAAAGTCCCAATATAGGAAAGAGAACCTTTTCTGTTTTTGAAACAGAACGCGGCGGTTTCATCCTTATAAGGCGTTCTTTTTTTGTTGTAAGAATTTTCATAATAGGGGGTTGTATTACTGGAATGAGTGCCATATATGAATAAGCTGAAACGGCAATAGCTCCAACAAGATAAGGTGCAAGTTTTGAAGCAATGAAAATAGCAGTTGGTCCGTCTGCTCCCCCAATTATGCCAATTGCTGCTGCCTGTTCAGGCGAATAACCTAGTTGTAAAGCAATCATGTAAGCGCCAAAAATACCCAGCTGGGCTGCTGCACCAAGCAAAATCAACTTAGGATTTGAAAGAAGGGTGGAAAAATCCGTCATAGCCCCGATTCCTAAAAATATCAGTGGAGGGTAAATCCCTCTTATAACGCCAAAATACAAATAATTCATTACACTGCCTTCTTCATAAATGCCTACTTCAAGTCCTGCATTCTGCATAAAAGGAATGTTCCCAATCAATATTCCAAATCCAATGGGCACAAGCAATAATGGCTCGTAATCCTTTGTGATAGCGAGAAAAAGGAAGAGAAAAGCAATTAAAATCATTATAACATGCCCTAAAGTAAAATTAGGGAATGAGGTATATCTCCAAAATTGGGTAATTGCATGTGATGCAAATTCAAATAATTGATCCATTCCTATACCCCTATCTCTATTAGAACATCTCCTTCAAGAACGGATTCGCCTTGTTTTACTTTAATGGACTTGATAACACCGCTTTTATCGGCATTAATATTATTTTCCATTTTCATAGCTTCAAGAGTAATCAGCTTGTCGCCAATTTTTATATTATCTCCTTCTCTAACAAAAACACCAAGAATTACTCCAGGAAGAGGCGCTTTAACTAAACCTGCGCCCTTAAAATCAGATGGGGCGCTTGTTTTTTGCTGCGATCTATCTGATTCTGTTGTTGGTACTGCCACAGATCTAACTAATTTTGGAGTTTTGGTTTGGGTAATTTTTTTATCTACCTCAACAGTGTAAACTGAACCGTTTACTTCAATTTCGGCAGTGTTATCTTCAACATTAATTACATTAACGTCGTATTTGTTTCCATGTATTGTGAATTTAAAATTTTTCATAACTTTTTCCTGTTATCGTGGGTATTGTCTTAATCCGTAGATTTTAGAACTCCACGGAGAATATGTTCTAGAAATTTTATTTATAGTAAGTACTGCCGATTCTTTGTCGTGAGCTTCGGAGTACAAGAGGTGAATTGCCATAGCAATTGCTGCATTTACCTCTGCTGGAATTGAATTATCTTCTTTTATTTCGTCTTCTTTTCCTTCTTTACGAAGTGTTCTTTTTATGCTGATATTCAGTACTTTTGAAACATTCATAAAAATGAAATAAAGTAAGATAAGTGCAACAAACACTACCAATATTCCAATTAATGCCATTCCAATTCCTACCGGATCAATTTGTTTAAATAATCCAGAATTTTTAATTACTGTGCTATCGACAGTGGCTACAGTTTGCTGAACTTGAGCTAATATCATAATTTCCTCCTTATAACGGAATGTTTGAATGTTTTTTAGGAGGATTGGTATCTTTCTTAGTTGCAAGCATCTGCAATGCACGAATCACGCGAAAACGGGTATTTCTTGGTTCAATAACATCATCGATGTAGCCATATTTTGCTGCAATGTAAGGATTAGCAAATTTATTCCGGTATTCTTCTTCTTTTTCGGAAATGAATTTAACTTTTTCAGCATCGTCAGTAATTTCACTTAATTCTTTTGCGTGTAAAACTTCAATAGCTCCTTTAGGTCCCATAACAGCTATTTCAGCGCCAGGCCAAGCGTAATTTATATCGCCGCGTAAATGTTTAGAACTCATAACATCGTAAGCGCCGCCATAAGCTTTTCTCAAAATAATTGTAACTTTTGGAACAGTAGCTTCACCGTAAGCAAAAAGAATTTTTGCCCCGTGAATAATAATTCCACCGTACTCCTGAGCAGTGCCTGGCAAAAATCCCGGAACATCAACAAGAGTTACAATCGGAATATTAAAAGCGTCGCAGAATCTAACGAAACGTGCGCCTTTGCGGGAAGCGTTAATATCCAATACACCTGCAAGATAACTTGGCTGGTTAGCAACGATACCAACTGATTGTCCGTTAAAACGGGCAAAACCTGTAATAATGTTTGGAGCATAATATCTTTGAACTTCTAAAAATTCATTTTCATCAACTATAGCGTGAATAACATCTTTAACATCGTAAGGTTTGTTTGCATTATCAGGAACAATATGATTTAACGATTCTTCAAGTCTGTCAATCGGATCATCACAAGGAACCAGCGGAGCTTCTTCAAGATTGTTCTGAGGTAAATAGCTTAGGATTTTTCTGATTAATAAAATTCCTTCTTCTTCATTTTCGGCAGCAAAATGTGCAACACCCGATTTTGTTGTGTGAACACTTGCTCCGCCAAGATTTTCAGTTGTAACTTCTTCACCGGTAACAGTTTTAACAACTTTAGGTCCGGTAACAAACATATAACTTGTTTCTTTTGTCATTATCGTAAAATCTGTTAAAGCGGGGGAATAAACAGCGCCTCCGGCACAAGGGCCGAAAATTGCAGAAATCTGCGGGATTACACCCGAAGCCATTATGTTACGCTGGAAAATATCGGCATATCCTCCAAGACTTTTAACGCCTTCCTGAATACGAGCTCCGCCTGAATCGTTAATTCCTATAACAGGAGCTCCAACTTTCATGGCTTTATCCATAACTTTGCAAATTTTCTGTGCATACATTTCCGAAAGGCTTCCGCCGAAAACTGTAAAATCCTGCGAAAAAACATAGACTAATCTGCCGTCTATTGTGCCGTAACCGGTTACTACACCGTCAGATAAATAATCCTGCCCTTTCAAACCAAAGTCGATACATCTGTGCGAAACGAACATATCAAATTCTTCAAAACTTCCCTCATCAAGCAAAAGGTCAATTCTTTCGCGGGCGGTAAGTTTGCCTTTTTGGTGCTGCGATGCAATACGTTTTTCTCCGCCGCCGAGTCTGGCGCGTTCGCGCATTTGCATCAACTCTTTAATTTTTTCTTCAATTGCCATAATTTATTTCCTATTATTTGTAAATTTCAATGGATTTTATTCTTCGCAGAGCTCTGTTAATACGCCGTTTGTTGATTTTGGATGCAGGAATGCAATGTTCAAACCTTCAGCTCCTTTCCGCGGTTGCTGGTCTATCAATCTTACTCCTTTCCCTTCAACTGATTTTAATGCTTCGGGCAGGTTTTTAACTGCAAAAGCAAGGTGATGTATTCCTTCGCCTTTTTTCTCTATAAATTTTCCTACTGGTCCTTCGGGATCAGTCGATTCGAGTAATTCGATTTTTGTCTGACCTACTTTAAAAAAAGCTGTTCTCACTTTCTGGTCTTTTACTTCTTCGATAGCATAGCATTTCAAACCGAGAGCTTCTTCGTAGAATTTAATTGAAGCTTCTAAATTTGAAACCGCAATTCCAATGTGTTCAATATGTGTTAATTCCATAAAATATCCTTTATTTTTAAATAATCGCGCATTTATCGCAATAATTATGCCTAAAAATCAATTTGGTAAATATAAGTAAATTAATACTTATTTCTTAGTTTCTCATTTTATTGAATGCTTTTATTTTTATTATAACTTGCAAATTGTTAAAAAAAATTCTCAAAAAATAGAATTAAAAAAATAAGAATTTTTATTTTATCTCTTGACATTATAAAAATTGTAATGTAATTTTGGAGCTCAAATTGATAATTTATTCCGCGATAGCTCAATGGTAGAGCATTCGGCTGTTAACCGAAGGGTTGTAGGTTCGAGCCCTACTCGCGGAGCCAAAATCCTGATGAAATATCAGGATTTTTTGTTTTAAATACCTGGAGGTTAATTTGTTTTGTACATATGTTCTGTATTCAGAAAAGTATGACAGAATATATGTAGGACAAAC
>Ga0123335_1003618_pt1 | contig 21316 bp, 15 predicted proteins | sample BiotimSIPDNA_2_FD_89707 | JGI IMG/M metagenome (GOLD analysis project Ga0123335, IMG submission 89707) | Anaerobic biogas reactor microbial communites from Washington, USA - Biogas_R2 time_0 SIP DNA | ecosystem: Engineered > Bioreactor > Anaerobic > Unclassified | place: Washington, USA...
TAACACTGCCTGTATTGAATATAACTTCACCTGCATCATCACCATATACTGAACCATATCCTATTGTTTCAAGGCTGTTAAGAAGAAAATCCTGCTGGCTGCCGTAATCCTGTGCTTTCTCGCCATTAATGTAAATATCCATTTCGGGAAAATCAAATCTGTATATGGACATTGTGTCAGACAATACATTTTCAAATCCTATAGCTTTGCTCCCCTGGAAGGGGATAAGGGAGGTAACTGTTTCCAATGGTTCCAAAGGTTTCATATCCTTATCCAGCAGCTTCACTACATCAGTGTATCCTTTATATGAACCCAGATAATTCCAATGGTGGTCGGTTGTATAGAAACATTCATTAAATGTATTAAAATCATTCACCTCAAAGCCGGATATCCGGTTCTTATCCAGTTCCAGCTTTTCCTTTATGTATTCATAGAATCCGGATTCCTCATTTTTGGCAAAATCAATATCCGTATCCTTTTCTATGTAATATACATAAAAATCCAAGTCAGGATAATTGACAAACAGCTTATTATAATTTTCTATCTTGAAGTCCAGCCAGTATACAGTCTGCTGATAAGGATATGGTGCAAAAAGAAGCATGTCCCTGTATATGATATTTCCTTTGTTATAAATATATCCATCATAACTTTTTCTCAGAGGATTCAGCGCAATCCTGGCTAAAGATGTATCAAAAATGTTGTAAACCTTTTTTGCAGAGGTGCTAAGCTGTATCTGGTCTGATAGGGCAAGCTCAAAACTGTCCTGGAAACTTTTATCAAGAAAGGATGAAAAGGCAAGCTTCTTTATCTTGTCCGCATATCTGTTTTCATATTCGTTTACATCCTTACTGAAAAAGATTGTGGTAAGAAGCCCTGTGAGCAAAACTGCCAATATGGAAAACATGATGAACTTGCTTATCTTATTTGATTTATCAACAGGTCGCATAACTTTCCTTCTGTAATTCCATGGTAATCCGAATTGCTTATTATATTAGCACATTTTGCATAATATTTATTATTGAATTTAAAAAGAGATAAAGAAAAGGCGCATTGCGCCTTGTTCTTGAATTCTGTTTGTATTTCTCTAAATCACTGATCAGACATCATATGCTGCACGGTATGCTTCCTGTATGGCTTCATAAATCTTACGTGGTTTTATGCAGTCGCCTATCACAGTATGAGGAATCCTGGCTCCCTTTAACTTGTCAGAAAGGGTATTGACTGAACGGGCTCCGACAGCTATCACGACCGTATCCATATTGATTACGCACTGGTTCCCGTTTTCTGTCTGCACCAAGACGCAATTGTCCTTAATCTGTATTACTTTGGATTTTCTCATTATGCTGACATTTTCAGCAGCAAGCCTCATAAGCATTAGTGCTTTTACTGCTACACCGGAATCCTGCATCACATCGTCAAGCATCTCAATGATGGTAACGTTCTTTCCTTTTGTTACCAGATACTCTGCCGTCTCACAGCCTACTGAACCTCCGCCTACGACAACTACATTCTGACCGGTACTGGCTTTGCCTTTAAGGACATCATGGGCGTTGACAACTTCTTTTCTGTCGATTCCCGCTATGTTCGGAGTAACAGGGGCAGAACCGGTAGCAACTATCACTGCATCAGCTTTCTCGGCTTTAATTGTTTCAACATCTGCTTCCTTGTTGAGTACGACCCTGACCTTAAGCCTTCTAATGGCTTCTGTTAAGAATTTAATCAGATCAGCCACTTCCTCTTTGTGAGGAGGAACGGCAGCGATATTCAGCTGGCCTCCGATTTTATCCTCTTTTTCAAATATGGTCACATCATGGCCTCTTAGCGCTGCTACTCTTGCTGCTTCCAATCCTGCAGGCCCTGAACCTATTACCACTACTTTCTTCTTTATAGCGGCTTTATCTGTGCTGTAATCCAGCTCATTTCCGACAGTGGCATTTACAAGACACCCTATATCCAGATTCATGAATAATCTGTCTATGCACCCCTGATTACATGCGATGCATCTTCTGATTCCGTCCAAATCGTTTCTGGAGAGCTTGTTAACATATTCAGGATCTGCCAGAAGGCCTCTTCCCATTGTTATGAAGTCTGCTTTTTCCTGTTCCAGAATAGTTTCAGCCATTTCCGGATCTTTAATCCTGCCGACTACCATTACTGGTACTTTCGCTCCGATAGCTTTTCTGATTGCAAAAGCATTTTCCACAAATAATCCCTGAGGAACAGCTGCCGGCTGAATGATCATTGCTGCAGACTCATATACTCCGCCTGAGACATTGATGGCATCAATACCATTCTCTACCAGTACTTTGGAGAACTGTTTGGTTTCTTCAATTGTAAGGCCGCCAGCTACAAACTCTTCAGAAGTAAGGCGGTAAATGATAGGGAAGTCCTTACCGACCTTCTTTCTGACTTCTTTTAATACCTCAAGAGGCATTCTCATACGGTTTTCAAAGGAACCGCCATACTGGTCCGTCCTCTTATTGCTGTATGGAGACAGGAACTGGTTAAGCAGATATCCATGCGCTCCGTGCAGCTCAACTGCATCGAAACCTGCTTCTTTTGCTCTTTTTGCTCCTTCTGCGAATGCTTCTACAATTTCTTTTACTTCCTCTGTTGTAAGTTCATCGGGTACTTCCTGGCATACCGGGCATGCTATTGATGACGGTGCGACAGGTGTCCTTCCTGCTACTGCTGCATGCGTCTGCCTACCTCCGTGATAAAGCTGGGTTGCTATCTTGGCACCATGCTTGTGTACCGCATCCGTCAGCTCCTTTAGTCCTTTGATATGTGAGTCATCGGATATGCCTACTTCGTTCGGGAATCCTCTTCCTGAGGGGGTTACATAAGTCGCTTCGATTATGATCAGTCCGACTCCGCCTTTAGCCCTCGCTTCATGATAAGCTTTGAATCTTTCGGTCACATGACCGTCATGATCACAATAATTCGTTACCATTGGTGCCATGACAATACGGTTTCTTAATTCAAGCTTACCTATTTTGCCTGGCTCCAGTACTTTTCGAAATTTCGCATTTAACATTTCAGTACCTCCTTCTATTTGATATATTGTACTGATTTAATTTTACAGGAAAGGATACATAGTGTCAAAATAATATTGATATGCTTTAAAGTTATAATATATTGGTTTTTGAACTATGTGCAAAGATTATTCCATATATCCTGTTCTATACAGACATTAAGGCCTTTGCTTTTTGCAGGTACCAGATTATATTTTGTATAGAGCTCGGCATACAGGTCTATAACGCGTCTATAATAATCCGTATCAGGTGCTTTCATACTGCCTCTAACAGGTTTTCCCATGGGCATCCAGACAGATGCAGTAGGTAAAATACCGTTTTGGGCAAGATACTTGGCACCTTCGCGCAGTGTTTCAAAACTTTCCAATCCTATTATGAAGTTGGAAAAGGCATTTGAAGAACCATATTTCCCAGCAATATATTTTAATATCTTCAAATGTCTTTCACGAGTAGTATATTCAATCTTCCCAGGAGTAATATATTCTGCAAGTTTTTCATCCCATACTTCCAGGCTGCATGCTATCCTGTCTGCTCCGAGGGAAAAATATTCATCTACCATCTTTGTATCAGCCGGCGGAGTGATGTATAAAAGAAGGGAACCTGCAGATTTATCAATATCTGTTGTTTCTGATATCGCTAATAGGTAACTGCATATGCTTTTATATTCGGAAGTCCCAGAGAAAGTTGATCCCCCGGTAATCTGTATGCTGTTGCAGCCGACATGTTTAAATGCATAATTAACTATATATGCGACATCCTCTGCTTTAAGAGGATTTGGCATTGGTTTGGATGACTGAGCTCTTTTCTCAAAATCAGCACCGGAAAAACAGAACTCGCAGGGTTTGCCGCAAGCTGCATACTCACATGGCCATAAACATTGGAATGATACCCAGTCTGTACCCTGCAGCACCGCATTTCCTATGAAGCTTGTGCCAAGAGGAGTCTTTTTTCTGTAGAAATCTGTCTTTACAGGAAAAGTTATAAAGTCAAGAAAATTGCCTTTGTACATAATAGCCGGTTTGTCATCAATTAATTCCAGTGAGAAGAAAGTGCCAAGCTCTGATGCGTACTTTAAAAGCTTGATATTGTCCCAGGACAACATACCGCCAAGATATTTCAGATGGAATGACATATCTGTAAGCTGGATGACTGTTCCGTCTGAGAGCATAAAGCAATTGCATGCAAGCGGACTCACATCTACCCGATATTCATTAGAGAACTTTCTGTATATGCTGTTAGATACTTTTATTCCCCGGCTGACTGCTAAACATTTGAGTTCTATGGAGTTTATTATTTCATTGTCTATCTTGTAAGTGTTCATGTTACCACCTTTAACTGATGTCATGTAGTATTATACTTTATATGATGCGCATTAAAAAGAGAAGAAAATATATTAAAAAAGGCTTGACAATGATATGAGCATCCTTTATCATTATATATGAACATATGCTCATATGAACTAATGTGAGAATGTGAATAATGAAAGCGAGGATATAGATATGGCAACAGTTAAATTCAGTGTAAAAGCAAAAAGTGAGAATCCTACCAAGACAGTAGTAGATGCAAGAGGATTCAAGATTATAGTAGATGAGCCGGAAAATCTTGGCGGCACAAACCATGGCGCAAATCCAGTTGAATATGTATTAGCAGCATTATCAGGATGTCTGAATGTGGTATCCCACATAGTAGCAAAAGAAATGGGATTCAAACTGAATGGTCTGGAAATAGATCTTGAAGGGGATCTTGATCCGGCTAAGTTTTCAGGAATGAAGACAACTGAACGTGCAGGATACAAGCAGATAAGAGTAGCTTTAAGACCTGATACAGATGCTGATGCAGATACTTTAGATAAATGGAGAAATGTAATTGAGCAAAGATGCCCTGTAAGCGACAATTTAGTTAACCCGACCCCTGTTTTGATTAGTGTTGTGAAATAGGGAAATAGATAATAAATATTTATGTTTAAATAGAGAAGAATGCAACGGTAGCGTTGCATTTTTCTTATACTTACTTAATTAATTGTTTAATAGCTTGCTTCCTATATGCTTATTATCCCTTCGCATATAAGAACTGCATTGCCTGTGAGTGTGATGCCTTCATCTGTATAATTTACTATGAGGTCTCCTCCTCTTAAGTTAACAGTTATATCGGTATTCTTCTCACAGTATCCGTTTTCCACAGCTGCGACAACTGCCGCGCATGCTCCTGTCCCGCATGCTAAAGTCTCACCGTTTCCTCTTTCCCACACACGCATCTTTATGGTGTTCTTGTTAACCACCCTTATAAACTCAGTATTTATCCTTTCAGGGAATATTGATGCATTCTCAAACTTCGGGCCGATGTGTTCTACATCGACTGAATCAACACGGTCTGTGAATACCACACAGTGAGGGTTTCCAATTGATACGCATGTAATATTGTATTCTTTATCATCTATTGTTACAGGCTTGTTTATGACTGTAGGGGTGTCGGATATAACAGGTATCTTATCCTTATCCAGTTCAGCTTTTCCAATTTCAACCGTTACTGATGATACTTCATCATTTATTGTGAACAGCTGCAGATTCTTTACTCCTGATGCAGTCTCAATCCTCATGGCAGTCTTTTTAACAATATTGTTATCATACAGATATTTTGCAACGCATCTTATGGAGTTTCCTGCCATCTTGCCTTCAGAGCCGTCTTTGTTGAAGATTCGCATGAGGGCATCGGCTTTTTTGGAATCCTCTATAAGTATTAATCCGTCCGACCCGATTCCATAATTTCGGTTGCATACGGATATAGCTAAAGATTCAGGGCAGTTGATTCTCTTATCACGGTTATCAAAGTAGATATAGTCATTTCCCGAACCATGCATCTTGACAAACTTCAGCTTGAGCCTTTCGTTTCTCATATTGTTAATGTCTATAAGCTCGGTATTATTCTGATTAAACCTGCTTGCTAAGATATCTGCAAGTGCATTGGCTGTATCCAAAGAAGTCAGGCAGGGGACTGAAAGCTGGATTGCTCTTTTATGGAGCCTTATAAAATCTTCCATGGCTGCTCTTGTATTAGGGATTGTGCATACAATGTATTTTATCTTTCCTGCATCTAAAAGCTTTATGAGAGTATCATCATATGATAGCTTGTTTACGAAGGTAACATCTATTCCTAGACTGGAAATGGCTTTTGCAGTGCTGTTTGTCGCATAAATCTTAATATTTAAATCATTAAACTTCTTTGCAACCTTTAATATTTCCAGACGGTCTTTTTTGTCTACGGATATCAGCACGCCTTTGGATTTGTCAGAATCCACCTTGAATCCTGCAGATGTAAGTCCTTTGAAAAGAGCTTCATTTAAAGTCTTTCCAATTCCCAGTACTTCACCGGTTGATTTCATCTGCGGACCTAATGTCGAATTCGCATCAGTCAGTTTCTCAAATGAGAAGACAGGTACTTTTACCGTGAAATACGGTGGCTGGCGGTAAAGCCCTGTACCATAACCCAAGTCTTTAAGCTTCTGTCCTAGCATTACCTTTGATGCGAGTTCCACCATCGGTATGCCTGTTACCTTCGATATATATGGAACAGTCCTTGATGCCCTTGGATTTACCTCTATTACATATACATCATCTTCATATATGAGGTACTGAATGTTTACAAGTCCCTTTGTGCCAAGTGACAATGCAAGTTTTTCTGAGCAGTCTATAAGTTTTTTGAGAAGCAAATCGTTGAGCGAATAATGGGGATAAACTGCTATGGAGTCACCAGAGTGTATTCCCGCTCTTTCAATATGCTCCATTACTCCAGGTATAAGGATATCCTCACCATCTGATATGACGTCCACTTCAAGCTCTGTACCCATCATATATTTATCTACCAGAACAGGGTTCTCAATGGTCTGTTTTAATATTATATTCATGTACTGCTGGATTTCATCTTTTGTATAGGCAATAACCATATTCTGTCCGCCTATGACATATGATGGTCTTAATAACACGGGATATCCTAGTTCTTCAGCTGCATGTAAAGCCTGTCTGGTGTTCATTACTGCCAATCCCTTAGGCCTGATTATATTAAACCTCGATAACAGTTCATCAAAACGCTCTCTGTCTTCAGCCATGTCTATGCCTTCAGCGGATGTCCCAAGTATCATTATTCCGTTTTTGTCCAAAAACTTAGTCAGCTTTATTGCAGTCTGTCCGCCGAATGCCACAACTACACCTATAGGTTCTTCAACCTTGATGACGTTCATGACATCCTCTTCTGTAAGAGGCTCGAAATACAGCCGGTCTGCAGTGTTGTAATCAGTGGATACTGTTTCAGGATTATTGTTTATGATTATTACCTCATAACCCATATCCTTCAAAGCCCATACGCAGTGTACAGAGGAATAGTCAAACTCGATACCCTGTCCGATACGGATCGGGCCGGAACCAAGTACGATTATCCTTTCCTTGCCAGAACGCTTCATAGTCCTTGCTTCACAGTATTTGTCATATGAGGAATAGAAATACGGAGTCTTTGCTTCAAACTCGGCTGCACATGTGTCAACCATCTTGTAAGATGCTTCCAGATGCGGTAATGTCTTAATCTTTGTTATTCTCTTTATAGCTTTGTCAGTGAAACCAAGTTTTTTGGCTTCAAGATACATATCATCTGTATAACCTATTTCCAGTTTCTTTTCAAAATCCGCAAGGTTTTTAATTTTAGCAATGAACCATCTGTCTATCTTGGTTATATTGAATATTTCATCAATAGAAATACCCTGTTTCAATGCCTGATATATAACGAATAAGCGCATATCATCCACATCATGAAGTTTTTTATGTATATCAATATCTTTATCAAACTCCTTGTTAAGGGTATCAAGGGATATTTCCGCTCCTCTTACAGCCTTCATTAAGGCCATCTCGAAAGTAGGGGCGATAGCCATTACCTCACCAGTGGCTTTCATCTGTGTGCCCAGTTTATGGCTTGCGTTAGCAAACTTTTCAAAAGGCCATTTAGGGAACTTGACTACCACATAATCTATTGCAGGCTCAAAACATGCGCAGGTTTTTCCGGTAATGTCATTTTTCAATTCGTCCAAAGTATATCCAAGAGCTAACTGCGCTGTAATCTTGGCAATGGGGTAACCAGTCGCTTTGCTTGCAAGAGCAGAGGAGCGGGAAACCCTTGGATTAACCTCAATTACCGCATATTCAAAACTGTCAGGATTAAGTGCGAACTGGACATTACAGCCTCCGATTATCTTAAGTTCGGTTATTATGCTTAAAGCTGCAGTACGCAGCATCTGGTATTCCTTATCTGAAAGGGTGAGTGCGGGAGCAACAACTATGGAATCTCCGGTATGTACGCCGACAGGGTCAACATTCTCCATTGAGCATATGGCTATTACATTACCGCATCTGTCCCGCATGGTTTCAAATTCTATTTCTTTCCAGCCGTATATATATCTTTCAACCAATATCTGATTGATAGGGGAGGCGTCAAGTCCGGATTTTGCTGTTGCAAGAAGCTCCTCTTCGGTATACGCCACACCTCCTCCGGTTCCTCCTAAAGTGAATGCAGGGCGGATAATGACAGGATAACCAATGCTGTCTGCAATCAGTTTTGCTTTTCTGACATCTGTAGCAATATCAGAAGGTATGCAGGGCTGGCCGATCATCATCATAGTGTCTCGAAAAAGCTGACGGTCTTCAGCTTTATCTATTGCTTCAACGTTCGTGCCAAGCAGTCGGACCCCTTCTTTCTGCAAAAATCCGCTTTTTGCAAGCTGATGAGCGATTGTAAGACCGGTCTGGCCTCCAAGTCCAGCTATCATGCTGTCCGGTTTTTCCTTTTTTATTATCCTCTTTACAGTCTCCTGGGTAAGAGGCTCAAGGTATATCTCATCTGCAAGTGCTTTATCGGTCATTATGGTAGCAGGATTGGAGTTGACAAGTACTACATTGACTCCTTCGCTTTTTAATACCTTGCAGCCCTGTGCTCCTGCATAGTCAAATTCTGCAGCCTGCCCGATTATTATCGGACCTGATCCTATTATGAGAGTTTTTTTAATGGAGTCATCTCTTGGCATTTCTAAAATCCTCCATCATCTTTATAAATTTATCAAAAAGGAAGCTTGCATCCTTTGGACCGCTGCATGCCTCAGGGTGGAACTGTGAGGAAAAAGCGATTTTATCAGGATAATCCATTCCTTCGCATGTAAAGTCATTTGCGTTTACAAAACTCATATCCTTCTTATTTGCAACAACCGCGTAACCATGATTCTGGGTAGTTATGTATACACTGCCATTCGTTGTGTCTATTACAGGCTGGTTTGCTCCTCTGTGCCCGTATTTGAGTTTTACAGTATCATATCCCATCGCAAGAGCTAAAAGCTGATGGCCTAAGCATATGCCGAAAACAGGAATCTTACCTACTATATTTCTTATTGTTTCAATTGCTTTAATATTATCTTTTGGGTCTCCTGGTCCGTTGGACAGCATAACTCCGTCTGCTTTATAGTCGAGTATCTCTTCTATCATTGCATCATGAGGTAAAGAAGTCACATTGCAGTATCTTTTATTCAATTCCTTTATTATGTTTTTCTTTGAACCGTAGTCTATGAGAAGGACATTATATTTAGGCATAGGTATATATGATTCTTCAATTCTTCTTGATGATACGCTTGCAACTGAATTTATAATCCTGTAATTCTTTATTATCTCAAGCATTTCCTTTGTAGGCGGATTATTGCTGATCATTGCATTCATAACGCCATATTCTCGAATAATTGTTGTAAGCCGTCTTGTATCAACATCATATACTCCCGGTATACCTTGCTTTTTTAAAAATGTATCCAGGTCATACTGGCATCTGAAATTAGAAGGGAAGTCGCATTTTTCTCTTACCACATATCCTTTCATGTTGCATCTAGGGCTCTCAAAGTCCTCTTCGATTATTCCATAGTTGCCAATAAGCGGGAATGTCTGAATGCATATCTGCCCGTAATATGAAGGGTCAGTAAGAGTTTCTATATATCCTCCCATTCCTGTAGTGAATACAATCTCTCCTGTTGATTCAATATCCGATCCGAAACGCTTTCCCTCAAACACCTGGCTGTCTTCCAGAATCAAATATACTTTTTGGTCTTTCATTCGTCCTCATCTTTCATTAGCAGGACCATAACGGCCTTTTGAGCATGAAGTCGGTTTTCCGCTTGCTCGAAAATTTCCTTTGCATGTTCTTCAAATACTTTTTCTGTTATCTCTTCTTCCCTGTGAGCTGGCAGGCAGTGTAGTACCATTGCATCCGGCTTTGCAACAGCCATAACCTGATCATTTATCTGATAACCTTTGAAAACTGCTTTCCTTATCTGAGTTTCGCTTTCCTGTCCCATGGAAGCCCATACATCGGTATACAGCACATCAGCATCTGCTGCTGCTGATAAAATATCAGTTGTGCATAAAAAATCGGAATTCATAGAGGCCCATTCTATTATTCTTTTATCTGGCTCATAACCTTTCGGACATGCGATGCTTATCTTCATTTTTGTCTTTACTGCTCCTGCAATAAGTGAATTGGCCATATTGTTGCCATCTCCTATATAGCACAGCTTCAGTCCGTCAAGAGAACCCTTGAACTCTCTGATTGTCATAAGATCTGCCAGAACCTGGCAGGGATGTTCAAAATCCGTAAGTCCGTTTATAACGGGGATGGAGCCATATCTGGCTAATGATTCCACTTCTTCCTGCGCATATGTCCTTATAATTATTCCGTCAAGATATCTTGACAGGACTCTTGCAGTGTCCTGAACAGGTTCGCCTCTTCCAATCTGCAGATCATTGGCGCTTAAAAAAAGAGCATGTCCGCCCAGTTCATACATGCCCGCTTCAAATGATACCCTTGTCCTTGTGGATGATTTTTGAAATATCATCCCAAGCTTTTTACCCTCAAGGTATTTTTTGCTCAGGTTATTCTTTTTTTCATATTTCAGCTGGTCAGCCAGATTTAATATATCGGTTATATCATCGTCATCCAGATCGATTAGTTTTAACAGATGTTTCATTACTCGCATGCCTCCTTTAATATTCTTATGGCTTTTTCCATAGATTTTTTATTTATATCCAACGGTGGCAGCATACGGATCTTATCCTTTGCCGTAAGGTATAATACCCCATTTGCCATGCACTTTGCAACTATTTCTTTTGCGCTTTTTGTTGTTTTAACTGCAAGCATCAATCCCATACCGCTTACTGATTCAACCCCTTTTGCGCCTTCTAACATTGTCCTGATCATTTTTTCCTTCTCTATTATATCACTTAGCAGCCTGCTATTTATCCTGTTTACAATATTGACTGCGCCTGCACAGCAGACAGGATTCCCTCCGAATGTAGAACCATGAGAACCGTAATCCAGAACATCCTGAGTTTTCTCGTTAAACAAAGTGGCTCCTATCGGCAGTCCTCCTCCAAGTCCTTTTGCAGATGTTGCTATATCAGGCTGTATGCCATAACGCATATATGAATAGAATGCCCCTGTTCTTCCCAAACCTGTCTGTATCTCATCAATAATCAGAAGCACATCATATTCTTTACATAGTTTTTCTGTCTTTAGAACAAAATCCTTATCAAGAGGGATTACTCCTCCTTCTCCTTGTATAAGCTCCAGCATTACTGCGCATATTGAGCCTGATTTAATCAATTCTGCCATTTTCTCTATATCATCTGCTTTTACATGTATAAATCCTTCGGTAAAAGGTCCGAAATCCTTATGGAACATATCCTGGCCTGTTGCAGATAGTGTGGTAATCGTCCTTCCATGAAAACTGTTTTCCAAAGTAACTATGGTATATCTTCCTTTTCCGTATTTGTCCGAACTGTATTTTCTAGCTGTTTTAATAGCGCATTCATTTGCCTCTGCGCCGGAGTTTGCAAAAAAGACTTTTTTCATGCCGGACTTTTTGCTAAGAAGCTTTGCAAGCTTAACCTGAGGATATGTGTAGTAAAGATTTGATGTATGCTGAAGCTGGTCAAGCTGGGCAATAACTGCTTCTTTCCACTTTTCATCATTAATACCAAAGGAATTTACTGCAATCCCGCTTCCCATATCAATGTATTGCTTATCGGATGAATCATACAGAAATTCCTTGTTTCCTTTGACTAAATCCAGATCAAACCTTCTGTATGTATTTGCTATGTATTTCTTGTCTTCATTTTTTATGTTCATTTTATGCACCTCATGAGAACATTGTCCCTATGCCTTCATCAGTCAGTGTCTCTATAAGTATGGAGTGGGGAATCCGCCCGTCAATAATGAATACCTTTTTTACTCCTCTTCTTATAGCTTCTATGCAGCATTCAGCTTTCGGGATCATACCGCCTTCGATTTTACCTTCACGGATAAGCCTGCATGCTTCTGATACTGAAATTTTTGATATGAGAGAGTCAGGATTGTTCTTGTCTAGCAGTAATCCTGCTGTATCTGTCATGGAAATTAAACATTCTGCATTTAAGGCTGATGCGATAGCTGAAGAAGCTGTGTCAGCATTTATGTTATATGTATTCATTTCATCATCACAGCCTACCGTGGAAATTACAGGTATATATCCTTTTTCCAGAAGGTCATAAATAACGGACTTGTTTATTGAGGTAATCTCTCCGACAAATCCCAGCTCCTCATTAATCTTTTTTGCTTTTATAAGGCCGCCGTCATGCCCGCATATGCCTATGGCTTTTCCTCCATAAGACTGGAGCATGGATACCAGGTTCTTGTTTATCTTGCCGCATAAAACCATCTGGACTATCTCAGCAGTTTCTTCATCTGTTACTCTTAATCCATTAATGAACTCGGTCTTCTTTCCTACCTTGTTCAGCATACTTGTTATTTCCGGACCTCCTCCATGTACAAGCACGACTTTCATTCCAATGGAGGACATCAGAACTATGTCCCTCATAACATCTTTTTTAAGATTTTCCTCAGTCATTGCGGCACCGCCGTATTTGACCACAACAATCTTATTATTGTATTTCTGTATATATGGCAGGGCATGTACCAGTACCTGAGCCCTTTGAGCGTTTGTCAGTGTCATTTTATTCTCCTTTAAGTACGGTAATCGCCGTTTATCTTTACATAATCATATGTCAAATCGCATCCATATGCTGTTGCTTCATGTTCTCCCGCATTAAGGTCGACTATTATGGTTATCTCATCCTGGCTCAAGATTTCTTTTGCGAGTTCTTCGGAAAAATACACACCGTATCCTTTTTCGCAGACTTTCAATGCATTAGTATCACTGCAGAAGGTGACACTGATTTTGTTAATATCCACATCAGCCCCACAATAGCCTATCGCGCATAATATTCGGCCCCAGTTTGCATCCGCTCCGAACATTGCGGCTTTTACCAGGCTTGAACAGATTACCGATTTGGCAACAGACTTACATATTTCTTTCGTGCTTCCATTCACCGCTTTGCATTCGATAAGTTTGGTCGCGCCTTCTCCATCTTTTGCTATCATGCGGCTAAGTGCCGAGGTTACAGCATTTAATGCTTCTTTGAATATTGTATATGCCATATTTTCTTCCTGTATTTCAAGGTTTCCCGACTGCCCGTTTGCAAGAATTGATACCATGTCATTTGTGGAAGTATCGCCATCAATACTTATCATATTGAAGGTATCTTCTACATCTTCAGACAATGCCTTTTGAAGCATTTCTTTTGAAATATGCACATCAGTTGTGAGAAATGCAAGCATTGTCGCCATATTAGGATGGATCATTCCAGATCCCTTTGCAATTCCTCCTATCCTGCATTCCACTCCGTTAATTTCAAAGCTTACTGCTGCTTCCTTAACTCTTGTGTCTGTTGTCATAATTGCTTCCATAGCATATATGTTATTTTCCTTGCTTAATCCGTCACACAGTTCTTTCATATGGGAAGCAATTGGATCAAGTGAAAGCTTCTGCCCTATGACCCCTGTCGACGCGACTATTACATCCAATGGGTCTATATCCAGCTGTTCAGCAACCAGTTCGCACATTCCTTTTGCAATTTCTATACCATTATCATTACAGGTATTAGCATTGCCGCTGTTACAGATAATAGCCTGAGCATAACCGTTAGATACATTCTGCTGGGTGACTATTATAGGGGCTCCTTTTACGAGATTCTTCGTATAAACGCATGCAGCCGTGCAGATGCTGTCTGAGAGAATGAGAGCGAGATCCCTTTTGCTCTTATTTTTCCTTATACCGCAGTGTATGCCATTCGCATTGAATCCTATAGGTGCAGTTATTGAATCTGATATGAATTCCATAAATTCTCCTTCTTGCTATATCCTTAAGCCTTTAGTTTCATCTTTTCCTGTTATAACATTGAATATCTGTATTGCAGCACCCGATGCTCCTTTTCCGAGGTTGTCGTAAAGTGCTGTAAGGGATATCCTCTCGTCATTTCCAGTCACAGTTATCTTTATTGAGTCTTTATTCTTGAAAGCATCTGATGGTATAAAGCCATTATAGCTGTCTGCATGAATATCCTTTACATCAAACAATGGCCTGTTCCCATATTTATCTGTATATATATCACAGATATCCTTTATTCCTATTCCTTTGACACATATATTTACTGTTACGCACATCATGCTGTATATGTCACATACTACAGGACTGAAAAGAGGATAATCTGATATTCCTGTATAGAGCTTCATTTCATTAAGATGCTTATGTGTCTGAGTAAGAGCATATATTCTTGGACAGGACAATGAAACATCCCTGTTTTTATCCTCATACTGGCTTATCATGGATTTTCCTCCTCCTGAATAACCAGTAAGGGAGGTGCAGGAAAAAGGATAGTCCTTTGGCACAATATTGGTTTCTATTAAAGGCTTCACTAAAGAGATGAATCCGGTCGCATGGCATCCAGGAATGCATATTCTTTTACTTGTTTTAACTTTGCTGTATATTTCATCTCCAGACTCTAAAAAACCGTATGCCCAGTCAGGATTTGTCCTGTGCGCAGTTGACGCATCTATAACAACAGTGTCAGGGTTATCGATAAGTGAAACGGATTCTATTGCGGCTTCATCAGGAAGACATAGAAAAGCTATGTCTGCGCTGTTCAATGCTTTTTTCCTTTCACTGATACTTTTTCTTTCTGATTCCAAAAGGGTAATGAGCTTTATATCTTCCCGTATTGCAAGCCTTTCGTGAATCCTTAATCCTGTAGTGCCAACTGAGCCGTCGATAAATACCTTAACCATTTACAGCCCTCCTGACATGTTCTATCTGAATAAGTACAGAATCTGCAGAAGGTCCGCCATATGATATCCTTCTTTCAACACAAACATTGAGGTCAATATGCTCATATATATCTTTATCAAACAAAGGGGAGTAGTCTTTAAAAATTTCTAAAGGCAGATTCTCCAGTACGCAGTTATTTTCTATACAGTAGGCCACTATCTTTCCTGTGATATTATATGCATCCCTGAATGGCATGGATTTCCTTACCAGATAATCAGCGCAGTCAGTTGCGTTTATAAATCCCTTGTTTGCGGCTTTTCTCATGTTATCCTTTAAAAAAACTGTTTCTTTCAGCATTGAAGTGAATACAGAAAGACATGATTTAACAGTATTAAAACTGTCAAATACAGCTTCCTTATCTTCCTGCATATCTTTGTTGTATGCTAAAGGCAGAGATTTAAGCATAACAAGAAGGGTATTCATATCAGAAAAAGTTCTTGCGCTCTTTCCTCTTATAAGCTCGGCTATGTCAGGATTTTTCTTCTGAGGCATTATAGATGAGCCTGTGGAAAAGGAATCGGATATCTCAATGAATTTGAATTCCCATGACGCCCAAAGAACCATTTCCTCACAGAAACGTGAAAGATGCAACATGACCATACTGTTTGCATAACAGGCATCGGTTGCGAAATCACGGTCTGATACTGAGTCAATGCTGTTGTATGACGGCATGTCAAAACCAAGTGCAAAAGCAGTCATATCTCTGTCAATGCCATAAGTAGTCCCGGCAAGAGCCGCACTTCCAAGAGGGCATGTATTCATCATGGAATAGGATGATTCATACCTTTTCAGGTCACGAAGAAACATCATTGCATATGCCATAAGGTAATGGCCTAATGTAACAGGCTGTGCTCTTTGCATATGGGTATATCCGGGCATCACAGTTTTAATATTATCTGACGCATGGTCTGCTAAAACCCCAAGAAGATTTTTTATATATCCGGTTATATCGCATATCTGTTCTTTAACATACATCTTGAAATCTGTTGCTACCTGATCGTTTCTTGATCTTGCAGTATGGAGCATCTTTCCAGTATTTCCAAGCCTTTTTGTAAGTTCGTTTTCAACGAAGGTATGTATATCTTCAAAAGAAAAATCGATATTCAAAGTCCCGTTATCAATTTCATTTAGTATTTTTTTAAGGCAATCAGTTATCTTAGCTGCATCTTCTGATGGAATGATACCGGTTTTTCCCAGCATATCAGCATGAGCTATAGAGCCTGATATGTCCTGCCTGTACAAAACACAGTCTATACCTATAGATGAATTAAACTCTTCTGCCAGTTTATCAGTATCCTTGCTGAAACGTCCTTTCCAAAGCTTGTCCATTTAAAACCTTCTTCTTATTCTTTATTGTTTTTTATGTCAGAAAGCGCTTTTACCTTTATAGGCAGCCCGAACAGGTTTATAAAGCCTTCAGCATCTTTCTGGTTGTACACGTTATCCTCTTCAAATGTAGCTATATCCATATCGTAAAGGGAATAGTCAGACACTGTTCCTGCATTTATGATATTGCCTTTGTATAATTTGAGTTTTACCTGACCTGTGACATTTGTCTGAGTCTTGTCGATAAAAGCTGATATAGCTTCCCTTAAAGGACTATACCACTGGCCATAGTATACAAGCTCTGCGAATTTTTCTGCTACTATTGTTTTGTAGTGCATGGTGTCACGGTCTAAAGTAAGAGTTTCTAGGACCTCATGCGCATGATACAGTATAGTTCCACCAGGAGTTTCATATACGCCTCTGGATTTCATTCCGACTAAACGGTTTTCCACTACATCCACAAGACCAATTCCATGTTTTCCTCCGATATCATTTAGAGTCCTTATTAAATCAGTACCGTTCATCTTTTTTCCATTAACTGCTACTGGAATTCCCTGAAGGAAGTCAATAGTAACATATTCAGCTTTGTCAGGAGCGCTTTCTGGGGATACACACATTTCCAAAAAGCCTTCTTTATTATACTGAGGCTCTTTTGATGGATCTTCCAAATCCAGCCCTTCGTGAGAAAGATGCCACAGGTTTTTGTCTTTGGAGTAACTTGTTTCTCTTGAAACCTTCAAAGGGACGTTATGGGCTATCGCATAATCTATCTCCTGGTTTCGCGACTTTATATCCCAAATCCTCCATGGCGCTATTATCTGCATCTTTGGAGCAAACGCTTTAATGGTCAGTTCGAAACGTACCTGGTCATTGCCTTTTCCTGTGCAGCCATGGCATATTGCATCAGCATTTTCTTTTAGTGCAATCTGGGCTATTCTTTTGGCAATAATAGGGCGTGCGAATGAAGTTCCTAATAAATATCTTTTCTCATAAACCGCTCCAGCTTTAAGAGTAGGGAATATGAAGTCATTTACAAATTCGTCTGTAAGGTCCTCTATGTACAGTTTTGAAGCTCCGGTAGCAAGGGCTTTCTTTTTCAGACCATCTGTCTCACTGCCCTGGCCTACATCACCGCATACAGCTATAACTTCGCAGCCTTCATAGTTTTCCTTCAGCCACGGTATTATTATTGATGTATCCAGTCCTCCTGAGTATGCTAATACGATTTTCTTAATTTTCTTTTCCATTTTAAGCCTCTTTCAAGTTATTTAGTATAATTATACAAAGATATTGCATAATGTCAACTAAAATATGCATTATTTAATAATAATATTCAAATGAATGAATAATTAATGAATATATTCATTGACATAGAGGATATTTGCTGTTGTTATATATAAATTAATGAAAAAGGAGCAAATAAAGGGAAAAAACAGAAAAAATAGCCAACTCAACTGCAGGTTGAGTAAATATACAACTACGGGTTGTGAAAAAATAGCAAAATCAACCTCTGAGACGTTCAATATCGGTATTTCTGACACTAAAATGTAATTATGAGAAAGAGGAAGATGAGATGGAAAAGTTATTGATGAGAAGAAAAAACACATATCGAAAAGGAGGCAGATACATGAAAGGCGATTTACTGGAAAGAATCATAATCAGAAATGTTGCAGATGAAATGTGTAAGAAAAGATGCAATCGTGTGGATATGATTGAAATGCAATATAAAGAATCGATGAAACTTTGGTAAAACTCAAAAGAATCCATGAAAACATTGAATATGAAAAAGAAAAAATATATATTAATAAGGGAGATTGAAAAATGAATACGTTAGGAAAAAGAATAGCAGAATTAAGAAGAGGTAAGAATATAACCCAGGATGAGATGGCTGAAAAGCTCAATGTAACTGCTCAGGCAGTATCAAAATGGGAGAATGACATATCCTGTCCGGATATTATGTTGCTACCCAAGATAGCGCAAATGCTGTCAGTAACAGTTGACGAGCTTTTATCGGATGCTCCAAAGAAGAACATAGAGTTCGTTCCTGAAGACAAAAGAAAGAGCATAGACGATTTGATGTTCAGAATCTATGTAAATTCTAAAGACGGAGACAAAGTAAAAGTCAACCTCCCGATGCCGCTTGTTAAAATGGGTCTGGAAATGGGAGTGAAGATGCCTGCAGTATCAGGAAACGAAGCGTTAAAGGGAGTGGATTTCGCTCAGCTTATAACACTTGTTGACCAGGGGCTTATAGGTAAGCTTGTTGAAGTGGAAAGCGCAGACGGAGATATCGTTGAAATAGTGGTGGAGTAAGATGCATATCAAGATAAAATCAAATGATGATAAAAACATAAATCTGATACTTCCCACATCACTTGTGTTATCAAACCTGACCGCAGTAATAGCTGCTAAAGCAATAAACAAAAAAGCAGAGACAAAGGAATGCCAGATAAGCAGTAAGGATCTTTGCAAACTTATGGCACTGATGAGGAAGATTAAGAAGAAATACGGGCGTTTCGAGCTTGTAGACATACAAAGCGCAGAAGGAGATATAGTCAAGATAGTGCTGTAATCCTCATAGTAATATCTTTGAATTGAAAAACCTGGTAATATACCGGGTTTTTTATATATCATTTTCCTGTCTTCATTTTTTAAAACTGCATACTGCTGTATTACTTTTTTGTGACTTATTTGCTACAACTTAAGAATATATATTCCATATTCAACAGCAACTACATACTTATCCTTATTGTCATTGCTCTTTATATATGTGAAGCCTTGTCCGGTTAATGAACTCTTTGTATCCTTGTTTCGATATTTCGTTGGGAAATACAGATATCCTTTTGAGTTATATGGAACCTTTATCGATATTTTAAAACTGTCGTCATCTTTTTCCCATGAAATACTGGATAATCCATTAGGAGTATTTATCGATGCTTTTGCATGGTTAAAAGGCATATCAAGAGGAGGATTGAATATAATATTATCAAATCCGCGTGCATCCTTTGAAGGCATTATGCCAGCAATGTATTTATAGAAGAATTCCGATACACTAGAGAACATATGATGGTTTCTTGAACCTCCTCCATTCCAGCATTCCCACAAGGTGGTCGCTCCCATATCCAGCCAGTGGCGCATGCTTGGAAAACCTTTTTTTGTAAGCATTTTTAGAGCAGTTAAAGTGTAACCGTTCTCACCAAGAACATTAAGCACAGCCTTCTGCCCAAGAATCCCGAAATCCAGTGTACCATAATTGTCTTCTACCTGTTGAACAAGCTTGGCTGTCAGCAGTGGTATTTCTTCATTTTCAGCAAGGCCATGGAATATCATTATGGCTGTAGCTGTCTGGCAATTTCCCTTGACTGTTAATGTTTCTTTATCAAAAAAGGCATTTCTGAAAGCTTCCTTGACATATTGAGCTCTCTGGCTGAAATCATCTGCTTCTTTGTATTTTCGCAAAATTTCTGCGCTTTTCTGTGCTGATTTTAATGCCGAGTGGTAATATGCGGTGTCAGATACTTCAATAGGGCATTTAAAGGACTCCATATTAACAGAAATAGCTTTGCCAATAAACGGAGGACACCAGTCACCAAGACCATATTTCACTATACCGTTATTAGCCATGGTGTCAAGATATGCACAGTATTTTGACAAAGCTTCATAATTATCCCTTATCATTTCCATATCACCATAATAACGGTAAAACTGCATAGGCACTTCATATATAGGATGACTCCAGTCAGGCCCGTTCATCCCGTTGTATCCCCAGCCTGCAGAAGGAACAATACACGGTACTGTTCCAGAATTCAACTGGGCTTCTCTAAGTACCTTCTGCCAGTTTCTGAAAAAGGCAAGGCTTTCAAAATTAGTAGCCATCTGTTCGACTGATAAACCGGTGTCTCCTGTCCATGATGTCTGCTCTCTTGCAGTATCTGATGCCATAAGCGAAAACAGCATGGATTCAGATGAATTAACACATAAATCCTGTATTCTGTTAACTGTATCATCTGCACATTCAAAACGGGATCTTGTATCAAGCTCATTAGCAAGCGCCCATATTTCGAAATCTGACAGATCCGGTTCGTATTCTGTATTGATTTCAATATATCTGAATCCATGATATGAGAATATAGGGTAAAAATACTCTGTGCCATCAGTCGCTTTTGTATAAATGTCAGTATGAAATGGAGCATCCTGGCTAAAACTTGCCAACGCTTCCTGATCAAGAGAACCATCTTCATGAAGTATGTCGCTGTATCTGATTGTAATCATACTGTCTTTTTTCCCTTTAAGAGCGATTCTGGCTACTCCTGCTATTGACCTTTTACAGTCAATTATCCAGCCTTTTGAATTGTTCCATTTATTTATAGGACCAAAACTGTGTCTAATCCTTATCGGTTCCATTTCCATAACACTAAGAACCCCGCCAGGAGCTCTTGCATATGCGGTATTACCCCATGAGGAATCATCAAAAGACGCAAGCTCCCAGTCGTTCTGGTACAGCCTTGCATCAACATGCTCGCCGTGCCGCATTCCATTGAATATTATCGGTCCTTTTGAGCTTTTCCAGGTATTATCAGTATTTATAACTTCTTTTGTACCATCTTTGTATGATATATGCAGTTCGGATATGAGTTTGGGACAGTCCTTCCATATTGCTGTTGATGACTGCCATGGGTCTTTTGTA
>Ga0123335_1003622_pt1 | contig 21290 bp, 20 predicted proteins | sample BiotimSIPDNA_2_FD_89707 | JGI IMG/M metagenome (GOLD analysis project Ga0123335, IMG submission 89707) | Anaerobic biogas reactor microbial communites from Washington, USA - Biogas_R2 time_0 SIP DNA | ecosystem: Engineered > Bioreactor > Anaerobic > Unclassified | place: Washington, USA...
AAAAAAACTGTCAGGCACAAAAAAAGACCCCGGATGCGGCTGGGCTTCCGGGGATCTGCAATGAGATAAGACGAAGAGTGGCGCGTTGCTCTATGGCTCAATTATCAATCGGTGACCGATTACGCAAAATGCGCTGATCTCCGCGCACCGGGGTTGATTTGCGCCTTTGTCATGGTATATTTTGGAACTATAAAACAAGTCATTAGCTAAGAAAAACGACCACGGAAAGGGATCATAGCCAAGCATCCCGAATCAACCGCCACAGGTAAAAACATGTCCTTCATTGATTCCATTCTTGCCCTTTTCGGCAAAAAGAAACCTGCTCCCCCGGTCATCGTCAATCCAAACGCCAACAACGCCACCATTTCCCGGCCCAAAAACCGCCAGGTCTATGAAGGCCGTCCCACCGAGCCTCCTGAATGGGCTGCCAACGCTGCCAGTGCTGACATCATTACGGCCATTCACAACCACATAGCCTGCCGCTACGCCCCGAAATTCGAGGTCAAGCGAATCATGTCGACCCAGGTTGGCCCGGATGGCAACCTAGTCCCGGAATATGACGGCATCGCCGGTGACTGCGGCGCGATCAAGAATTTCGGCTTGAAAGTGGCTAAGCAGAATGGCTTGACCATGCCCTACCGCTACGTCGACCTCAACATCGCCTACCGGGCCTGCTGCGACAATCCCCAGAAGTGCCCCTTCTTCCTGAATGCCGAGGGGGACATGGAAAGCATCAACGCCCGCCGCCGCTGAAAAATCGACTGGGACGACACGCTCGCGCACTATTTGCGCTGTTTCCTGAGACCGCCGTGCGCCGCCGCAGAGCCGCAGCCCGGCGGTCTTGCTTTTTCTGCGGCTGGCGTTCAGGGGTGCGCCGGTTTGGCCAGCGCCCGTCCAGCCCGCTCGCAAATCGGCGGCAGCAGCTTAGCCGGAACCATGAATCCGTTTCCGCGGCCGCGGCCCAAGGCAATGTCCGGCAGATTCGTCCCATGAAAATCGGAACCGCCGCTGACTAGGAGGCCGTTCTCCCGGGCAATGTCCAGCACCGCCTGCGTCTGGGTTCCAGTGTGGTCGGTATAATAGGCCTCAATCCCATCCAGTCCATTGGCCTGGAGTTCTTGGACGACCTTGCGGCAGCGCGCTGTCGTCATCGCGCAGCACGTCATCGGATGAGCCCAGACCGTCACTGCCGAGGCTTGCCGCAGCACTGCCAAGCACTCAGCCGCCGGAACCGGCGTCCGCCCAGAATACGCCGGGCGGCCGCGCCCCAGCAAATTCTGGAACGCCTCCCGCGGATTCCGGCAGTACCCGCGCGCAATCAGGGCCTGGGCAAAATGCGGCCGCCCAATCACATCGCCGCCACTGCAAGCCACGACCTCCTCCATAGTCAACGGCATGCCCAATTCCACCAGACGAGCCAACATCCTGACATTGCGCTCGTCACGCCGGGCCCTGATCTGCGCCGTCAAGGCGATCAGCTCAGGACAACTGGGATCGACAAAAAGGCCGACGATGTGGCAGTTGTCCCCGGTTGACGCCTGGCACGACAGCTCAATGCCAGGAATGGCGAGGAAATCCGGCTTGTCAGCCGCGGCGGCCAGAAATTCATCCAGGCCGTCGGTAGTGTCATGGTCGGTCAATGCAACCGCCTGCAAACCAGAGGTCATGGCGGCGTCAACGAGTTCCGCCGGCGTCAAGGTGCCGTCCGACGCCGTGCTGTGACAATGCAAGTCAATCATTATAAGAAACTTCCTCCCTCGCCAGCAATTCCTGCGGCGGCAACCCAAAAGCAGATGGCCTTAACATAACGCCTCAACCGCAAAAGCAAAACACGGGGTGCGCCAATGCGTCGTAAAGAAGCCCAGGAATTGTCGCCACGATATATTGCCCCAGAGCGTCAAGCGCGGCTTAGGCGGCTTTTCGAGCCACCTCGCAAGAGCCATGCCTTGCTGGCCGCCAAGCCCTCGCCGCACGGCGGGGAGGCAAGCCACAACCATCAAAATGTCAACCAAGTAAGGGTATTGCCATTTTTTCCTCAAGTCGCGCTTCGTTTTTTCCATAAACAGAGATATAGTATAAAATACCGTGTAATTTTTGCCGACGCATGGCGGCTATGGCAGGAAACCTGTTGCAAAGGGCAGGCTTGAGATGATTAGAATATCAGAAATCCTATCGCCATCCCTGGTGAAGTTGGATGTCAAGGCACAAGACAAGGAAGAGCTGTTCGAGGAAATGGTCCAGCTATTCGTCGACAACGGCCAGATCACCGACCGTGAGTCTGCCGTCGCCACCCTGTTGGAGCGCGAGGCCAAGATGACGACCGGCATTTCGCGCTGGCTCGGACTGCCGCATGGCAAGCTGGCTGAGGCCACCGGCATCTTGATCGCCATCGGAGTGTCTAAGAAAGGCATTGATTATGACTCCCTCGACGGTGCGCCGGTCTACGTCGTCATCACGATCTTCGCGGAGATGGGGAATCCCGGGCCGCACATCCGGGCCCTGGCGGAAATTTCCCGCATATTCGCCATCCATGGCGTCATTGACAAAATCCGCCAGGCTAAGACACCCCAACAAGTGATTGAAATCATCAAACACGAGGAATAACCCTCCCAGCCCAGGCCGCAGCCGCCTTCATCAGGAGGATGACGGCCCAAAGAGAACACGTACTTTACTTATGGATGACATTCTGAAAAGAATGCTGGCCGTCGAGGCGCAGGCTGACCAGATGGCGCGCGATGCGACCCAGCAGGCTGAGCGCATCCTTGAGGATGGCCGCCGTGACGCCAACGACCTGACGGCTAAGGCCCAAAGCGAACTCGCCGCCGTTGTCGAGGGCTTTCTCCAGCAACGCCTGGAACAGGCCATGGACGACAAAAAGGCCCGCCTGGCCGCCGCTGACCAGGAAATGCAGGGACGCCTCCAGGAATTCCAGGAGGCCATCGCCAAGCACCTGCCCGCAGTCCGCCAGGCCCTGCTCGGAGTAAAACAGTGAAGCCGCTCATCAATGTCAGCCATGACTTCATCTTCACCAAGCTGCACGGCATGTGGGCGAACGCCATCTGCGGCGACGCTCTCCAACGCCTGATTAAAAGCACCACCGTCGAAAACTTGCAGCGCGAACTAACAGCCCTGGGGTTTGCTGAAACACGCCGTGACAGCTTCCACAAGGAACTGATCAAGCGCGAGATGGCCATCCTCAACAGCATCCGCGACCAACTCGGCCGACGAATGGCGGCGTTCTATGACGCCCTCATCGCCCGGGTCTATTACGAAAACCTCAAAACCATCCTCAATTATCGCTTTCTTCCAGAACTTGAGGCTGACATCACGGCACTGCTGGTCGAGCTGCCCTGGCTGCCGGAGTTCCCGACCTCGGTGCTGCTCAAGACCGAAGATGTCGACGCCTTTCTCAGCCGGCTGCCCCTGGCCAATGAGCAGGACGCCGAACCGCTTAGCGCCATCATCCGAGAGTTGAATGACAGCCTTGACATCATGGCCGCCGAATGCGCCGTCGACCAGCTTTTCTATGCCAACCTCCTGGCCCGCGCCCGCGCCGCCACCCTCGACGTCCGCAGTGAGCTATGCCGACTCGTTCGCCGCGAAATTGACATCGTCAACCTCTGCATGCTGCTGCGCAACGTCAGAACCTACCACCTGCCGCTGGAGCGCATGAGTACCCTGTGGATTCAGGACGGCGACGCCCTCCCAGTGACATTTCTTGACGCACTCGCCACGCTCCCGTCTCATCTCGACGTTGTCCGGCATCTCCCGCGCCGTTTCCAAGCCCTGCTGGAACCCTTTGTCACAGCAGACTTGTATTTGAGCGAGAATACGCTCTGGAACGCCATGTTCCAGGACGCCCTGCTGCTGTTCCGCAATTTCGACCGGCCGGCGCTGTCCATCGCCGCCTATCCTTTTCTGCTGCGTTCGGAAACCCTCAACCTGAGCCGGGTCTTCGAGGGCGTCCACTTCGGCATCCCGTCCCGCGACATGCGCGACATGATGATTGGAGCCTGACCATGTTCCGTCCCGTCAAAATGTGCAAAGTCAACATCCTGGTTCTGGCCAAGCACGTCACCGAACTCACGCGACGCCTTGGGCAGTGCGGCTTGGTGCATTTGATCGACGCGGTCAGCCAATCCCAGGATCGGCTGCTCAAGGAGGTCGACCAGGAAAGAGACGAGCGTACGCTCGAAAACCTCATCAGCCGCTGCGACCGGCTGATTGAGGCGCTGGGAGTCGACTCGGAAGCTGAGCCGCCGACTCTTGGCGAACTGAACCAGGATGACATCGCCGCCATCCTATCCAAGATTTTCTCCCGCTTCCAAGAGCAGGACAACGCCATTCGCCAACTCCTCCGCGACTCTGGCAGCCTCACCCAGGAAAGCGCCATCCTGGCCACCTATCCGCTCCAGCAGGTCAAGCTGGAAGCCCTGCGCAACCTCTCCCATTTCTATCTAGTCACTGGCCGACTGGCGCCCTCGGTGCTGCCGCGGGCGGCGACCGTCATGGGCGACCGAGCCGTACTGGTCCAGGCCGACGGACAGGAAGGCAACGTCCTCGTCATCGCGTCACGCAAAAACCGCTGGGCAGTAGAGGACGAGCTGAACAAATTCGGCTTCACGCCAGTGGAACCGCCTGAAACCGCCGAAGATACGGCCGCTGCCGCACAGGAGCAAATGGAAGACAAGCTGGAGACGCTGCGCCGGAACATCGAGGAATGCCGCCGCCAGGTCATCCGGCTCAGCGAAGAATACGGCGGCATCCTGCTGGCCATCCGCAGCCGACTCCGCGGGCTGCTGGCCGTGCGCCGAGCCCAACAGCATTTCGGCCGCATTGCCCAGCTCTACTGCATTTCAGGCTGGACCCCGCGCAAGGAAGTGGATGCCATTCGCAAACTCGTCGAGGAAAACACCGACGGCACCGGCGTCGTCGAGGTCATCGAAGCCGAAGACGACATCCTAGTCAAGGCCGGCCTGGAGGACGTCCCCGTGCAATTCTCCGGCGGGTCATGGCTGCGTCCCTTCCAAATGCTGGTCGCCAACTTTGGCCTGCCCCAGTACAACGAGATTGACCCGAGCGTCTTTGTCGCCATTTCCTTTGTCGTTTTGTTCGGGTTCATGTTCGGAGACCTCGGCCAGGGCGCGGTTCTCGCCGCCATCGGGTTCTGGCTGCGCCGCACCAAGCGGTCAATACCGGCTTTTCTGCGTGATTCCGGCGGCCTGCTGATTGGCTGCGGGCTGTCAGCAGCGCTCTTTGGACTCGCCTACGGCAGCGTCTTCGGCTATGAAAACCACCACATCCTGCCGCCTCTCTGGCTGAGTCCGCTCAACACCAACGACATCACCCAGCTGCTGGCCACCGCCGTCGGCGTCGGCATCGTCTTCACCAGCGTCGCCATCATCATCAACATCATCAATCGTTTTCTCGCCCGGCGCTACTTTGAGGGCGTTTTCGACCGCTTCGGGGTGCTGGGGCTGCTGTTCTACTGGTTCGCCCTGGGAGCCGGCATAACCCTGCTGGTCACCGGCAAGCTGGCGCCCTGGGCCATCGCCCTGGTCGTGCTGCCGCTCGTCGTACTCCTCCTCAAAGGTCCCATCCAGCTCATCATGCACCGACGCCAAAAACGCCGCCACAGCGATGACGAGGAGGAAGGCATTCTCAACATCATCATCGAGGCCTGCATCGAATTGATGGAAACCCTCACCGGCTACATCAGCGGCACGGTTTCATTCGTCCGCGTCGGCGCCTTCGCCATCAGCCACGCCGCCCTCTGCTTCGCCATCTATTCCATTGTCGGCGTACTCAAGAGCATGCGCATCGAAGGCGCCCTCGGCGGCGTACTCAGCATTGTCATCATCATCTTCGGCAACATCATCGTCATCGCCTTCGAAGGCATGGTCGCCATGATTCAAGGCATCAGGCTCGAATACTACGAGCTGTTCAGCAAATATTTCTCTGGCGACGGCATCGCCTACGAACCCTTCCAAATCGACGAGAAAAACGACGCTTCTTCGACCGAGCCGACGCCCCCAGCGTAATCCCCGTCGGCAGCCGACCGGCTCGCCATCCAGCCATCCCCAGCAACGCTAATCGGAGCAAACCCGAATCACCATCCCGCCTCAATCCCCTCAGGAGTCTCAACCATGACCACCCCTTCCCTTCCTCGTCTGACCAACCACGCCATCATCCTCTTCGGCGCTGCTATGGCCGTCGCCGCAGCAGCTATGGCCAGCGGTGACGCCGCTACCGCCGAAGCCGTCGCCGAAGCCGCCAAGCAGCCGGTTGGGCTGTACTACGCCATCGCCGCCATCATGGGCGTCGGCAGCCTCTCCGCGGCCTACGCTGTCGGCAAAGTCGGCGCTGCCGCCATGGGTGCCGCCGCTGAAAAGCCTGAACTGCTCGGCAGAGCCATCGCGTTTGTCGGACTCGCTGAAGGTATCGCCCTGTTCGGCTTCCTGATCAGCCTGTTCCTCGTCTTCAAATAAACCGACCAGGCAAAAGGACGCCGTCATGGCCTATCACATCATTGGAGACCAGGACACCGTCCTCGGCTACCGCTTTGCAGGCGTCACCGGCGACGCGGTCGACAACGAGGAGGACGCCCGCGAGGCGTTCACCAAAGCCGTGGCGAGCCGCAAGCCCGGCGTCCTCCTGCTGACGGAAGCGGTCGCCGACATGCTGGAAGAGGAAGTGACGGCGCACCGCCTGGCGGCAGTGCCGCCGTACCTGACCATCGTCCAGGACATCTGGGGGCCGCGCGGCAAACGCCGCAGCCTGCAAGAACTCATTGACGAGGCCGTCGGCATCCGCATCGTCCGCGATGAATAACCTGACTAGGGCCGACGCCGCGAACCGCCCCACAATCCCGCCGAATCGCCCACCCGCGACAGAGACTAGAAAGCAACCATGACTGCCGAGCCACAAGTCAACAAACTGGAAACAGAAATCCTGGCGGATGCCAGGACCAAGGCCGAGCGCACCATCGCCCGCGCCCAGAACGACGCGGAAGCCATGCGCAAAAAAGCAGAAGCCCTCGCTGCCAGCAAACGCGAAGAACGCCTCCGCGAAGCCGAACTCCAGGCCGAAGCCCAGGCGAGGTCCATCCTCGTGGACGTCCAGCAGGAAGCGCGACGGCACTGGCTCCTGGCACGGGAAAAATGCCTTGACGAGCTCCTCGACCAAGCCCTCGAACAGGCTTTCCTAGCCAAGGGCGAGGAACGCGCCCAATCCCTGCGTAGCCTGGCTATCGAGGCCCTGCAAGCACTGGGGCCGATGCCCTGCCTGGTCGAAATCGCACCGGCGGACGCGACGCTCGTCACCCCGGCCTGGCTCCAGAATCTCGCCGCCGAGCTGTTTGGAGCAGAGGCCGCCATTGATTTCACTGTCCAGGTCAATCCAGACATCCGCGGCGGCCTGCAATGCACGACGACAGACCATGCCCGCCGCTTTGACAACACCTACGCCAGCCGCCTGCGCTGGATGAAAACCGAACTGCGCGACCTCGCCGCCAAGCCAACCTGAACTAGCGGCGGACAGCGCCTTCCTCCTTCAACCCCAGAGACATCAACAGACCATGTCCAGTGACCATCGAGAACACATCGGCGAGATCATCCGGGTGAACGGCCCCATCGTGGAAGCCCGCCAGATGGAGCACGCCGGCATGCTGGAAGTCGTCGAAGTCGGCGCCATGCGCCTGATCGGCGAAGTCATCAAGGTGCATCGCGGCGCCGCCACCATCCAGGTCTACGAAAATACCAGCGGTCTCCACCCTGGCGAAAAGGTGTTCTGCACGTCGCGACCGCTTTCCGTGCGCCTTGGGCCAGGCCTGCTGGGAACCATCTACGACGGCATCCAAAGACCCCTGGACCGCATCGCCGCCATCAGCGGAGCCATGATCAATCGTGGCGAAAAAGCCGAACCCCTTGACGTTGCCCGACTCTGGCGCTTCCAGCCTCTGTGCAAGCCCGGCGACCGGGTCACAAGCGGCACGCTCTTCGGCGAAGTCCAGGAGACGCTCAGCATCAACCACCGCCTTCTGACCCCGCCGGATGTGAGCGGCACCATCGTCTCCATCGTCCCTGAGGGCGATTACGCCGGCGAGCACCCCCTTGCCATCGTCAAGCTTGACAAGGGCGGCGAAAGGCCGCTCACCATGTTCCAGCACTGGCCAGTCCGGCTGCCGCGGCCAGTCCGGCAGCGCCTCTCCCTGCGACAGCCCCTTCTGACCGGCCTCCGCGTCATCGACGCCTTCTTCCCGATCGCCAAAGGCGGTGCCGCTGCCATCCCCGGCGGATTCGGCACTGGCAAGACCATGACCCAGCAAGCTCTCGCCAAATGGTCCGACGCCCACATCATCGTCTATATCGGCTGCGGCGAACGCGGCAATGAAATGACCGAAGTCCTCCGCGAATTCCCGGAACTGGTCGACCCGCGCAGCGGCCGGTCGCTGATGGAACGCACCATCCTCATCGCCAACACCTCCAACATGCCGGTCGCAGCCCGCGAAGTCAGCATCTACACCGGAATCACCCTCGCCGAATACTATCGCGACATGGGCTATGACGTCGCCGTCATGGCTGACTCCACCTCGCGCTGGGCCGAAGCCCTGCGAGAATTGTCAGGACGACTTGAGGAAATGCCGGCTGACGAAGGCTTCCCGGCCTACCTGCCAGCCCGCCTCGCTGGCTTCTATGAACGCGCCGGCAAAGTCGAAACCATGGAAGGCAAGGAAGGCTCAGTCTCGGTCATCGGCGCCGTCTCCCCCCCGGGCGGAGACTTTTCCGAGCCAGTCACCCAGCACACCAGCCGCTTCATCCGCTGCTTCTGGGCCCTGGACAGAGACCTCGCCAATGCCCGCCACTACCCAGCCATCAGCTGGAAAAACAGCTATAGCGAATACCTAGTCGACATCACCGACTGGTGGAAAAACCAAGACCTTGACTGGCCCACGAACCGACAAGTCATCATGGAAATCTTGCAGGAGGAAACAGCCCTGCAGCAAATCGCCAAACTCATCGGGCCGGATGCCCTTCCCGACGGCCAGCGCCTGACCCTGCTCATCGCAGAAATCATCAAAAACGCCTTCCTCCAGCAAAATTCCTTTGACGAGGTCGACATGTACTGCTCGCCCGGCAAGCAATCCTGGATGATGGCGATGCTGGTGAAATTCACCCTGCGCAGCCGCGATATCATCCACCGAGGCGGCGCCCTTGCCGACATCCAGAAGCTCCCCGGCCTCGACCGGTTCCTCCGCATGAAAAGCGAAATCCAAAACGGCGACACCCAGGCTATGGCCGCCCTTGAGCAGCTACTCAGCAATGGCCTTGACGCCCTCGAAAGGAAATTCGTCGAATGAAAATGCCTGGACTCGAATACAGCGGCGTGAAAAACATCGACGGGCCGCTGGTGTTCGTCGACAATATCCGCAACGTCGCTTATGACGAACTGGTCGTCATCACCGCGCCTAACGGCGAGGAGCGCATGGGCCAGGTCCTGGACGTGACCGCCTCCAGCGCCGTCGTCCAGGTCTTCGGCGGCACTGACGCCCTGTCGCCAGCAGGCACCCGGGCCCGGTTCCTCGGCGAATCCCTCCGCATCCCGGTCAGCCGGGAAATGCTAGGCCGAGTCTTCGACGGCCTGGGCCGCCCCAAGGACGACCTGCCCATGCCCCTCAATGCCGACTATCTCGATGTCAACGGCCTGCCAGTCAACCCCTACGCCCGCGAATATCCGCGCGACTTCATCCAGACCGGCATCTCCGCCATCGACCTGATGAACACCCTCGTCCGCGGCCAGAAACTGCCCATCTTCTCTGGCAACGGGCTGCCCCACAACCGCATCGCCGCCCAGATCGCACGCCAGGCCCGGCTCCTTAACGAGGACGTCGACTTCGCCATCGTCTTCGCCGCCATGGGCGTCAAGTACGACGTCGCCCACTTCTTCATCGAGTCATTCCAGACTAGCGGCGTACTCAACAACGTGGCCATGTTCCTCAGCTTGGCAGACGATCCCTCGGTCGAACGCCTGATCACCCCCAGGTCCGCCCTCACCCTGGCCGAACACTTGGCCTTCACGGAAGGCATGCACGTCCTAGTACTCATCACCGACATGTCCAACTACTGCGAAGCCCTGCGTGAGATTTCAACGGCGCGCGGCGAAATCCCGAGCCGCAAAGGCTATCCCGGCTATCTCTACAGCGACCTGGCCTCCATCTATGAACGCGCCGGCCGCCTGCGGGAAAGCTCGGGCAGCATCACCCAAATGCCGATTCTGACTATGCCGAGCGATGACATCTCACACCCAATCCCCGATTTGACCGGCTATATCACTGAAGGCCAAATCGTACTCGAGCGCGACATGTTCCAGCGCGGCATCTACCCGCCAGTGGCCGGCCTGCCATCGCTGTCGCGCCTGATGAAGGACGGCATCGGCAAAGACCGCACCCGCGCCGACCACCCCCGCGTGGCCTCGCAACTCTTTGCCGCCTACTCCAAGGTCAAAGACATCCGCTCCCTGGCCTCCGTCATCGGCGAAGAAGAACTCAGCCCGGTTGACAAGCTCTACATCCAATTCGGGCTTGAATTCGAAAGCCGCGTCATCGGCCAAGGCGAATTTGAGAACCGCACCATCGAACAGACCCTTGAACTGGGCTGGGACGTACTCAAGATTCTCCCGCGGTCAGAGCTTCTCCGGGTCAGCGAGGAAGAATTGAAGCAGTACTATGACCAAGCGCCCCAAGTGGAGATGCTGCGATGAGCCGACTGAACGTCGCCCCAACTAAAAGCAACCAGCTCATCCTGAAGCGGAGCTTGCAGATTGCCACGGGAGGCTTCACCCTCCTGGAGCAAAAGCGCGAAATTCTGGTCATGGAGTTGATGCGCCTGCTCGACCGGGTCAAGCAAGTCCAGGCCGAACTCGCGGTTCGCCGCCAGAAGGCCTACGCCACCCTCCGCCAGGCCCTCGCCTACAATGGCTATCACCACCTGCGCAACATCGCCGGCGGCATCCACTACGACCACCAAATCAAAACCAGCACCCGCATCACCGCCGGAGTCAGAATCCCAACCATCACCATACGACAAGGCCAATTCCAATCCCAATTCGGCTTTGCCAGCACCGATTCGCTCGTAGACCAGACCATGGTCGACTTCCTCGACCTGCTGGAAACCGCCGGCAGGCTCGCTGAACTGGAGTCCTCAGTCTGGCTCCTCGCCCGTGAACTGAAGAAAACCCAACGCCGAGTCAACGCCCTGGAGCAAATCTTCATCCCCAACTACAAAGACACCCTACGCTACATCGCCGAAGCCCTTGAAAGCAAAGAACTCGATTCCTTCTTCACAATGAAAATGGTCAAGAAAAAACTCGCCAAGGCCGACGAGGAGCCGTCAGACGAGGCCGTTGAAACGCCGGGCGCCGGCCTCCAGCAAGCCGGCACTTTGTGACGCCTTGCCAAAACTCCTCTGCCACCGCGTGCCCATCCTCCTTGAATCAAAAACAAGCATCTATCCGACAACTAGCCGAGAGAAAAACTTTCCCAGCGCCAACTTGCGCTTTTTCGCCTGACGCTTACTTTACAGTTTTCAAGACGAACTGTCGTGCGTTGCCATCCAAACTCCCGGCGCACAGCTAACCGGAGAACATCATGCGCTTTTTTAGTAAAAAACCCCAAGAGTCAGAGTCGCGGAATCCCGCGCCCGACAAGCCGCCGCTACCGTCTGTCCGGAGGATGTTAGTCGTGGTCGATGGCTCTCGGCCAGCGCTTGACGCCGTCGACTACGCCATTGCCCTGGCTACTCGCCTCTACTGCGAACTGATCGCCGCCTTTGTCATCGACACTGCGATCATGGACTACCTGCTGCAAATGCGCATCCTAGTCAAGGACGAACGCGAAGACTTCGAACAAGACCTGGAGAAAAAGGGCCGCAACACCCTCGCCCGAGTCCGCAGCCAGGGAGAAGCGCACGGCATTGAGATCGAAACTATCCTCTGCAAAGGCCGTCTGCACCAGACCATCCTGCAAACCGCCCGCGACCTCAAGGTCGACACCATCGTCATCGGCGGGTGGCACGAAGGCTCTACCCTCAAGGACAGCTCCAGCGTCGAACGACAACTTGTCCTCGACCAGGCCGAATGCCCGGTCATCGTGATCAAGACGCCTGACACTAACAAGCACTGACCGCAACCTGCCAACCTCGGTCCATAATACAATAACTACGCCCCAAGCCAGGAGCCAATGCCATGACCGTCCCTAAATGGTGCCTTTTCTTTGACTTCCACACCATGCCGGCCAATCCCGATGTGGGCAAGGGCTTTGACATGGAAGCCATCACTGACCGATTCGTCAAGGCTGGCGTGAAGTACGTCGTCTTCCCGGCCCGCTGCAATCTCGGCACAGCCTACTACAACACTGAAATCGGCACCCGCCACCCTGCCCTGACCTACGACCTGCTCGGCGAGCTGACCAAAGCCTGCCACCGCCGCGGCATCAAAATCTCGGCCTACATCAACCTCGGCCTCAGCCACGAGGAAGGCCTCCGGAACCGCGAATGGCTGGTCATGCGCTCTACTGGCCAGTCCTGCGACCTGTCCAACCCACTCAGCAGCTTCTTCCGCCAAATGTGCTACCACACCGGCTATGGCGACCACGCCGTCGCTATGTGCGCAGAAGTCATCCAAAAATGCGACGTTGACGGACTCTTTCTCGACTGCATGCACACCCAGCCCTGCTTCGGCGTCGAATGCATCGAGGCTATGCGCAAACAAGGCATTGACTGGAATGACCCTAAGCAGCTGCACGACTTCAACCACCGCAAAATCGTCGAGATGGCGCGCCGCGTCTCAGGTGCCGCCCGCAACGTCAAGCCAGATGCCTGGCTCTATTTCAACGGCGTCGGCTACGAGGCCCAGAAGGAACTGGGCACCTACCTGGAGTTCGAATGCCTGCCGACCGGCGGCTGGGGCTACGAATGCCTGCAAGTCGGCGCCAGGTACCTGCGCACCCTTGGCAAGCCTGTCCTCAACATGACGGGCCGCTTCCACAAGTCCTGGGGCGACTTTGGCGGCATCCGCACTGAACCCAGCCTCGAATACGACTGCATTTACGGCATCGCCAACGGCCTCGGCACCACCATCGGCGACCACTTCCACCCCCGCGGCGATATCAACCAGGCGGTCGCTGAACTCGACACCCGCATCTATAACCGCCTGCAAAAGCTTGACCCCTGGCTGGAAGACGCCAAGCCCCTCACCGAAATCGCCATCCCCATGCTCTATCCGTACCCCGGCTACGACCGCATGGCCCCAGCCGAGCGCGAAATCTACACGAAAAACTACCAGGCTATCGAGGCTGCAACCAGGATGCTCTGCGAACTCAAGCAGCAGTTTGACATTCCCTCGCTGTCCGCCTCCTGGGACAAGTACGACGTCCTCGTCCTGCCAGACCACGTCCTGCTTGATGACGAAGTCAAAAAACGGGTGGCCAAGCACTTGCAAAAAGGCGGCCGCATCATCGCCTCGGCTTGGTCCGGGCTGGACCCGGACAAGAAAGCGTTCGTCTTCCCGGAATGGGGCGTTGACTATCTCCAGGATGACAGCTTCAACCCGGCCTTCCTCGCAGCCAAGCCTGAACTCGGCCCCGGCTTCCCGGATATGCCGATGACCTTCTATGACCAAGGCGTCGAAGTCGCTGCCAAGCCCGGAACCAACGTGCTCGGCACCATTGTCGCGCCGTATTACAACCGACACTGGAACGGCGAACACGGCTTTGTCTATCTGCCGCCAGACAAGGACACGGGCCGGCCGGCGGTCACCGCGACCAAGCAGGTGGGCTACATCTCCCATCCAGTCTTCACCACCTACCGCAATTGCGCCCCCGTCCCCATGCGCCAGATCGTCGCCAGCCTGCTTAACCGCTTGCTGCCCAAGCCATTGCTGCAAGCTCCCGGTGCCCCGTCCTTTGCCCGCGTCACTGCGACCGGCCAGGCCAACCGCCGCATGGTCTACTTCCTGGCCTACGTGCCAGAACACCGCGGCGCAGCCTGCAACATGATCGAAGAGCCCATCCTGGTCGAAAACCAGAAGATCATGCTGCGCAAGGACAACCGCAACGTCAAGAGCGTCTACCTGGCGCCGTCCAAGGAAAAACTGCCGTTCACCGAAGAAGGCGACTACTTCGTAGTGACGGTGCCGAAAATCAAAGGCTGGGCAGTCATCGTCTTCGAGGAATGACGCCTGCCGCAGCAGTGACAACCAGCCAGCTTTTCATCAACGCCGGGCAGACAGTCCGTTTCGCCCGGCCTTTTTCCAGCAGGAAGAGCACGGATCATGAAATACAAGCTTGAAGTCGGCGCTCGCACGGTCGAAGACACTATTGCCGCATGGAAGGGCGGCGCAGACCGCGTCGAACTCTACGTCAGCCCAGCCGAGGGTGCTCTCACCCCCAGCCTGGGCCTGGTCCAGGCCGCCATCGCCACCCGAAAAGAACTCGGCAGCAACCTCGGGCTGTTCGTCATGATCCGCCCGAGAGCCGGCGACTTCCTCTACTCTGACTATGATTTCGACATCATGCTCAGAGACACCGAAATCATGTTCGAGGCCGGCGCCGATGGATTCATCTTCGGCGTCATCACCCAGGACGGCGAACTCGACCTGCCGCGCATGCGGGAACTGATCAAACGCTGCCCAGGCCGAAAAATCACCCTCCACCGCGCCTTCGAAAGCGTCCGCTCCCCAGAACGAACCCTTGAGCAGGCGGCTGACTTAGGCGTCCACTACGTCTTTACCGGCGGCCCGCCGCCCTACGGACGCTGGGGCGACAACCAAATCCCGAAACTGATCGAACAGGCCGCCGGACGCCTCAAAATCGTCATCGCGGTGGGAGGACAGTTCAAAACCCCTGACCTGCCCTGGCTGATTCAAGCCACCGGCGCCACCGAATACCATATCATCAACGGCTACCGCAAACGCCCGTCCGCCATGAAATTCGCCTACGGCGCCAAGGCCGATGAACAAGACTACCTGCAAAAAACCCTCCCAACTATCGAATTTTTGGAAGAGAAAGCCGTCCGTGAACTGCGCGACCTGTTCGACCAATGCGAATAATCACGCCGCATCGGCAGGACGCCCGTCCGCCAATCCATTTCATTCACATTTCCAAGCGCCATGATCACCATGCACGACATTATCCTGATCGAATCCCATTTACGCCAGCTCGGCCTCCAGGCCGGCATGAATCTGCTCGTCCACTCCTCCCTGCGCCGGGTCGGCCCAGTCGAAGGCGGCGCCGATGCCATTATCGACTGCCTGCTCTGCATCCTCGGCCCGGAGGGCACCTTGATGATGTCCACCGTCTCTGGCAACGTCAACCGAGACCAGCCAGTTTTTCACGTCCAGGAAACGCCATCCACAGTCGGAACTCTCGGCAATATCTTCCGGCGGCGGCCAGGCGCTATCCGCAGCCTGCATCCGGTCCACTCCATCGTCGCCATGGGACCGAAAGCCGAGTTCTTCACCTCCGGCCACCTGGAAGCCAGAACGCCCTGGTCGCCAGACAGCCCCTACGGCAAACTGATGCGCAACCGCGGGCACATCCTCTTCCTGGGCACCAATTTCACCTGCAACACCTGCATCCACGCCCTCGAAATCGAAGCCCGCGTCCCTGGACTCCACACCGAAGAGACGACCACGCTGCACGTCTGCGACGCCCAGGGCCAATGGCATGCCATCGAACATCACTGGCATGCCCCTAAAAAAGACTACTATGTCGACATGGAACACCTGGTCGCCCAAGCCGGCGGACTGCAATTCGGACTCGTCGGCAACGGCATTTCCCGACTCTGCAACGCCGAAATCCTCCGCCAAACTGTCCTGCCCATCCTCCAGAAAACTCCCGAATGCGTCATCAGACGCCTCTCGTCCAGCAATTATATCTGGGAATGATGCGTTATTTAAAGATAGACAACATCGCCAGACCGCCAACCCGATAATCTCCCCGCCAGAATCATGCCAGACTTCCTTGATATGTACCGGCGCATGGTGCTCATCCGCACCTTTGAAGAAACCCTCAGCGACCTGTTCGGGAAAGGGGTCTTGGGCGGCACCTCGCATTTCTGCATCGGCCAGGAAGCCTGTGCTGTCGGCGTGATTGACGCGGCGCGCCCCACCGACTGGCTGGTCTCCAACCACCGCGGCCACGGCCATCTGCTCGCCCGCGGCCTGGATACCGCCAAGGTGATGGGCGAACTGATGGGCAAAATCATCGGCTACTGCCGCGGCCGCGGCGGCTCCCAGCACCTCTGCGCCATGGACAAATGCTTTCTCGGCACCAACGGCATCACTGGCGGCGGCATCCCCATCGCAACCGGCGCCGCATTCGCCCTTAAATACCAGAAAACCGACCGCATCGCCATCGTCTTCTTCGGAGACGGCGCCAGCAACCAAGGCACCTTCCATGAAAGCCTCAATATCGCCTCCCTCTGGAAACTGCCTGTGCTCTTCGTCTGCGAAAACAACCTCTATGGCATGAGCAACCCGACTGCAAAGTCCTGCGCCAGTGGCACCATCGCCCCGCGCGCGGCTGCCTACGCCATGCCCGGCGCAGCCCACGACGGCTTTGATGTGCAAACCGTCTACGACGCCGCTGCCCAGGCCATCGCCCGCATCCGCCAGGGCAGTGGCCCCGAACTGCTCGAACTGATGACCTACCGCTTCTGCGGCCATTCCAAAAATGACCCCAGGGTTTACCGCACCAGGGAAGAAGAAGAAGAGATGCGCCAGCGCGACTGCATCGCCGTCCTCGAACAGAAGCTGCCAGCACTGGGCTACGACCAGGAAACCATCACCCAAACCGCCCTCAGCGCGCGCCAGGAAGTCGCCCAAGCCGCAGAGACCGCCCTGGCAGCGCCAACCGGCGGCCTGGCTGACGCCACCCAGGGAGTCTTTGCCTGAAGCATACTGCCATGCCTGAATTATACTACTCTAAAGCTGTTAACGAAGCCCTGGACGAAGAACTCGCCCGCGACCCGGCCGTCGTCCTCATCGGCGAAGACATCGGGCTCTATGGCGGCGCTTTCGGCGTGACCAGGGAGCTGTTCGCCAAGTACGGCCCGGAACGCATCTGGGAAACCCCGATTTCGGAAAACAGCTTCACTGGCCTGGCGGTCGGCGCTGCCATGCTCGGCGTCCGCCCAGTCGTGGAGATCATGTTCATGGACTTCATCGCCCTGGCCCTGGACCAGCTCCTCAACAGCGCTGGCAAGCTCCACTACATGTACGGCGGCCAGGTCAAGGTCCCCATGGTGCTGCGCACACCAGGCGGCGCCAAAGGCGGCTATGGCCCCAGCCATTCACAGATGCTCAGCAATCTCTTAGTCGGCATCCCCGGCCTTAAAATCGTGGCGCCCTCAAACGCTGCCCAGGCTAAAGGACTCCTGAAAAGCGCCATTCGCGACCCCAATCCGGTCATTGTAATCGAAAACAAACGCCTTTATCCGCAGAAAGGCGAAGTGCCCTCCGACGATGACTTCACCCTGCCCCTCGACCGAGCCGTGGTGGCGTCCCCGGGAACTGATTTGTCGCTGTTCTGTTATTCAGCGATGACCCCGGTCTGCGTCGCCGTCAAAAATGCGTTTCTGCAAACCGGCGTCAACTTAGAGGTGGTTGACTTAGTCAGCCTCCAGCCCCTGGACACGGAGACTCTCTTTGCCAGCCTCCGCAAGACTGGCCGCGCCGTCATCGTCGAAGAAGCCTGCCTGACCGGGGGCGTCGGCGCGGAACTGTCCGCCCTGTTCGCTGAACACTGCCTGGACTCCTTGGATGCGCCGATCATCCGCGTCGCTGCCAAAGACGTTCCCATCCCCTCGTCCCTCGCCCTGGAAAAGCTTGTCCTGCCCCAACCCGAAGACATCATCGCCGCAGTCAAGGAAAACCTGGCCTATTGACGCGGCGCAGCTGTTTGCCCGCACCACCACCATCACCAAAAACATGGGAGCTGCCACTATGCGTTACGAACTGATGCGTCCTAAGCACATCCGGGAAGCGATTGAGAAGCGTTGGCCTGTTATCCTGCCTCTGGGCGTGTTGGAATACCACGGCGAACACCTGCCGGTCGGCATGGACACCCTCGCCGTCATCCGTTGCGCTGAACTGCTGGAAAAGGAAATGGACCTGGTCCTGCTGCCGCCCTTCTACTACGGCTCGGCCAGCTTCGCGGTCGAACCCCCGGAAGGACGCGGCTCCATCCATGTCAACTCCCAGGCACTCCTGCCCTTTGCCCGGGAACTTTTCTTCGGCCTGCTCCGGGTCGGCTTCCGCAATATCCATGCCTTTATCCACCACCAAAGCGAAAACTTCTCCTCCGGCATGCCGACTGACCTGGCCTTCCGACTCGCCGCCAAACAGGTGATCTTCGAATTCCTGGACAAAACCCGCGGCGAAGGCTGGTGGGGAGACAATAGCATGGCTAGCTATTACACAGAACACGACAGCCTTGACGCCAATCCCTTCAACTGGATCCAAGCACACCCACTCATGGATAGCGACATCATCAGCAAATTCCCCTTTGACCACGCCGCCGAGGGCGAAACCTCCCTGATGATGGCACTGTGCCCAAATGAAGTTGACATGAACGACTTCTCCGATGAAAAATGGTACTTGGAAAGCGCCACTAAGGCCAGCCGCGAACTGGGAGAAAAAGGCGTCGCCATGATCCTCGATCGTATGCGCAAAATCCTGAAAAACTGATTTTTGGGCTACTATAAGGCCAAAAATTCTCGGTTTTTGGGGAAAGACTTTCTCCAAGTCAATGTTTATGTGTCACCCCTCCGGGGCTCAAAATATTATACGCCTTACCCAGGGCTTCGCTACGCTCACCCTGGGCTTCTATGTTGCTTGCCCTTCGGGCCGCCAGGCTTACATACGACAATCGGCGTCCATAACGTACACAGCCGCAAAGCGGCAAAAGCCCGGAGGGCGACACATAAAAGCCCAGGGTAAGCCGGGCCGTTAGGCCCGGCGCTGCCCTGGGTGAGATGGCATATATTTGGAGCCCTGTAAGGGCGACACATAAATTTGATTGTGGACGGATAGTCCACCCTAAATTCTTTCGTGTTTTTCGTGGTTAAAAAATTAAGTTGTGGGCACTAAGCCCACCCCAACTGCGGCTCCGCAGCGCCGCCTGGAAACAACTATGTCCGACATCACCCAACAAGCTTCCTGGCAGGCCCTGCAAGCCCACTGCCGCGACCTCAAAGACGTCCACCTCCGCGACTTGTTCGCTGCCGACCCAGGCCGAGGGCCAACATTCAGCGTCGAGCTTGACGACATTCTCCTGGACTACTCGAAAAACCGCATCACCGCAAAGACCATGTCGCTGCTGTTCGAACTCGCACGCAGCTCCGGTCTGAGCCAGGCGATTGACGACATGTTCAGCGGCAAGCCAATCAATGCAACGGAAGGCCGGCCTGTTCTGCACATCGCCCTGCGCAACCGCTCCAACCGCCCAATTTTAGTCCAGGGCCAGGACGTGATGCCCGCTGTCAACGCCGTGCTGGATCGCATGGCTGTTTTTGCCCGCAGCGTCCGCTCCGGGGAATGGCGCGGCTTCACTGGCAAGCCCATCCGCAACATCATCAACATCGGCATCGGCGGCTCTGACCTGGGACCGAAAATGGCCTGCGAAGCCCTCAAAGCATACGCCGCTGACCACCTCCGAGTCGAATTCGTCTCTAATGTCGACGGCTTCCATCTCGCTGACACGCTGCGCGGCCTGGACGCTGCCGAGACCCTGTTCATCATCGCCTCCAAGACCTTCACCACCCAGGAGACCATGACCAATGCGGAAAGCGCCCGGGCTTGGCTCCTCAAGTCTTTAGGTGATCAAGACGCGGTAGCGCGCCACTTCGTCGCAGTCTCCACCAATTCCAAGCTGGTTGCGGACTTTGGCATTGACACCAGCAACATGTTCGAGTTCTGGGACTGGGTAGGCGGCCGCTATTCGATGTGCTCGGCCATTGGGCTGCCGATTATGGTCGCTATCGGACCAGAGCATTTTTTCGATTTTCTGGCTGGCTTCCACGCCATGGACGAGCATTTCCGAACCGCGCCCTTTGAGCGCAACCTGCCCGTCATCCTGGCCCTGCTTGGGGTTTGGTACAACAACTTCTTCGGCGCCCAGAGCCATGCGATTCTGCCCTACGACCAGGCTATGCACCGCTTTGCCGCCCACTTGCAGCAGGTTGACATGGAAAGCAACGGCAAGTCCGTTGACCGGCAGGGCCAGCCCGTCACCTGGCAAACCGGCCCGATCATCTGGGGCGAACCTGGCACCAACAGCCAGCACAGCTTCTTCCAGCTCCTGCACCAGGGCACCAAGCTCATCCCGGCTGACTTCATCGGCTTCTGCCGCTCCAACACCCCGGTTGGCGACCACCACCAGAAGCTCCTGGCCAACTTCGTGGCCCAGACCGAAGCCCTGGCTTTCGGCCGCACCACCGCTGAGGTGATCGCCGCCGAGCCAGGCATCACGCCAGAACTCGCCGCCCAAAAAACCTTTGCCGGCAACCGCCCCACCAATACCATCATTGCGAACCAGCTCACCCCAGCCACACTCGGCAAGCTGATGGCCATGTACGAACACAAGATCTTCACCCAGGGCGTCATCTGGAATGTGTTCTCCTTTGACCAGTGGGGCGTGCAACTCGGTAAAATCCTCGCCCAGGCCATCCTCAATGACCTGAACGGAAAAACGGACGCCACCTCCCACGACAGCTCAACCAACGCTATCATCGCCAGACTGCGCGAACGCAGCCAAAAAGCTTAGGATGAAATAACGTCCACAACCCAATACTCCTTACTTAACGCTTTGTAACTACACCGCAATCATACCAACTCGACTCCGTAAAACCGACCCAACTACATGAGGATTTTACCAGAGCAGGTTCATCCGTCAAAGCAACAGCCCCTATATAAAATTTTCGTACTGCTATCCGCCAACTTCTTGTTTTTTGCGAAAGATTTTCTGCAAATCAGCATTTATGTGTCGCCCCTACAGGGTTCAAGGTTTAATTACGTCTTACCCAGGGCGGCGCGAACCCTAGCGGGTCCGCTTGCCCTGGGCTAGTATGTTATGGCCCTTCAGGCCGCCAGTAAGGCACACGTCAAGGCTAAGCTTAACCCAACTTCCCCAGAATTAAGAAAAAATAGGCACGAAGCCCCTTGTCTTTATTGCTACAGCGCCCATTTGGGCACCTTGGTAAACAGGTGCAACAGCTTCAGGCGGTCAAGGAGCGCAT
>Ga0123335_1003624_pt1 | contig 21267 bp, 12 predicted proteins | sample BiotimSIPDNA_2_FD_89707 | JGI IMG/M metagenome (GOLD analysis project Ga0123335, IMG submission 89707) | Anaerobic biogas reactor microbial communites from Washington, USA - Biogas_R2 time_0 SIP DNA | ecosystem: Engineered > Bioreactor > Anaerobic > Unclassified | place: Washington, USA...
CGGCGTCTGCACCAGATTCGAAAGGGCGATAAAAGTATAGCCTTCAGACGGGCTCTGCATACCGAGCTCTACCTGATAAACAGTCTGCGGATTTTCCAGGTATATATACCAGTTACGGGCATGTTCGCTGAGTTTTATCTCCTGTGAAAAGCCCTCTGAAACGTTATGCAGACGAAGAACAAAATGTGAATGGGCAAACTCAAAAATGCCAACTTCGAGTTCAATGCGCTTGAGCTCGACTCGTGGGACTTCCCAATACGCGTAGGCCCAGTGCGGATCACGAATCTGGAGTACAATGCGGGTTTCACCGTATTCCTGCGGCAATTCACCGGTCAGTTCTTCTTCGCTTATGGTAGATGCCGCTTCAATCGGCGCTACCGCCTGGAAAATCGGCACTTCCATTGTTGTTTTCAGCGAAGAATAACGTTTTGCGCGCTCGCGCTCGATTTTATCGGCAGCCGGCGAAGCTATTTTCTGCGCATCTGCAGATTCAACCGGCACTGCCACACCATCTTTGAACACCTCAGCACCCTTTTTACTTCTGGGAGTCTGGGAAGAATCTTCGGACTTTTTAGCGAATCCACGGGTAAGCCCTTTTACTGCTGCTTCTGAAACATCACAGGCAGAAACATCTGACTTTTCTTCTATCAGTTCCTGCTCCGGCTTAGACTTTGCTGCAACAGCGCTTTTAGCTGGGCGACCGCGTTTTCTGGAAACGGGAGTATCGGCGACAACTGTCTTGTCCTGCGCTGACTTTGCCAACGCTTCTTTATTTTTTTCTGATTTATCCGGTTTTTTTTCTGAAGTTTTTCTGGCTGGTTCTTCAGCTTTTTTGGGCGCTTTTGCTGAACTTTTTTTCTCAGGAGCGCTCACTTTTGTCGAGGCTTTTGCATCACCCTTCGCAGGCCGACCACGTGGCGCTCTGACCGGTGTATTCTCTTCAACTGATTTTTCTGCAGCAGATTTTCTGGTAGTTCTTTTAGCAACTGCCTTCTCTTCGGCAATAACGGCTTTATTCTCAGCTTTGGCTGGTCGGCCTCGTTTTTTTACCGGAGAGACAGCTTCGCTGTCTCGATCAGAGGCTTTTGCCACAGCTGTTTTTGCAGAGCCACTTTTTTGAGCGGTGGTAACTTTTGCTTCTGCAGATTTTTTCGGAGCTGCTGATTTTTTTGCACCCGCAGCTTTTTCAGATTTATCTGATTTTCCGGCCGGAGTAGATTTGTCAGAGATTGCAGGTTTCCTGGATGCAGGGGATTTCTCGGTTTTAACAACTTTTCTGGCGGCAGTCGATCTGGCGGCTCCTGCTTTTTTTTCTGTGTCTTCAGTTTTTTTGGCTGCAGCGGCTTTAGTCTTGGCAGTTGTTTTTGTGGCAGACTTTTTTTCAGCGGCCGAAGCCGGTTTTGCGACTACAGTCTTTCTGGGAGAAGCCTTTTTGGCGGAAGGCTCCTGCACATGCGGCAGCAGGGCTTCGACAAGCTTTTCACGTGAGCTGTTTTTGCGTACCTTCAGCTCCAGTTTTTGCGCGAGTTCGTACAACTCTTCCCGACTCAGGCTTTTGAGGTCTTCCCCAGAAAATCTTGTTCTCATATCCACGCTCCAAGGTCTCTAACAGGAATGTCCGCCAAGGCGTTCCAGATATGATAACAGAAAACCGCAAAATTTGCCCAAATTATTTATCGTCGAGAAAACTGTCTATCAAAGCAGGCAGGAACACGAGAAAGACATAATAATGTACAGCCATAAACAACCCGAAAGCATAGCCAAAAATCTGAAAAAACATTATAGCTTTCCTCCGTCAGTCCTGCTGCCGCTCAATCTTGAGCTGTACCCCGATATTCGAAAATAGCGTGACCGCGCGACGACCGTCACCATAAAGATCCTGAATATACCCGCTAGTCTGGTTTATCGAGGTAAACGTAACCGAATATTTAATGCCGCCGGCGGCGAAACTAAGCTCTCTCTGATCGATGCCCTCTTCAGCTGAGAATACGAAGTCGCGCTGATCGCTGCCCATTCCAAGGGTTATCGAAAACACTTCGAATCTGTCGGCTGGAATGCCCGCGCGTTCATTGATTGCGCGCAAGGTAAACGCGGCGTTTTCCAGCTGACGCGAAATTGTACCGGCATTTCTGAACTCAAACATTTCGTTGAATATCAGCACCGGCTCTTCGCCATAGACTTCACTCAGGGCATCAGCCGGTCTTACCGGTTCGACATAAGCGGTACGCCTCTGCGTAAATTGTTCGAGCTTTTCGTCGGCCTGGCGCGCCTGATCTGATTCAGGATAGATGATCGAAATCTGCTGCAATGTTTCGATTGCCTTTTCGACATCACCACGCAATTCAAGGAAAGTAGCAAGTTTAAGCAGACGATCGGGCTCTCGCTCTTTGCTCTCAGACAAAAAAGTCAGGTATTTAACCGCATCTTCGATAAGGCCTGATTCGTCCTGTGCCATGAGAGTCGGCATCAGTCGCAGGCTGGCAAGATAGCTGTCGATGGCATCGCGGATATTGCGACGACGATATAGATCCATGGCGCGATTGAACAGACGGGTGGCCTCTTCAGTCTGCGCCAGCTCGGGCAGGTGTTCGAGCTTCATGATCGCTCGACTTACCAGCAGTTCCGGTAGTTTTCCCTGTACGGCAAGTTTATAATGGTAAGTTGCAAAATCAAATCGCCTGAGTGCCTCAAGGCATTCACCGATACGAAAGTGCAAGCGGGCCTTGATCTCTTCATTGGCGGTCATACCCATGCCTTCATAATAAAAAATCAAAGCCTCTGAATATTTATTGGCACGAAACAATTCTTCGGCCCGGGTCAAACAGTTATTCAGAGTATAAGGCGCTGTCACTCCACCGCTCTGAGCGTCATCGTTCCGGCCATGCAACGGCATCAGCAACGACACGCAAAAAGCCAGACAGAGTATTGATTTTTTCATGCTAACACCGCATCAAAATGCGCCCGAAAAATTTTCAGGCGCAACCTTCTGCACAACAAAATCATTATTACGGGTATTGGGAACCATGGCCAGAAGTACATGTTTTTCGCTGCCAGCCTCGATACTGCGACGAATTTCCTTGAGCAACGGCACCAGGTTGAGATCGCCGCTCTGATACAAGCCGAGATTGAAGCAGCTATTGCGGCGGGCTTCCTGATAATCCTTGAGCGCAAAATTAAACTGTTTGAGGCACTTTTCGCTATAACCTTCGTCGTTTTCTTTCAAGCTCTGACGGTATTCGTTGCGGGCGGCGACATACTCTTTAAGCGCCCGATCCATTGCTTCGCGCCGACCACTGTATTTATCCAGCCCAGGCAACACCTGCTGCAAAGAAATAATAGAAATGCTGCCATCTAATTTATGATAAGTGTCGAGAATATTATCGCCTTCGAGATGCGCTATTCCAACATCATAAGCAAATTTGCAGCCAAATTCACGCGCCAGCTTGCGGTAAACAGAAAGTGAAATACCGCCATTGCGCAGATGCAGTGTTATCGATGAAGCGGAAGCAGCTGCGTGAAGTTCCTTTAAAGCCTTCTTGAATCTGATTTCGGCCTGTGGATCAAGAAAAACACCTGGTTCTGAAACAGGCACAATAACGTCTTTAACCTCATATTTTGCGGCCAGTTCAATTATTGGCAGACACTCTTCGACTGACAGAGCGTAGTATGAGGGGTGTCCCTGAATTGCAGACGGCAAAGCAAGATAAGCCGGCTTGAAGTGAGTCAGACGTTTATCTTTAATGGTTCCACGAGGCGGCGGCGGCGCCGGACGCTTTGGATCCGGGATTTCTGGCTCAGGCGGGAGATCGAAGTAGACCGGCGAGAACTCTGGCAATGTGATGACAACCTTGATTTCGAGAGAGGCGGCCTTCTGAAGAGTCTGTTCAAAAGCTGCAGCATTTTTTTTGAGTGCCGGGTCGTTGACCCTGAGATCGATGAAATTGAGTTTGCCGCGCCATTTGGCAAGAGTGCCGTTTCTGCTGATCGAAATCGGCGGATTCAGAGGATCCTGAGCTCCACCAATTGCCTGTTCGACATATCCAAGAAAAAAAGGAATTTCAGTGTTTTTCATAGTGCTGCATTCTACCACATTTCAGTATCAGCCTCAATAAATCATGTTATCTGTCGGCGGCTGGTTGATCTGGCGAGGTGGATTTTTTGAGAAGAGCCTGCACTTCGCTTTCAGCAACGTATTTTGTGGTGCCGCGCAAGACTTTGAGACTTTTAAGACAGGCAATACCCTTTTCGTCTTCGTGCATTGTCAACATGGCTTTCTCTATCTGAGATTTAAGTTCAGAACCCATGTCTGAACGGACAACGAGCGGATCGTTAGGAATAGGACCGGTGCGGGCAATGACACGCAGGCCTTTGCTGCCTTCAGATACCAGCTCAGAAGAGAACACAGCCGCCGCGTCATACCTTCCCTCCATCACTCCCAGCAGACTTGAGCGATGGCTTTGCGAGAATTCGACATTGCTGAAAAATTCCAGTGGCCTTATTCCTTCAGCGGCAAAAAGCAGATTGGGAAAGTAAAATCCTGACCCGGAAAATCTATCGACATAGGCAAATCGGCGACCGCGCAAATCATGCACGCTCTGATATGGGCTGTCATCACGTACTATTATCTGCCCGTTATAAAGCACGCTGTTATACTGAACCGGACGGCAGACAACCTGCCAGTCGCGGTTTCTCCGCAGCTTTTCAAGCGAAGCATGCGAAAACCAGGCAATATGAATTTTGCCAAGTTCGAGCAGGCGGGCCAGACTTTCGTAATCAGGCACAGTGATAAGCCTGACCGGTCGTCCGATACGATATGCCAGATAGTCACCGACCGGCTGCGTCTGTTCGCGAAGTTTGTCGGCCTGAATGAAAGGAATTACGCCCATATATAGAGGCGAAACCTCGTCAATTATCGGAGTAAGATGCAGCATTTCAGAATCTGAGGCTGCAAACCAGCCAATCGGCATCAAAATGACAAGCAGCGTTACTATAAAAATTGTTATCTTCATTTGTCGTTTTCCTCGATGACAGCAAATCGTAACAACCGGTCGCGGGCAGCGGTCAGATCATTTTCAGAGGCTTCGACGCCAAGCCCGGCAGCAAACCTTACCAGAGCCGCAAAATCATCAGGCACAGCAGCCCCGGAATCGACCAGTGGAATAATCATCTGCGCCAGCTTGTGACCTGCGCGGGCATCAATGTACTCTGCCGCCATTCCTCTGGCGTAGGCTTTTCCGCTCCTGAGCTCGTTGATGCTTCTGCTCAACGGTGCCGGCTCGGATGAAAAGCAGGCAATCATTCTGATCAGCGACAAAGCGCGGTTCTGCCATTTTTCCCTGGCTGCTGCAATGACGCCGGCCTTTGCAATGACAATGCGCTCGTACCACAACATTTTAATAAGACTGCAGGCAGCTTCAAACAATTCTTCGTTATCTTCAGGCTTTTCAAGCGTACCGCCGGCCAGAATACCGAGCAGAGCAGCCCAGTCCGGCATATTGCTGCCAGCATATTCTCTGGCCAGCAGCAGTAATGGTTCAACTGTCAGCTGTATCCTGTCGTCTTCTCCCATTTTTATACAGGCCTGCATCAGCCTGACCATTTCGCGGTCTGACTTTTCGAGCAGAGCAATAAGATTGCGCCGCTGCTCAAGATTATCAATACAGAGAATGTTGGCCAGAACTTCCTGGCTGTCCTGGTGACGGCCTGAGCGCAAACGGGTCGTCAGCCGGCGACGTTCTTCTGCCGTTATTCCGGGCAACAGGCGGCTGATTCGACTGATACTCTCCCGCGTAGAAGCAGCCAGCAAACCCTCAACCCGTTCTGTCACCTCCTGGTTTTCATGAAAAAGCATATTTTCGAGTGTAACCACGGCATCGGGGGTATGAATTCGCGCCAGTGCTGAAGCAGCGTTGCCGGCAACGACTGTTTCGCCGGCACCGGCAAGGGCGACAAGAGCCGGGACGAAAAGAGGCAGCCCGAGTTCTCCCATCACAGCTGCGGCCGAAGCACGCATAAGCTCTTCGGCATCATGTGCCATAGCCGCCAGCTTATGCATGGCACGCGACAGCATGTCGGACTGACGGGTCAGTCTGATGGTGCTGATAATAGCGCTGGCTCTCACCCGATGATGCGGCGAATCGAGAAATGGCGTAACAAAATCTTCGCCAACGTCTGGCGCTCGAACCTTGCCGATAGTTTCGATAATATCTGCCCGCAAGCGCTGATCATCGGTTTCGGCAAGAACTCGTCGAATGTGCATTGCCGCGGCCTGTGGTGAGATCTGAAGCAGGTTACGAGCAACCGCAGTCAGACAACGCGAATCGTTCTCGTTTTCGAGCATAGGCAGCAGTAATTGAGTTGCAGTATTTGCTGGCAGCAACGAGACCTCTTCAACCGCACGCCCTCTGATTCTGGGGTTTTCATCGATGAGCAGCTGCTGCAACTGCTGCAGGCGCTCACCATATTGCAAAAAGCGCAACGAAGCGACCTGATCTTCGCCAAAATCCAGCTGACGGTTATCTATCGCCCGACGCAGGGTGGTCAAATAAGCCTGATCGATAAGATAATGAACTGCCGACAGGGCGAGATAGACAACGGCGGCGATCAGAAAAAGCACCTCGGCCCCGACGGAATTTCGCACCAGCAGAAGAAAAATGCCAACCAGAGTTGAAGAAATCGAGCAGACGATAGACATGTCGCGACGATAATATACCCGCTGTTTCTGAGGGATTACGCCCATGAGAATGGTGGTGGCCGGCACCGTAAAGTTTTTGCTGTTCAGCAGCACCAGAAATTGCACCGTAGCAATGACGGCGAACTTGAGACTGAAGGAAGCTGAAAAGCAGAGCACAGTCAGCACCAGGGGCATGGCTGCGAGAATTTTACCGATGGAAAAGGCAGCGAAAACCCGGTGCATGACAAAGGTCTGCAGGCCGATAACGGCAAAATCGGCAGAAGCGCCAAACACTCCCATAAAAGCAGCCAGGTCGTTTCCCCTGGTAAAATAGGCCGCAACAGCAGCTGCGAACAAGAAATCCACGAGATATTTGTTGAAAAGGATAAGAAAGGAAGAGATATTGAGAAGCCTTGCCAACGGGTGCTGCCAGGAAGATTCACCTGTTGATTGTTCCCCGCCTGCCGTCGAGACTGGCTGATCTGCTTCGTCTGACTCGGCCAGTCGCGCCTCTTCTATTGGCTTGAGAAGTCGCAGAATTATTGCCGACACCAGGATAATTGCGCCATTTCCGACAAGCAGACCCCTTATCCCGACAAAATCAAGCACAAATTTGAGCAGCAGACCGCTGATAATGAAGCCAAAGCTGCCAGAAGCATATATCACCGGAGTAAACCGGCGCGACTCGGCAACTGAAAAGAAATGGTTCAGCATAGCCGTAAAAGCCTGAGTCGACACAAGATCGATCAGCATTGCCATCACCAGAAATGCCAGCAACACCGGCATAGTATTGGCCGGAAACATCAGGGCGGCCGCAAAAGACAGGGCGGCGGCAGGCCAGTTAACCAGAGAGAGTAACCAGTGCCCTTCATAACCGACAATTCTCGACATGAATTGAAACTGAAAAACGATAAAAACCACATTAACTGACAGATAAACCCAGGGTAGTGAGCCAGCACCGATATTGTCGAGAAAAGTGGTGAGAACAGAAAGATAAAGCAGGTTGTTACTCGCCTTGAGCAGCATGAAAAAGCCGGCCACCAGATGCGGCAGGTTTTCGCGGCGGGCAATGCCGTTTTGGACGGGTGCTATGACAACATTCTCGGTCACCTTGAGCTGGCCTCCGGACTGGAATCGCCCTCTGCCTTCTTTTGCGCCGATTCCCATTCTTGATGCCAGATATCATCCATCATGCGATGTTTTTCAAGAGTATTGAGCATATCGTTAAAAGCCTGTGCCGCTTCAGCCAGCTCGTCTTCGCCTCTGAGATCGACGCGATGGCTTACTGCGCCGCTGGCGACATTTCGTATGGCATCGACCAGAATACTTATACCTTCGGCCAGGGAACGCGACATGAAAAAGCCGGCAGCCACAGCAATTACAAATGCCACAACCAGCATCAGCGCGAGATCGAGAAGCAACTGATTGAGAAACGCCAGAACGAGATGTCTGGGCCGCGCGACCAGCAAAAGACCTTCTGAACCGGGCAGAGCAGCAATTGTGCCAAGATAGGTCGTCCCGACGAGGTCGAGCAGAATATTCTCAATCTTTTTACGGGAAACCTTTTCGACATTTATAGCACGCAAGCCCTCGGGCAGATGACCTTGTGAAGAAAGGATATTGCCATGGCGGTCGAGAAGAATCAGAATGTCGCTTTCAGCGATCGGAAATCCACAGACTATCTCATGAATATCCGGAGAAGAAATACTTATCGAACAGCTGATGACACCAACCACCTCTTCAGGATTTACGAAGTCGCTGATCGGAACCATGAGAAACAGCTTTTTTTCACTCAGTTCAGTAGCGTCGTTGGCGAACAGGGCGGCCTGACGGGTTTTGACGACATTTCTGAAGCTTTGCCCATAGGCAGGATCGCCGGCAAAATCAATAGTTCCAGTAGCGGGAGTTTTGCCAAAATCCTGGTCATTGCGAACTGCGCTCAGGATTTTTCTGCCTTCGCGATCGTAAATATTGCAGCCAAAATAGATTTTCTGCTGATCGAGAAAGTCATGAACAATCTTTATCTGGCGCTCATGGCGCATTGACTGAATGTCGGGCAGGGCAACCATAGACTCAATCTGTCTGCGATAGTTTTGAAACAACGAACCAAAGCCATGCAGAAGTGACATCATGGTATTTTTCTGAGAAGTCAGCGTCTGTTGAACGAGATCGAGACGAACTTTTACCGCCACAGTGCCGCCCAGGAGAAATAGCGGCAGGACTGCCGCAACAATAGCCGTGAGAACAATTCGGTTACCAATTCTTCTATACCAGGCGATCTTGCCTGATTTTTCATCTTGTGAAGCCATAATTCCTCATCAAAAACAACAGATTGTCGTCATTCTATACATAATCCTCCGCTCCCGCAACAGACAATCTTTTTGACAGCCGCAAAGAAAACTCGCACTAAGCCACAAAGTCACGAAGAAAGTCCGAGCCAGAAATTCAAGGCGAGAACTTCGAACCTTTATCAAAGATAAGATATAGCATTATCTCTGTCATTCCATGTTTTTACTGCCATTACTGGATCCTGCGACTGACGCGCAGGATGACGAATAACAGAAGATTACAAAAAAGCTAAACTTTGGGGAGCGGGTTGTCGATAAGTATTAAAGATAGCGAAAAAAATGTACATTTTACAGGAGGCCCGGGCATGAAACTGAACCAGAACGAAGCCTATTTCATTCTCACCAATCTCGACACCTTTGTCGGCCGCTTTGAATCAACCACCAGCAAGAAGGTCACTCCCGGCGCGTTGCAGATAATTCAGGAAATACTCACCGAAGCATCGTTTCCGGGTGGCCTCGACTCAAGCAATCTGCATTGAGATAAAGACAACTCCACAGCACATCTATTTCGATAAGATCGCCACGGCATCCTGCGGATGCCTCGCGATGACAATAAACAACACCCCGCAGCGACTGTGCCGCTGCGGGGTGTTGTTACAACCGGAAACGATCGTTGCCTTGCCGCCTATGGGGCGCTGAACGAAATGGTGATCGGATCAGAAGAATATTCATTCAACACGCTCGTTGCAGTAACTGTGAATGTCACAGAACCAGAAGTAAAGCCATACACACTCAACATTGCCGGACTGGTATCATCACCAAAGGTCGTCGGGTAAACCCCGACACTAGCGGTTGAAGAAAAGGTCGATGGATCCGGCGAGATCGAAAATGTGTAACTGTTGTAGGGAACAGAACCCCCATTTACCAACACCGTATATTCTTTACTAGTTTCAATTGGGAGCGAAGAATCTACGGGGGGAGAAAACATTATTGCAGAGGCACTTCCTCACCCACCAGAGTTTCATAAGAAAAAATCTTGACTGAATAGCGACCGTATTTATCAACGACTTCAAGCTTTCCTTCGAAAATGTCACCAGCACCAGAACCCTGTGCAACACCCTGTAAGAGCCCCGTAGGAGAAACTGTTACCCCGGGCAGATTATAAAGTGTTGGGCCTGCAAGATACCAGCGGAAGAGATAAGGAGCAGTCCCGCCAGAAACATTTACCTGCATGGCAGTAATCGGGTCGCCAACATTATATGTCCCCAGATTGGTGTTAGTATTGGTAATAATAGGGTCATTACGCTCATTAAGAGATCCGTCGCCATTGAACCTGGTCAGCAGACGGTCTTTTTCGATCGGAGTCGCCGAGGTAATCGTCTCATAATCGTCGTAGCCAACTTCTCCAATAACGGGAACGAGATATTCGGTCCATTTGGCGCCTTCGCCGGTTTCGTCATCGACATCGGTAAAGGTTACCGGCACAGCAGTGTAAGTCTGCAACGGTGTGGTGAAAGAAGTGGGGAAACCGATATTGATAGTGATAGTAGAAGAGTAAGTAAAACCATCAACTTCATACGGGAAATTAACTGTGCGAGTCGTGCCATATGGATGAGAAGGCTCGAACAGCTTAATCGGCATGTTATTGTTGAACATGACGATCGAGACAGAATCGACGAGTTTGATCCACATGGCGCCGCTGCTGTCGTACCCGTAGTAGACAGAAACATTCGGGTCATCCAGCTGGCCACGAAGACTGAAGCGATTACTTCGCAGCTTCGAGGCAACTGATCTTGAAATCGCGCGCGGCAGACTATTGCGTAAAGAGGTCTGATTCGGGATCAGTCCTGATGGGACAAAACCTTGATAAGATTCACCATCGGGCTCTTCATACATTTCAATCAGCTCGGCGAAAGTGATACCAGTTTCTGAGTCCAGCCATGGCTCGGTATAGCTGGTAATCAATCTTGTGCTGCTCACAATACCAGCATCGTTTTCGATGGCATAGATCTTGTCAATATTACTGTCCATAGGATTGTAGCTGGCAACAACGAATTCGCTGGGAGTAACAGGAGTGATCGGAGTCGGCTCGATCGGTTGCACGTAACCGCCAGCTTCGGGGGCCTTTTCCTTCATTTCTTCGATGACCCAGCGGCCTTCTTCGCGCACCATGTTGAAATACAGCCAGAGTGGTTCACCGCTGTGCAGTATGTAGTAAGCATAGACATATGCCTGCTCTGCCGAAGTTTGAGCTATCAGATCAGGATTCACGTAGAATTCGTAAGACTGGTTGTCGTCAGGATCTGTAATATCTACGCCAAAGTCTTTAACAATAAGATAAGATTCAGAAGGTGACGCGAGAAGGGACTGAAGAGTCGCCTTATCGCCACTGCGGGCGGCCGCAATGAAGTTATTAAGGGTAGAAGTGATACCAACGACGTCTTTATCGATCTCAACCGATCTGGCACCACCACCGCCGCCGCAACCAGCTGCGACAAGCGTTATAGCAAGAATAACAAGGACTGACAGGACTCTCAACTTATTCATAATCATTTACCTCTTATTTCCTGTAGTCGGCTCAGAAAGTGTATTCGAGACCGCCGAAGAATTCGGTTATGGTCATCGGTCTGGCGAAATCCCAGAGCAATTCCTGAGAGAGAGAATCGAACGAACGGTAGTAGGTCTTTTCCCATGAGGCTCGCAGCCGCAGTTTGAGATCACTGTTAATTATATAGTTGTATTGTAACTGCGTTATCGGCTGTGCTTCTGCTTCCCAGCCGGTGTTTACGTTATTGCCGTTACGGAAAGAGAATTTGCGCCAGCTCTGATCAACTTTCCAGTCGTAGGTTCCAGGTTTGGCATAAGAAAAGTTCAGACCACTGAGGAAATACCTGAAATCCCGATAGAAGGTTTCGTCATAGAATCGGGTCAGATACTCATTGTTCCAGGTCAGATCGATTTTGCTCTTGAGACGCCATGACAGCTTGGCGGTGAACATATTTTCGCGGAAATCCATGGTTTCACCGACGACTGAAGTGCGCATGTGGTATGTATCATCAAGACGAACTTTGAAATCTTTGTTATAGCTTTTCTGCCACATCCCATGCATCTTGTGGTTTTTATGCGCGCGGATTTTAGTGTTTTCATCGTTGTAAACATAACGGTAATCGGCCTGTGCACGGGTGTCTTTGTCGATTTTGAAGCGTGCAGCACTGAACAGATTAACTTCTGAATAACCACGCAGTTCATCGGCACCGTAATTGCGTTTCTGGTGCTGGCCTTCAAAACCATATGAAAGACTGTCGTGAACAGGCAGATCGTAAGTTACCCTGAAATAATTGTCATAGTAACTGGTTCTGTAGAGATTAACCGCTTCCTGATCATAAGTTCGGCGATCGAAGGTATTCGACAGGGCCAGTTCGGCTTTGTTGCCCGTGTAGCTGCGATTATATTCGGTATAGAGATTGAAGTTATCATAGTCGAGGTCATCGACATTGCGATAGCGGCGCCAATTGCCCTTCAGTTCAGCGAATACGGTGCCAAATTCCTTAAACCAGGTTTCCTGATCGCTGAGATTGAACTGATGGAAATCTGACCGCGTATATCTCGGATAAATGCGGGTCTGGTAACCAATATTAGCCAGTCTTTCGCGTTTGGTCCAGCGTTCGTTATAGAAAGCTTCAATCAGATTGTTGCGATAATCCTTGATGCCGTTTTCAGGATACCAGGCATGCTGCAAAGTATTTTTGAGTGTCCAGACGTGATCCTGATCGACTTTGTGCAGGTAAGACAAAGTGAAATAGTTTTCGTGAACTGGCTCATTGCGTTCGCGCTTGAGAAAGCGTTCTTCAGCAAACAGCTGACGATTTTCGTCAAACTTGAATGTCAGAGAAAGGCGACCCTGCCTGAGGTTGTTTGGCAGAGCATCTTCTGTGTTCACGTTAGGAACGGCGTTGGTCTGAGTGCGATATACTTCGTTGCGATTTCTGAAATCGAGCTTTAAAACGCCGCTGATGTCTACTCGCTTTTCATCTTCTACTCCGGCGACAGCGGTTGATGCGGCGGCAGGAGCGGCCGTCTCGCCAACGTCTGAAACAGTTTCGCTTGCAGCGGCGGGAGCCTCTTCTTTGGCAGCCGGCTGTTTCTGACCACGATACAGAAATTTCTGAAGATAGGTGTCGCGGACACTTCGATAAAGATCGTCTATGCGAGAAAATCCATCAAACAGCTGAGTGCGGTCAGCAGGATAATCAGCAGAAACGCTGGTAAACAGGTCTTCCATCAAATCGTAGCGGCGCTGCACACGATTGAGAGTTTCTTCAGCTTCGTCTTTGATTTCGACACCGCGGGGACTATCGGCATCAATATTCAGATTTTCCATGCGACGATCCAGTTCTTCAAGTCGGCGCAAAGAATTGGCAAAATCAGGTTCATATCGCCGAAAAGCGTCGAGAGCACGCTCACTTGCGGCCGAAAGGGCAAACAGCGGACTGCCCAGAACTGTTATCGCGAAAACTATTATTGCAACAGTGTATTTTTTCATTTTATTTTCCTCCGGGTAGCCTTATCGATTAAGCATGTAGTTAAGATCGTCTTCGAGTTCCTGGATATGCTGCTGCAATTCTTCTGCAACAACTCCAAGCTGCTGAAAGCGGTCGCTTATGTTCATCCACAGGGCATCCATTTCCTCCTGCTCACCGGTTCTTACTCCAGAACCGGCAGTTGAACGCATGGTTGAGTCATATTTCCGCTGTGCCTTCTGGTAAAGTCGTCTGGCATTAGCGAAATTACTCATGATTGCAATCGATGCCTTCAATCGTGCTTCCTGTTCAATAATAGTCGCTCTGGAGACTGAAGCCGACACAGGACTGGCTGAGATGCTGTTGTAATCGCGAATACCCTGTTCAAGCGTTACAATTGCTTCAGAAATTTCAAACTCGATCTGCTGCATCTCAGTTATGGTAGCTGTATCTACCTCTACTACCGTGAGAGATTTGAGCATTCCAGGAATTGATGCCTGCTGATCTGCAATAGACTTAACCAGCGCCTGAGCATCTGGATTCGTCGGCTCTTCGGAAATGATAGAAGCGACTCTTTGCGACAGATCAGTAAGACGTACCTGCGCCTGATTGCACTCATCAAGAGCTTGAGTGAACCAGTCCTGGGTCTGACCGCTGATGTTGCCTGAAATAATTGCGCGAATAGAGTCGAGGTCGCCAACGATCTGAGCCAGTTCGGTGCGGATTATTTCGAGTTCGGCCTGGAATTCTTCACTGATGGCAGATGTTCGGAACTGATAGCGCATCATACGTGCTGCTTCAGTCTGGTAGGTTTGCTGACTGGCTAACGCAGTGGCGATCTCTCTCGTCAGTGAGTTAAGCTGCGCCCTCTGTTCATCGGTCAGTCCTTCTACCCCCATAGCAACATCAACTCGGCGGCGTGAACTGTTTAGAATGAGAATGTTTTCAAGAATGACACCGACAAATCGCTCGGCTGAAGTTCTCAAAGCTGTTGCATCGGCTAGCTCGACCTTTTCCATGCCCATCAGAGCTTGAAAAGTTTCATTGAGTCTGCCAAATTCAGCTGCCGATGATTCATTGATGTTTCTGAGGATCTCCGGGAGATCGTCGATATCGAGTGATTCGCCAAGCCGCGATAGATCTTCCTCCCAGTTCTGCTGCTCGACTTCAATATCGATCTGAAGCTTTTCCGGTTTAGTTTCTGGTTTAATAACGATTTCTTCGCCTTCTTCGACGTCGAATTCTTCATTGGTTGCTTTAACGCGAACCCGGGCGTGGCCGCGCAGAACTTTTACGCGATCTTCCTGAGCCTGCGGATTGCTCGAGCAGGTGATATTAGTTCCTTTAATGCCGGCAACAGCCTGGCTCATTTCGACTTCCATCGAACCATCAGCCACCAGCTTTTTGAGGTTGACCCAGACATTCCCGGCCACCAGACCAATTTTACTTTCACGCTGGTTGGCGATATCAAGAACGATAGTAGTATCTTCCTTCATGACAAAAGTTGTCATATCAGCAAAACTCAGAATGGCACCAGAACGAGTCAGCGTTCTGATTCTGTCGTTGTGATGCAAAGGTGTAGACAGTTCGGCAAAAATATAGGCATCGTCATCTTCGCTGTCAGGGCGAACGTTAACTTCACCATGCAGATCACCAAACTTGACGATAGTGACCCCGTTTTGAGCAAAACCGGGTGACAAAGAAAAAACAAAGGTCATCAGCAACAACAAAAGACCAATCCGCTTCATAATTCCGAAACTCCTCAAAAAAAACATCTTTTCTGGCTTATAGAGTGCAACTTAAACATTTGTAGTTACCATGGTACATATTATATGGTCAAGAAAAATATGGATCCTACTCAGTGAGGCATCGAAGGCCATGATAAAAAAATCTGCCCGGATCGGGCAGACTTAAGAAACACAGTTTAAGTGACCTGCAAAACTCACGTCATTGGGATTGCTTCGTCACTTCGTTCCTCGCAATGACTTTAATCCAGCGATTTTCAAATCGCTATAGAATAGACGCAGGCATCTCCTATGATTTGAAATTACTTCAAATATGTGCTCAACTGGCTTTCGAGATCACGGATGTTGAGCTCTAATTCTTCAGCAGCGATACCAAGCTGCTGAAAATTATCGGTGATTCTATTGTACACACTGTCTACTTCATCCATTTCGGCTGTGCGGAATTTTGAAGAGCTGGTAGCCTTGGCTGTCGTCTCATAGAGGCGCTGGGCATTTGTATATTGCCGCCGAACCTTGGCGAAATTACTCATGATCTTAACCGAAGAAACAAAGCGCGTTTCTTTTTCGGCTACGGTAGAATCAGACAAAGCGTTATAAGCAGTGATTTCGTTCTGCAGAACAACTATCTGATCAGACAGTGTGTCATCTATCTGCGACAACTCTGTTATTGTAGCAGAATCAATTTCCACTACTGCCAGAGATCGCATCAGTGTGCTTATAGCTACCTGCTGATCTGTTATCGACTTCAACAACGCCTGAGCTTCAATGCTTGTCGGATTTTCAGAGATAAGGGCAGAAACTTTCTCAAGCAATGGCTCAAGAGACACCAGCGCCATCGAGCATGTCTGCTGGGCTTCCATGAACCAGTCCTGGCTGTTTCCATTCGGACTGCTTGAAATAACAGCCCGGACAGCATCTACCTCAGATACGGTCTGAGCAAGTTCATTGCTGACGAGCTCAATTTCAGTCTGCAACTCTTCATTTATCACGGCTGAAAGCTTGAACTGATAACGTATTATCTTGGCCGCCTGAGATTGGTTTGCCTGCACTCGCGCGAGAACTGCTGCGATCTCACGCAGCAGGCCTGCCAGCTGGACAGCATTTGCAGCAGGCAAGCCGGGGGTTTGCATTGCAAGATCAACCTTTTTGCGCATGGAACCGAGAATCAGATTGTCTTCAAGAATAATCCCGAGAAAGCGCTCAGCGTCTTTCTGCAATTCCAGAACTTCGGCTTCTTCAACCGTGGTCTGGGCAAGCATGCGCGTAAACGCCTCGTTGATGCGTGAGAACTCAGCTGTTTCTGATTCAAGAATGCCTTTCAGAACATCTGGAACTTCGTTCAACTCTATCGATTCACCAAGACGCGAGATGTCTTCTTCCCATTTTTTCTGCTCGGCAGCGACATCTATCTCTTTCTTCTCAGGCTTGGCACCTTTCTTAATTATCAGTTCTTCACCTTCTTGGAGTTCGACTATCTCTCTGGTTTCCTTGATCAAGATGCTGGCAATACCGCGCAAGACCTGAACGCGGTCTTCACCACTACTGGTCGAGCAGGTAATGTTGGTACCCTTGATGCCGGCGACCGCCTGCCCCATTTCTACTTCAAGTGATCCATCAGCTGCCATCTTTTTGAGATTCACCCAGATATTTCCAGCCAGAAGACCAACTTTACTGGTCTTTTCGTTGGCTATGTCGAGTACAATCGTCGTATCTTCCTTGAGCACAAAAGTAGTCATGTCAGCGAAACTCAAAATGGCCCCGGAGCGTGTCAAAGTCTTGATGCGGTCATCATGATGCAGCGGCGTAGCGAGCTCGGCAAAAATATAGGCATCATCGTCTTCAGAGTTCGGTCGCACATTTACTTCGCCGTGCAGGTCACCAAATTTGACTATCGAAGTGCCATTGTCGGCAAACACCTGCGAGTAAGAAAACAAAAACGCGACCAGCAGTAATAAACCAATGCGTTTCATCAGCGCGGGGCTCCTCATAAAAAACTGTCTACAGCTAATTCATGTCTTTAACTTTAATTGCTAACACGACACCGCCACCAAGGTCAATTTTTTTACGCCTTCCAGCCATGCGAGACTACTTGATGGTTCGGCTGATTGAGCCATTGTTCCCGGCGTTGTCACGCACCTCCAGAGAGACCTTGTGGTTGCTGCCAGCAGGCCTGACCACATAAATTTCGGCTTTATCCGGATCTGAGTAGACTTCGGTCTTCTTGCCGGCAACGGTTGCACTGGCACTGAGATAATCGACGCCTTCACCAAGGTCTGAAACCCTGAAAACATAGACCGGGCCGAGATGATAATTTTTGTCCTTGCGCGAATAACTGAGAACCGGCGCAATCAAGTCTTCCAGAATCACAAAACTGCCACCAGTGCGGGTCGTAAAAGTCAAAACTCCCTGTTCGACCTTCTCGCCATTATGAGAATATTTGCCACTCTCAGACACATTGTAAATTCCAAGCTTCTGAAGGCTGCCCGAGTAACTTTCCGGCCGTATACTGATTTTGGCTTCTGCGTCAAAGACTTTTTCTGAAGGCATAAGCGTCCAGACAGCGCTGTAGGGCTTAAGAATTCCTCGCTTCGCGTTCCCGCCAGGAACAGGCTTTTCAATCGTCCGCAGAAAAGAACAAAATGTCGGAAAATGCAAAGAGTTGCGGGCAAATACCACACTGGCGTCAGGCAACGGCGACAGAGTGGCGCCCTCAGGACCGACCAGCATTGTCTCTGGCAAAATTTGCCTTTCACCGAGCCAGGCACCATGCTGCCAACGTTTTTCTTTGGGAAAAGCAATCTCGACCCTGGTATCGCCAAACAATGCTTTGAGTTTTGCAGTTTCGCCACGACTGTCACGACAGGTAACCATTCCGGCTTCTTTTGTGATCTTTGGCCCCTTTCCTCGGGTGCCTATTACCACAAGAGTATAATCGGTCTGTTCGAAGCTATCGAAGCTGAAACTGGAGAGCTCAGAAGCTTCGATTTCGCTGGCAAAATCGAGCGGATGGTTAACGATGCTGCCAACTGCCGAGATTCGATTGCCGCCAAAATCTTCAGCATTTATTGAGAATTCAGCGCAATTCCCGGCGAACGAACCTGCATCAAAGATTCCGCTCCAGGCAGGATGGCCAGCAGAAAAATAGAGGGTGTCAAAGGGCCATTTGAACAGAGTATAGACATAACCGGTCCCCTTCTGATTCGATTTGAAATAGTCGTAAACCCATGTCGCCTGGCGGCTCTGGTCATAAGTATAACGGTGGAACACACGCTCTATCAGCATAGTATCATTCACTTCAAGATTGATGTTCTCGACTCCATAACGGTTGCCATCGCCATTTGTATCGGAAATACCTGCCTGTAGACCTATTTTGCCAAAAACAGCCGGAACCGGATTCAGCTGATAAAGCACGGCGGTTTTCTTTGAGAGATTATAACGTTGTGGCAGAAAACTGCCATCAATTACACAGGCATAGGAAAGCGGTTCGATATAGAAGTGATGAAAAACTGGAATGATGCGATCGACTGGCCGATAGCCGAACATGGCAGGAGCCAGAGGCTCGTCTGAGAAATTGCGCATTTCAAAATGCAGGTGCGGCGGACCGCTGCCGGACTCACCAGAAAGAGCTACCACCTGCCCCTTTTTAACCGGAAAGCGCTCAGGCGTAAAAAAGTCGTTTATACCATGACGACTCCCCATTTTAGCGAGTTTGGCATCGACATATTCTTTGAGCGGCCCCTGAAAATCTTGAAGATGCCCATATACTACTCTTGCGTTCAAGCCTGGGTGATCTATGTAGAGTGCATATCCATAACCCCTGAACTGCACACCGACACGCGAGACAAAACCATCGGCAATCGCTACGACCGGCAACCCGTTGCGGCGTTGCGTGCGCAGGTCGATGCCGGCATGCAGGCGCATACCACGGAATTCCGCGAAACTCGAACTTTGCGAAATCTCAATATTAAGAGGCCAGACTACTTTATCAGCGGCTGACGCGGTGCAGACAATCAGAATGAACAACATACAGTAGAGGTATTTCAAAGCAAACTCCTTGTCATAGGGGTTGGAACCCGGAACAACATCAGACAGAGAAAACAGGATACCCCCAGAGTTCACAAAATGCAATGCACCTGGTGTGCCTGCCAGTAATTTTCGGTCAAACTATCAGTTATTCTACACGAGTCTGCTCGTCGACTCCACTCTGCCCGGCATAGCTTTAGCGGGGCAGTGTCAGCGAAGAAGAAAGGTTGCACTGAGACACAAAGACACAAAGAAGAGAAGCAAAGGTTCACGCAAATCCTCAGAGGCAAGGATACGCAGAAGACGAGTTAGATAGAAAAAGTGAGAAACTCGATAGCGATTCCGAGACCCGATAGCGATAACGATGAAGAAGAAACGTGCAATCCTGGTCGTGCGCATAATCTTAATCGAAAGGTCGCAATAAGACATTAATAAGAGAAGAAAGCGTCTGTTGTCTACGAAATCGGCGGATTTCTTTCCTTTCTGTTCTGGCCTCGTTTTCGTGTCTTAGTGGCTTCGTGCGAAGATTTTGGCTTTCTGCCCGAGCCGTTATGATGATGGATGTGAGCGGCTGGAGAAGATTTTTTTATAAATCGCTAAGGGTTCGGAAAAATTATGACGATAAAGATAGTGGGAAACTATACAAAATTGATAAGGAAGGAGGTGAAACGATGAATAATGACATTTTGGCTGGTATTTCCGGGGTTTTTACGTTTGAACTACCCCAGAACAAGCAAAGTGCGACCGACAAATCAGCTTCCAGCGACTTCCTCAGCCTGCTACAGCAGCAACTGGGAGCAACTTCGGCTGAAAACATGGCTGGCGAAGTGACCGGCAATGCAAGAATCTATTCTTTCAGTGCTATCTCTTCAATCAACCCGTTACTGGCAGAACGTCCGGAAAAATTCGAAATTCCGGTGCGCAATGATCAGTTCAGGGAAGATGTAAGAGCACAATCATTCAGAGAAAAGTATGACAGTGTCAACGCCTCAGAAAGAAAAGACAAAGACGACAGCAGAACAGCAGAATCTGAAACCTCCGAAGAAGCTGGCAAAGAGAGTAAGAGCGAAGCGACAGAGCAGACAGAAAGCACTGACAAGCGAGTAGAAGCTGCCGAAGTTGAAACAGAAGCGGCAGAAACCGTAGCCGTTAGTGACGAAGCACTTCTAAAACTCGAAAGCCAGGTTGAAACACAAAACATTCCTGAAACTTCGGCTGGCGAAGCAGCTGATCTCGTAAAAACGGCTGAAAACGCAGACAACTTGGGTGCGAACAGAGTTTCTGACAGTGAAGCCGAAGTCAGCGTCGCGAATGACAAAAAGTTAGATTATGCGGCCCTGGTCGAGGAACTTGCAGGCACGCTGACCGAAGACGAAAAGGTTGCTCTGGCAGAAGTTCTACAAAGTCTTACGCCGCAGGAACTTGCTGCTCTCAGCGAATCACCAGAATCATTCAAAGAAGTTCTCGGTGAACTGATCGATGCGATGCCTGATTCAGAAGCAAAAGACGAGTTACTGACGCTGGCAGAATCGCCTGAACTGATGCAATTGCTGCAAAATCTGGCCGATCAGCAGAAAGCCGCCGAAGTAGCCAACGCGCAGCAGAGCATGCCTCAGACCGATTCTGAGACAATCGTTCAAGAGGCTGTAGTTGTCGAGCACGAGCAGAAACAAGGTGATAAAAATAGTGAAGAACACGCAGTCAGTCACGACCCGGCTCAACTGGCAACAGTCGTAGAAGCTGCCGATGCAGTCGTTGCCAACAATTCCGAAGGCGAAACCCTGACTGAAGAAAAAGCAGCGAGCGACACAGAACGTCACGAAACCACGAGAAATACCAAAGAAAAGAATGTCGAAACCAGCCAGCTCAGTGAAACCAGTGAGCAGCCGAAAAACGAAGAAAGTCTGCGCGAAGAGTTCAAGCGTCTGAATCAGCCGATCAACGAAGCAGCCAGCTCGAGCGACCAGGCCGAAACAGCCGATGAACCAGTGCTCGCAAACAAATCCAATATGCAGACG
>Ga0123335_1003626_pt1 | contig 21261 bp, 20 predicted proteins | sample BiotimSIPDNA_2_FD_89707 | JGI IMG/M metagenome (GOLD analysis project Ga0123335, IMG submission 89707) | Anaerobic biogas reactor microbial communites from Washington, USA - Biogas_R2 time_0 SIP DNA | ecosystem: Engineered > Bioreactor > Anaerobic > Unclassified | place: Washington, USA...
AAATATGAGCAAGATGAACAGCAGTCTTTCGGAAATGAAACAAGAAATGCAGCAAAAAAACCAAGCCGAAAATTTTATGAATATGATGAATATTACAAGCGATCTGATAAATCTTTCCAAAGAACAGGAAGAGCTGAAAAAGAATACCGAAAAAGCCGGCAGAAGCATAAAACCGGACGAAAGTAATATAAAACAGCAAAGTGAATTGAATTCGGATATAGGAAGCATTATCAACCGGATGTCGGACCTTTCGAAAAAATCGTTTGCAATTACACCGGAAATGGCTAAGATTTTAGGAGAGGCGCGCGGACAGATGTCCAACTCCATAAAAAATATGATGGACGGAAACAGCCGGCAGGCAGTGTTTAACCAGCAAGCCGCAATGGCAAATTTGAACAAAGCAGCTTCGACGCTTAAAAATATGATGAGTCAGATGATGAACGGAGAAGGCGGGAGCAGCGGAATGATGCCGATGATGCAGCAGCTTAAGCAGATGAGCCAGCAGCAGATGCAGCTTAACGAACTTACTAAGATGATGAATCAGGGAAGTCTTTCGGGCAAGCAGATGCAGGAGTTAAAAAGACTTGCGCAGCAGCAGGCGGCAATCCAAAAATCGCTTGAACAGCTTAACAAAGAAGCAAAAGAAGCAGGCAGAAGCAAAAAGCTTGCATCGAACCTCGAGAAAATAATTGAAGAAATGCAGGAAGTTGTAAACGGGATGAATACACAGAAGGTTGATGATAATCTTATCAGAACACAGGATAAAATCCTTTCAAAATTGCTTGACGCACAGAGGTCGGTAAACGAAAGAGATTTCGAAAAAAAACGCGAAGCAAAAACCGGGAGAGAGTTTAATATTCAGTCCCCGGATGAGCTTGATTTAGACAACGAAACCATTAAAAACAGACTGCGTGATGAATTAATGAAAGCGGCAAAAGAAGGCTACAGCAAAGATTACCAGGAGTTAATAAAAAAATATTTCGAAATGCTGGAATCGAATACAAATTGATTTTATCAGCACATAATTCTTTTACAGATTCAGCACATAAAGCGGTTCTTCTTCAATTTTATCGCCTTTGTAATAAACTTTTTCAAGATATAATCCCGAAGGAGGAGCAGTATATTTTGCAGGCTCTTTGCTATCCTTGTTCAAAAACAAGCTGACTTTATCGAGTGTAATTCTTCCTCTTCCAACTTCAACAAGAACACCGACCATCCGGCGAACCATTTTCCAAAGGAAATGCGAACCGACAATGTGAATTAGAATGGAAGTTTCGCTTTCGTAAATATGGCATTTATCAATTTTAACTTTTGTCGATTTTTCATCAGGATCATCATTGCCGAATGAACGGAAATCATTCATCCCTTCAAACAATTCAGCCGCCTGTCCCATTTTGCGGGCATCCAGTTCATCTTTTATCCACCAGACAAGTTTTTTACCGAATGCAGTGCGCCTTTTGGAAATATGATAAACATAACTGCGGGAAACTGCATCGTGGCGGGCGTGAAAATTGGAAGATACTTTTTCTACATTAAGGATACAAATATCAGCCGGAAGAAGATCATTTATCTTCATCCTGATTATATGAGGAGCGAGCATAGTTTTTACATCGAGATGTGCTACCTGAAAAAGTGCGTGAACCCCGGCATCGGTTCGTCCCGCGCCGTAAAGCTCAAAATTATCGGTATTAAAAACCTCGCGGCAGGCTTCCATAATTTTTCCCTGCACAGTCGGCTGGTTTTTCTGAAACTGCCAGCCGTTAAACCTCGTGCCTTCATATTCTATCGTTAATTTAAATCTTCCCATTTAAATTTCCGGTTAATAACAATAGCACAAAAAATAAGTATAAAAAGCATAAATAAACAGTTTCAAATGTCGAAATAAATTATTTCCCCGATTATTTTTTTTGGAGTTGAGTAAAAACAAACTTAAAGCAAAAGGCATCGAGTTGGTTTGTAATGCTAACCAACTGAAATTATTAGCTGAGGATGGGAAATAATACAAGACTGATGTAATTGATACAGAGCAATTTATCAGGCTCGTTCAGTCAGTCCCAAATAAAAAAGCTAAACCATTGAAGATAAGAAAAAAGGTTTGCCGGATAAATTAAGATAAATGATAATTTTCTCTGATTTATTCGCTCCGTTCCCTCACCACAACTTCAAACAGCTTTATCGTTAAAATTATAATTTTGTTTTGTTATATTTCACTATCAAAACAGGAAAATATATGATACCGGAAATTATTCTTTTAAAGGGCGAAGAAGACAGACTTTTAACAAATCATCCGTGGATTTACAACAACGAAATATATTCAGACGATGTTGCCGCCGAAGCAGGCAGCATTGTTGATGTTCTTAATTCGAAAAAGAAATTTCTGGGAAGAGGCTTTTACAATCCTCATTCAAAAATAAGAGTGCGCATTTTAACGCATGAAAAGGAAGAAATTAACAAAGACTTTTTTAAGAAAAGAATTTTAAGTGCCTGGAATTACAGGAAAAGTCTGGGATACAATGATTTTTGCCGCGTAGTTTTTTCGGAAGCGGATTATCTGCCGGGACTTATAATTGATAAGTTTCAGGATTATTTTTCTATCCAGACTCTTTCATTCGGAATGGAGATTCGCAAAGCTGAAATAGTTGAAATTATCAACGAAATATTTAACGCGAAAGGAATTTACGAGCGGAATGACGCGACCGTAAGAGTGCTTGAAGGTCTTACCGAGCAGAAAGGATTTTTAAGCGATGAATTCCAAACGGAAATTATTGTAAAGGAAAACGGTTTGCAGTTTTACGCGGATTTAGCCGGCGGACAAAAAACCGGTTACTATTTTGACCAGCGGGAAAACCACGCAGCAATTGAGCCTTATGTGAAAAATGCAAAAGTTCTGGACGCTTTTTCTTATACCGGCGGTTTCGGAATTCACGCGGCGCATTACGGAGCTTCAAAAGTTATTTCAGCGGATATTTCCAAACCAGCGCTGGATATTCTGCAAAAGAATGCGAAACTGAACGGCTTGGAAAAAAAGATTGAAACTGTTGAAGCAAATGTTTTTGAATACTTGAGGTTTTTAAAAGATGGCAATTCGGAATTTGATACGGTTATTTTAGATCCTCCACCGTTTTGTAAAAACCGCGCCTCATTGGATCAGGCATTTAAAGGGTATAAGGAAATAAACCGCCGCGCGCTGCAACTACTAAAAAAGGACGGCTATTTAATAACTTGCAGCTGCTCGTTCCATATGCTTCCAGAGTTTTTCATGGAAATGTTAAAAGAAGCCGCGATGAATACAGGTAAAAGTCTGCAAATAGTTGAAAACCGTATGCAGGCAAAAGACCATCCGGTTCTGCTCGGTTTCGAGGAATCGCATTACCTGAAATGTATTATTGCGCGGGTTGTGTGAGTGAAGAAAAATATTTGCTATATTATCAAATCATTAACTTTCTTCATAAATTTACGTTAGTGTTTTTCTTACATAATTTTTAATCAATAACAGGTTTTAAGATGAAACAAAAATTTTTGATTTATTTTGTATTAACCTTTTTTACAGTTTTAAATGCACAGGAGAGAAAAATTGAATTTACTGAATTCGATCTTTCAAACGGGCTGCATGTAATTCTTCATCAGGATAATTCCACACCGATTGTTGCCGTTAGCGTTGCATATCATGTCGGTTCAAAAAATGAAGATGCCAAAAGAACAGGTTTTGCACATTTCTTCGAACATTTAATGTTTACCGGAACCGAAAATATAAAAATCGGCGAACTGGATAAACTCCTTGAAAATGCCGGAGCAGCAAACAATGCTTATACTACTCAGGATGTAACCTATTATTACGATATTCTGCCGTCAAACCAGCTTGAACTTGGACTTTGGATGGAATCTGAAAGGATGCTTCATCTTAAAATTGACAGCAACAGTGTTGAAACTCAGCGCAAAGTTGTTAAAGAAGAAAGAAGTTCGCGTTACGATAACAAACCTTACGGCTCGCTTTGGGAAACAGTATTTAAAAATGCTTATAAAAAACATCCTTACAGATGGACTCCTATAGGTTCTGTCCAGTATATCGATAAAGCCACAATCGAAGAATTCCGCGAGTTTTACAAAAAGTATTATGTGCCCGAAAATGCTGTTTTGGTTGTTGCCGGAGATATTAATATTGATGAGGCAAAAGAACTTGTTCAAAAATATTTTTCGGATATTTCACGCGGAAAAGAAACAATTAAAAGACCGGATATTACCGAACCATCACTTGCCTACACTGTACGAGATACGGTTTACGATAATATTCAGCTTCCGCTAGTTCTTTATGCTTACAGAATTCCCGAACAGAAAAGCGATGAAATGTACAAACTTAATATGCTTTCGGATCTTTTAACCGACGGAGAAAGCAGCAGATTGCGCAAAGTGCTTGTGGATGAAAAAAAACTGGCAATAGAAGTTTCGTCTTTTCTTTATTCGCTGGAAGACCCAGGGCTTTTCGTAATTTATGCGTTAGCTAATTACGGTGTATCGGTAAACGATATTAAATATGCTTTGAATAAGGAAATTGAAAAAGTTAAATCCGAAATGATTGATGAATACGAATTTACTAAGCTCAGAAACAATGTTGAAAGTCAGGTTGTTAGCAGCAACTCAACAATGGAAGGAATTGCCGAAGAACTGGCAATGAATTATATTTTCCATAACAATACAAATCTGATTAACAAACAGCTCGAAAAATATATGAAGGTTACGCGCGAGGATATTCTGAATTGCGCAAAACAATATCTTCCCGAAAACGGAAGGGTACAGATAATTTATTTGCCAAAAAGCAAAATGAACACTCAAAACTGAGAAGATATTTATGGAGAAGATGATGATGAAGTATTTAATATTTATAATGGTTTTAGCCTCGAACCTGATTTTTGCACAATTAGACAGAAGCAAAATGCCGGCTCCCGGTCCTGCGCCGGAAATTAAAATTCCAGATTACGATTCGTTTATTCTGAATAACGGACTTACAGTATTTGTTATCGAAAATAACAAGGTTCCTAAAATTTCCTTTTCGCTTATTATAAACCGCGACCCTGTTTTTGAAGGTGAAAAAGCCGGATATATAAATGTTACGGGCGAATTGATGCGCACAGGCACAAAAACGCGCACTAAAGAACAGCTCGATAAAGAAATTGATTTTATAGGAGCCAGCTTAAGCACAAGCTATAATTCTGTTTCTGCCTCGGCTGTTTCGCACCATAAAGAAAAACTTATGGAACTTATGTCCGATATTATTTTAAATGCCGAGTTCCGCCAGGATGAACTTGATAAAATTATAACGCAGACAAAATCTGGACTTGCAGCATCAAAAGAAAATCCGAATTCGATTGCAAACAACGTACGAAAATCGGCAGTTTACGGAACCGAACATCCTTACGGAGAAATTGTTACTGAAGAATCCGTAAGCAGAATAAAGCTTGAAGATTGTAGAAATTATTACGAAACCTATTTTTCACCGGGCGCTGCTTATCTTGCTGTGGTAGGGAATATTTCGAAAAAAGATGCAGAAGTTTTAGTAAAAAAATATCTTTCAAAATGGGAAAAGAAACAAATTCCTAATTTCGGATACAAGTCTCCTTCTTTGCCAAAAGCTAACACTTTTTGTCTTGTTGACCGCCCTGCATCAGTACAGTCCGTAATAAACGTAAGTTATCCTGTAAATTTAAAGCCGGACAGTAAAGATGTAATTCCAGCAAGTCTAATGAATGCAGTTTTAGGCGGGTCGTTTAATGCAAGACTGATGCAAAACCTCCGTGAAGACAAAGGATATACTTACGGAATCCGTTCCTCATTAAATCCGGATAAGCTTACAGGTTTTTTTAATTCATCCTGCGAAGTAAGAAATAAAGTAACCGACAGCGCAATTGTTCAGATACTGCACGAAATGAAGAAACTTAGAACCAAAGAGGTTCCCGCAAATGAACTTCAAAGTATGAAAAATTACATTACCGGTTCGTTTGCCCGTCAGCTTGAACGTCCTGAAACTATTGCCCGTTTTGCAATAAATTCTGCAATATATAATTTACCGGAAGATTATTACCGCGAATATCTTAAAAATCTTCAGGATGTTGAACCCGAAACTATAAAAGAAATGGCTAATAAATATCTTCATCCCGAAAACACTTATATTGTTGTAGTCGGTAAAGCAGATGAAATTTCAGATGATTTAAAAAAACTGAGTGCTTCCGGAAACATTGTTCATTATGATGCTGAAGGGAAAAAATACGACCCGTCGGTGAAGAAAATTCCAGCCGGACTTACTGGCAGCGATGTAGTTGAAAAATATATCCGCGGAATAGGCGGAAGAGGGAAAATCAGCTCGATAAAAGATATGACTTCCGTTTATCAGACAACCGCAAACGGATTAAACATAAAACTGACAATTATTCAGAAAAATCCGAATAAAATTTATCAGGAAATAGATGCAAATATTTTCAAGCAGAAAACTATATTCGATGGCAAAACCGGAGCCCGATTAAACGGCGATGTAAAAACTTCAATAAGCGCTTCGGAAATTGAACTTGTTAAATTCAACTCTACTTACAGTAACTGGCTTAATCTTAGCAAACTTGGCATAAAAACAAAAATTACAGGAATTGAGCAGATAAAAGGCAAAGACTGTTATAAAGTTGATTTTTCATTTAAGGACGGAAATTCTTTTTCTGCATATTTCGATAAAGAAACCGGCTTGATGACAAAGCAGACTACACCTCTGGTTACTGAGCAAGGCTCATTTACTACCGAGCTTTATTATGATAATTACGATGAAGTTAAAGGAATTAAACTTCCAAAAACAATTAAGCAGGTTGTTGCAGGACAGTCTTTTACTTTCAATCTGGTTTCGCGTGAAATAAACAAAGGAGTGAAAGATTCAGTTTTTAAAATTGATTGATATGAAATTTAATTCAGCAATTTAAAATGAAAAAGTCCGGCGTTTTTTGCCGGACTTTTCAATAATTATTCATTCTCAACTATTAACTGTTTTTCCTATCTCATTTTTTCCAGAATATAACCAAGAAGTTCTTTTTTATTTACTCTCGTCTGTTCCATCGAATCGCGTTCGCGCACAGTTACAGTCTGGTCTTCAAGAGTCTGTGTATCAACAGTAATGCAGAAAGGAGTTCCTGCTTCATCCTGCCGGCGGTATCTTCTGCCTATTGCGCCTTTATCATCATAAAAAACGCGCATAAAGGGACGAAGGTCTGCTTCAATTTCACGTGAAATTTCCGGCATACCGTCTTTGTTTACAAGCGGAAATATTGCAGCTTTTATAGGTGCAATTTTTGGATGGAATCTCATTACAACGCGAAGTTCCCCGTTTACTTCTTCCTCTGCATAAGAGTCGATTAAAAATGCCATAAACGAGCGGCTTGCTCCGGCAGATGTTTCTATAATGAAAGGAATATATTTTTCTTTAGCTTCCTCATCAAAATATTTCATCGATTTACCCGAATATTCTTCGTGCCTGCCTAAATCGAAGTTTGTTCTGTTATGAATTCCTTCAATTTCGCCCCAGCCGAACGGGAACAAATATTCAATATCGGTAGCTTCTTTGGCATAATGCGCAAGTTTATCTTTAGGATGATCGTGGTATCTTAATTTTTCAGGGGTCATTCCTAAGGATTTGAACCATTCAAGACGCGCTGCTTTCCACTGATCGTAATATTTTTTGTCGTCGCCGGGTTTTACAAAATACTGCATTTCCATCTGTTCAAATTCGCGTGTGCGGAACAAGAAATTTTTAGTGTTTATTTCATTACGGAAAGCTTTTCCTATCTGGGCAATTCCAAAAGGAAGTTTCTGCCGGCTTGCATTCTGTACGTTAAGGAAATTTACAAAAATGCCCTGAGCAGTTTCGGGACGAAGATAAACTGCATTTCCTTCTTTTTCTACGGGACCGATAAAAGTGCGGAACATAAGATTAAACTGGCGCGGTTCGGTAAAGCTGCCTTTAACGCCGCAATTCGGACATCCTGTATGGGCTAAAAGATCGAATGCTATTTCTTTGTTCTCAAGAACTTTTGTAAATATTTCGGATAGGTCGCTGATCTCATTCTTAATACTTTCAAATTTTTCTAATTTCAACTGATCGCCGATTTTTAGAGCTTCTTCAAAATCTTTTAATGCGTGCTCTTTTTTCTTTTCGGATATTCCTTCTTCGAGGGTATCGAGGCGGTAACGCGCTTTGCAATTTTTGCAGTCAATCATCGGATCGGTAAAATTTTCTACGTGACCGCTGGCTTCCCAAACACGCGGATGCATTAATATTGAAGCATCCAGCCCTTCAACATCTTCGCGGTAAGTCATAAATTTCCACCATTCTTCCTTGATATTCTTTAACAATTCAACACCAAGCGGACCGTAATCCCAGCAGCCGTTCAAGCCGCCGTATATTTCACTCGACTGAAAAACAAAGCCCTTTCTTTTTGCAAGCGATACTATTTTCTCAAGTACGTCATTTTGTTTTTTATTCTGTTGTGCGATGGTAAACCTCAAATTTATTTTTTTACTGTGCAAATATAATCAAGTTTGGAATTCGCTGATACACTTTTTAAGTTCGGTTTTAAGATAATTTTGTATTGTTTTATATTTTTCTCTGTCCACAGAACCTTTCTTAAATGAAATTTCCAAAAGATTCAAACTGCCGGAAATGTAATTCAATTTAATAAGTTTATTATCTTTTAAGGCAATAATGTGATTTTCAATCGTTTTAAAATCACCCCGCTCAACCGGTCCCGAAAGCGATGCTGCTGTTCCTTTTTCTGCAAGATTGTTTAATGTGCGTTCCATAATCGGTTTAAGAAGCTGCGCTGGGAAAATATCGCCTTCCCACGATTGGGCAAACATATTTTCGGCGTTCGAATATTCCGATACGAGCATATTCGAAGCAAACACTCCCGCAAGGTGATAATAAATTTTTCCTTCGGATGAAATCCGGAACGGTTTCAGACCAATGCTTTTGGCAAGATTGAAAATAAGAGGAAATGTTTTATCATCAGCTTCGGCAGCAGTAAGTATATTTTTTATTTCTACAGCTTTTTTTGAAGGGAAAGTCTGCATAATATGAAGTGAAGCAACAGAAGCATTTCTTTCTTTAAGGATTTTAATTGAATCCGAATTTTGTGCGCCCGAAAGGTGAATGAAAATTTTTCCGGTTAAATCAATATTTAAATTATAAACTGTTTGTGCTGTACTTTCAATCTGTTCGTCATTTACAGAAATGAAAATTATTTCCGAAAACAATGCTTCGGAGTATTCTGTTGAGAACCTGCAGTTTTCAAATTGGTTTGCAAGAGCTTTTGCTGAATGTATTGAACGGCTTACAATGCAGTCTATTTTATATTCCTGTCCGGCTAAAGCTTTTGAAAGTGAGTGCGCAACTTTGCCTGCGCCGATAAAGGAAATTTTACTCATCATTTCTGCCGTAAATTACCGCTGATAAATACCCTACAACTTCGTGGTTTTTACCCGATACCATTCCTGAATGAGTCCGTGAAAGAATTTTTGATTTTTTGAAACCGAGAATATAGGCAGCTTTCAACAACGCTGCTATTCCGCCTCCGCCGCAAGCTTCGCATTGATTTTCATTAAGCGCTTTCTGAAAACCTTCGTAATCGAAATCCGAAATCTTCTTTTCGGCAACAGCATCAAGTTTATCAGCTACAGATGAAGAATAAAAATGCGAAAGATCGGAACTGGCAATTACAATAGTTTCTTCATCCCAAACCGCAGCAACAGCTTCTGCAAGCGCATCCACAAATTCTTTCCGCTGATCGCCCATAACGGCAGGAACAATTTTAATTTTTTCATTAATCATTTGTAAAAAAGGCAGATGCACTTCAACGGCGTGTTCGGCTTTGTGCCCGTTAGTTCCTTCAAATATCAAATTGCTTTTTGAAATAAGCACAGCGCTTTTTGCCGTATCAATTTCTACAAGTCCGAGCGGAGTTTTATATGCATCACCGTTAAAAATGCAAATTCCCGGGAAATATTCGCGATGGCTTGGCGAAATAATTACTGCCGTTTTTATTTTTTTCTGCTTTATAATATTATAAGCAAATGCTGCGGTTCTGCCGGAATAAATATAACCTGCGTGAGGAACGACAATGCCGAAAATATCCTCGTACTTTTCTTCGGGAAGATTTTTCATCAAACTGATAATATCAGATTTCAGCGTTTTTGCATCGCTTTCGTAAAACATTCCAGCTACGGCAGGTTCACGTATTGTGCTCATATTCTTCCCTTTCGGAAAATACTGCGGCTGTAAACATTTCAATATTTAAAGTTTTTTTCTTCCACTCGTATGGCGGCAGACCTGCTTTTTGGCACAATGCGGTCAGAAATCCTTCTTTATCCATTCCATGCTCTTTAGGAACCTGCGGCAGTAAAAGTCCGCGGTTATATCTCTCGCTTAAAATCAGTCCGTGCTTTCCAACCACAATATCGTCATAGGAATTCATTTTAAAGGGTTCGGAAAGGATTGAGATTTCGATGGAAATTTCATTTAATTCGTTCTTTTCAAGCGGGGTAAATCTGGTATCTTCCTGCGCCGATTTTTTTGCAACTATGGGCAGAAGCTCAATCAATGGTCTGTCCGAAACAATATAGCCCACGCATCCCCTGAGCATTTTATTGATTGTTAAAGTTACAAAAGCACCGCATTTTTTTTTCAGCGCGGGATATTTTTCTTTATCGATTTTTAATTCTTCTGCCGGCTCAAATATTTCGGCGATGGAATTTCTTACAATTTTAAGCATTAACTGCTTTTCTTCTTTTGTAATTTCCATAACATTATCAATTATTTATTGTAGTTGTAAACTATAATTTTTTTTGTCTCTTGCAACAAGAAAAGTTGGTTCCCTTTAATAAAAAAACAATCGGGCATCAGTTTGCTGCAATTTTTATTTATTATTTCTTCCAAAACAGTTTTATCCGAATTCAAATCCGCAGCCCTGAAAATATTGTTGTAGCTTTTATTTTTATTATGCGTATGAAAATTATAAAGCAAAACATCGTTGAAACAGGCATATTCAATAATCCCTTCAATCTTATTTTTCTGATAAATATCATTTAAAATCCGCATTGAATTTCCTTCAATTTTTTGTTCAGGGAAAAACCTTTCGGGAAAAACATAATCAGAAAAATCTTCTGCCTCCGTTGCTTTTTCGTGAAGCATTTTAAATTCTGTCTCATCAGGAATTTCTGAAATCATCTTTCCTGTAAAGAAATCCACAGCAAAGTTTTTGTTTGTTTCGAAACCTCTTTTAAAACAATAAATTTTTTCTTCGAAGAAAAAAGAATAGGCGAGATCATCGTGCTTCCATAAAAACTTTTCATTTTTAATATCGTAAGCAAATAATCCGATATGCCCGGGCAAATCCGGTTTTACAAATTTGTGAAAAATTACAATGCTGTTATAAACCTTTTCAACTCCCGTCCAGAACTTTTCTTCGAGTTGGAAATTTTTTATAACGGAATTTCCGTTTTCGAGATTTAAATAGCTGAAATAAACCTGTTTTTTTACTGTATCGCGGGTTTCAACCAAAAGATATCCGTTATTGTCGGGTATAATGCGCCAGATATTTCCTTTCCCTTCAAATTCAAAATTCTTTTTTAACTTTGCCATTATCAGCGTCTCTTTAATTTTTGTTTTTAAGATTTTAAAAGCAGCTTATTTAAAGATGCTTTGAATTCTTTAATTTCCACAGGTTTGTTAAAAACGCTCTTTATTCCCATTTTCTGGTATTCTTCTTTCAGCGTTTTATTAATATTTTCCGATAAGATTATAATTCCCGGTTTTACCTCAAAATTTCCCAAAGCAATGTGCTTTACAAGCTGAAATCCGCTCATACCTTCCAAAAAATGTTCGGTAAGCAGCAATACCGGCTGATGTTTTTTAATTTTTTGCAAAGCTTCGTAACCATTGGAAGCCTCAATAATTTCGTATCCCGATACTAAACTCTGAATTAATTTCCTGTAAAGAATTCTTTCGGTTTTTTGTCCGTTTACAAGCAAAATCTGGTTTGAAACAACGGGAAGAGTAAAATAGAAAACCGAGCCTTTGCCGGGTTCGCTTTCCACCCAGATTTTTCCGTTATGTTTATTTATAATATCCTTACAAAGAGAAAGCCCAAGTCCTGTGCCTTTTTCACCTTTTGTTCCGCGCGAAGTAAATTTTTCGTCAATCTTAAATAATTTTTCTAAATTCTCCTTCAAAATTCCAACTCCGTTATCCGAAATTGCAAAAAGATATTTGTTTTCTTCGGACTGAGGTTTTGCTGTAATTGTAATTTTTCCGCCGGGATTTGTAAATTTTATTGCATTCGAAACAAGATTTATAATTACTTGAAGAACAAGTTCTTTATCAGCTTTCACAAATATTTCGTTTTCGTATCCGGAAACAATGCTTATGTTTTTTTCGAATGCCGCTCCGTTAAGCATTTCGGAGGCTTTGCTGAAAATTTCGGAAATATTGATTTTTGAAGGCTCGAATTTGATTCTTCCGGTCTGAAGCCTTGTCCATTCAAGCAGCGAATTTACAAGATTTAAAGTGGTTCCGGCAGATTCGCTTATGTAATTTAGATATTCACGTTTTTTATCATTACTTATATTTTCGTTTTCAAGCAGATAGTTACTGTAACCGATTATTGACGAAAAAGGCGAGCGCAAATCGTGCGAAATTATCGAAATAAATCTGTCTTTTTTTTTGTTCTTTTCGGTAAGTCCGGCTATTTCGTTTTCAAGTTCCTGCTCTTTAAGTTTTTCGAACGTAACGTTTTTTGCCAGACTGAATATACTTTTTACAGATCCGTCATTGTTTCTTTCAACTGAAAACGAATTGGAAAGCCATATTATGTTTCTGTAATAATCATAAATTCTGCATTCAATTTTTTCTTCCGTCAGAACAGAATCGTTATAAATCCTGCGGAAAAAATCCGTGATTTTTTTTCTGTCGTCCGGTACAATCAATTTAACCCAAAGCAGATTGTTGATTAAAAAATCATTTGCTGCATAACCTGTTAAATCTTCAACACCCGGCGAAACATATTCTGTTATAAATTTCCCGTTCTTTCTGTATCCCGACCAATAAAAAGAACCGGAAAGTTTTTCTGCCCTTGTTACTAAATTTTTATTGCTATCTGCTTTTACTTCAGAAAATCCCGGAAATATTTGAAGAAATAGATAATTTTTAATATTCTCCGATACGGAAATAACTGCTGAATATTCGTTTTCTTCTGAGATTTGAGCAGGCACAAAGCTAACAATCCGGTTTTGAAATTTTCCGCTTTCAAGCTCCTTAATTGCTCCGGCAAATGAAGGAATGCTTTTATTATGAACAAAATCCAAAGGATCGGTAAGATCATTTATCCCGCTTGTTTGGGAAGCAAATTCCCTGAATTTTTTGTTCGAATAAATTATTTTCCGTTCAAAAATAACCGCCGCCGGAAAACTGCAACAGGAAACCAATCCGAAAAGGATATCTGCTTTTTCTTCTGAATTATTGTTCTGTAAATTATCGTTCATTTTAGCTGTCGTACGAAACATTTATAAATTGCGTTCAGAAATATAAAATTTTAATAACAATTAACTTATTGCTTCAATTTTTTTTATGGAATGTGTAAAAAATATCGAAGTCTTTTTGTAATTTATGTTACATTTTTTAACAAAAGAAAGCGGTAAAAACATGATAGATCTAAAAACGAACTATTTAGGATTAGAATTAAATAATCCTTTGATTGTCGGGAGCTGCGGTTTGACAAAGAATGCTGATAAAATGTACGAATGTCAGAAAGCCGGAGCCGGAGCGGTAGTTGTTAAAAGTCTTTTTGAAGAAGCTTTGGCTTTGGAACAAATAAAATTATCGGAAGCGCTCGAAGATCATCCCGAAGCTTACGATTACAAATATGCAAATATCGAAAAAATGTACGGCTCGGAACAATATTGCGAAATCATCCGCGAAGCCAAGAGGAAACTGAATATACCTGTAATTGCAAGTTTAAACTGCATTTCGGAAAAATGGTGGAAAAATTATGCGAAACAAGTGGAAGAAGCCGGAGCAGATGCAATTGAGCTGAATATTTACACTACGGTTTATAACGAAGCTGTATCTGCTTCGGAAGTAGAATACAATTATTTAAGGATTGCAGAATCTGTAAGAAAAAGCGTAGATATTCCTGTTGCCATTAAAATCAGCAAATATATAACAGCATTTCCAAATCTTGCATTCCTTTTGGAAAAAAGAGGAATTAACGGACTTGTAATGTTTAATAAATTTGTTGAACCGGATATCGATATCAGCAAAATGGAATTACGTTCTGTTTTTAATTTCAGCAAACCGGAGGATTTTCGCGTTACTTTAAGATGGATTGGGATCTTGTCGGGCGAAAGAGATATTGATTTATGCGCTTCAACCGGAATTTTTGATGCCGAAGATGCAATTAAAGTTTTACTTGCCGGCGGAAAATCTTTTCAGGTTGTTTCTGCAATATACAACAACGGATTATCGCATATCCGTGTTATTTTAGACGGAATAACTGAATGGATGAAAAAGAACAATTATTCGTCAATTGAAGAATTCCGCGGAAAGCTGAGTTTTAAAAGTTCAGAACTTAACAATCAGTTTTTACGCGCACAGTTTATCGAAAAAACAGATATTTAAATACAGGATAATAATGAACAAAAGCACACTTCTTAAAACTATCGGTCCGGGAATTCTTTTTGCCGGAGCAGCAATCGGCGGTTCGCATTTAATTCAATCCACCCGCGCGGGTGCCGATTACGGTTTTCAGCTTATCTGGCTGGTTTTAATTATCAATTTCATAAAATATCCTTTTTTCGAATACGGAATAAGATATACAACAGCAACCGGCAAAACACTTATCGAAGGGTATAAAGAACTTGGTAAATGGGCGGTTGTAACATTTTTTATTTTTAATCTTTTAACTGCAACTGTAAATGTTGCGGCTGTTACAATTGTTACAGCCGGTTTAACAGGTCATTTATTCGGGTTAAAATTAAACGCGTTTCAGATAAGCATTATTTTATCTGTAATTGCTATATCCCTGCTTTTTATCGGGAAATATCCTCTGCTCGATAAATCTGTTAAAATAATGATAACTGTACTTGCCATTTCAACAACAATTGCAATGATTCTGGCAATGAGCAGCGCTTCTTCTGCCGAAAAAAGCGCCGATGCAGCAGAACTTTGGACAGGCGGAGGAATTGCTTTTTTAATTGCTTTGATGGGCTGGATGCCTGCCCCTATTGAGTCTTCGGTCTGGCCGTCGTTATGGGCTCTCAAAAGAAGAGATCAGACAAAATATATTCCTAATTTAAAAGAAGCGCTTATTGATTTTAAAATCGGTTACATAGGCACTGCAATTTTAGCGGTTTTTTTTGTTATGCTCGGTGCTTATATTATGTTCGGCAGCGGCGAAAAATTTTCTTCGGACGGAGTAACTTTTTCGGGACAGCTTGTATCGTTATATACAAAAACCCTCGGCAGCTGGAGTTTCTGGTTAATTTCTATTACTGCTTTTATGACGATGTTGAGCACCGTATTAACGGTAGTAGATGCATACCCGCGCACTTTAGAAGTTTCGATGAAAGAGATTTTCCCTTCTTCAAAAGTCCTGGGAGAAAAATTATATTGGGGATGGGTTTTACTGAATGTTCTGGCAGCATTGCTGATAATCGGGGTCTTTACCAAAACAATGCGCCAGCTTATTGATTTTGCAACGGTTCTTTCGTTTCTTGCAGCGCCTGTTTTTGCTTTTATAAATTATAAAACAGTTACTTCCGGTAACATAGAAGAAAAATTCAGGCCTTCCGGTTGGATGAGAATATTAAGCTGGTTCGGTTTTTCCTTTTTAGTTATTTTTAGCTTGATTTACATTTATTCACTTTATTTTATTTAGTTAAAATGGATAATATTTTATTATTAACGGCGGTATGACACAAAAAATGATTTATATATATATAACGGAGAATTTATGTTCAGTAAAAAAGAAGATTTTTTAATGGCTTTAAAAAACGAGCATATGGCAACAATAAAAGTTTTTGAAATGATTGACGAATCGAAAAAAGCCGTAAAGTTAAACGATAATCTGAGAACATTGGAAAGAATGGCTTGGCATATCACTCAATCGGTAACTGAAATGCCTCATAAAGTCGGCTTAGTTGACGAAGATTACCTTGACAACAAACCGATCCCGGCAACAATTAAAGAGCTTATTTCCGAATACAAAAAATACGGTAAGATGATTGCAGAATCAGTTAAAAGCAAATGGACAGATGATGATCTTCAAAAGGGAACTAATCTTTACGGCGAAATGTGGAAAAACGGACAGACTTTGTATGCTATAATTGTTCACGAAATTCACCACCGCGGTGAAATGATTGCGTTAATGCGCGCACTCGATATGAAAGTGCCTGGAATTTACGGTCCGGCAAAAGAAGAATGGTCAAATTTCGGGATGCCGGCAATGGAATAAAAAATCAGTGGGAGTTTATTGTTCTCCCCCCATTTGTTCTTATTCAGCTTTTAATCTTAATCTATACTCATACTCTTAATCTTTTTCAACAGGATTTTTATGAAACAGCTTTACACAATTGTTCTTTTAGTAATTTCAAACGGATTTATGACGCTTGCATGGTACGGTCATCTCAAGATGAACGAATTTTCCTGGTTCCGCAGTCTCGGACTTTTTTCAATTATTCTTATAAGCTGGGGAATCGCATTTTTTGAATATTGTTTCCAGGTTCCGGCAAACAGAATAGGTTTCCGCGAAAACGGAGGACCTTTTTCTCTTCTCGAGCTTAAGGTAATTCAGGAAGTAATTACTCTTTCGGTATTTGTAATTTTTTCTGTGCTTGCCTTTAAAAACGAAGCTTTCCGCTGGAATCATTTTGTGGGATGTTTATTATTGGTTTTAGCAGTATATTTTATCTTTTACAAACAGGCTTGATATGAATAAAAAAATAACATTTAAAGAGTTACGGGAAACTGATCTGCCGGAAGTAAAAAATATATACGATTATTATGTTTTAAATTCTACGGCTACTTTTCATACCGAGCCTATTACTTTTGATGAACTGAAAGAATTTATCTATTTCAGCCATCCTAAGTATAAATCGTTTTTAATTTTTTACGAAGGCATTGTATGCGGGTATTGTTATGCCACGTATTATAAAAAACGGCAGGCTTACAACCGCACCGCCGAAGTAACTATTTATCTTAAAAACGGTTTCACAGGAAAAGGAATAGGACAAACCGCACTTCAATATCTGGAAAAAGCTGTGAAAGAAAGCGGAATTAAAGTGCTTCTTGCTGTAATTGCCGGAGATAACGATGCGAGTATACGCGCATTCGAAAAAGCCGGTTACACCGGGTGCGCGCTTTTTAAAAACGTAGGCGAAAAATTCGGGAGAATACTTGATGTAGTTGTCTGCCAAAAGGAGATATAAAATGAACGACTTAAAAAAATCTTTTAACGATATATCAAAAAAATACGACAGTCAGCGGCGCAAATTGATTCCTTGTTTTGATGATTTTTATGGAACCGTTGTAAATTTTGCCGAAATTACAGGAGATCACCCTAAAATACTTGATATCGGTGCAGGAACAGGATTGCTGACTGAATTTCTGTTGCCTAAATTTCCCGAAGCGGAATTCGAGCTTATGGACATTTCGGAAGAAATGCTTGAAGTTGCAAAGAAACGTTTTGCCGGTAACGGAAATGTAAAAGTTGCTTTAGCCGATTATTCAAAAAAGAATTTTTCTTTGAATTACGATCTTATCGTATCTTCTCTTTCAATCCACCACTTAGAAGATGAAGAAAAAAGAAAGCTGATGCAGAAAATTTACGATTCCCTTAATCCGGGCGGCATTTTCATAAATGCCGATCAGTTTGTTGCCGAAAGTGAAAATGTTGAAAAAAAATACAGGGCAATCTGGTATCAGAAAATTGAAGAAACCGATCTTAAAAAGACTGAAAAGGATGCTGCTTACGAAAGGATGAAACTGGACAGACTTGCAAATTTAAGCAGTTATTTAATATGGCTGAAAGAAACCGGTTTTTCGGATATCGAAGTTCTTTATAAATATCTGATTTTTGCTGTTGTATATTGTAAAAAATCTTGATTTATGCCTGTTGCCGAAATTTCTGCAAAATCCATTCTTCGGAAACAAAAAAGGGTGGATTCCTGGTTTATTTCATTTTGCGGAATGAATCTTTACCGCGGCTGCACCCATAACTGCGCGTATTGCGACGGCAGACACGAAAAATATAATGTCAACGGGGTTTTTGAGAGGGATATTGAAGTTAAGATTAATGCTCCTGAATTGCTAAAAAAAGAACTTGATCCTTCACGGAAATCTGCTCCGCTCGGCAAAGGATTTGTTTTACTCGGCGGCGGAGTAAACGACAGTTACCAACCGGTCGAAAAAAAATATGAAATCACCCGGCAAGCTTTGAAAATTTTGGCTGAATACGGTTATCCGGTTCATATTCTTACAAAATCAGTTTTAATAAAACGCGATTTTGATCTTATCCAAAAAATAAATAAAAAAACCAAAGCGCTTGTAAGTTTCAGTATTTCGTCCACGGATGATAATATAAGCAAGGTTTTTGAACCGGGCGCCTCTCTTCCTTCCGAAAGACTGGAAACTCTTTCTTATTTCCGCAGAAACGGAATTAACGGAGGAATTTTTTATATGCCAGTTATTCCTTTTGTAACCGATACGCCGAAAATAATGGATAAAACTCTTTCGGATATCAAATCTGCAGGAGCACAATATATTGTTTCCAGCGGAATGACCTTGAAATCTGGAAAGCAAAAAGAGCATTTTTTTAAAATACTTTCCAACTACAATTCCTCGTTAATTCCCTCATACAATAACGTTTATAAAGAAAATATTTACGGCAGCGCAACTTCCGGTTATTACAATTCTCTTAATAAAACTCTTCTTTCACTTAACAAAATTCACAAAATTCCTTTGCGCATTCCGCTGAGTTTGTTTTCAGATATCCTTAACGAAAACGACCGGATTTCCGTAATTCTCGATCAATTAGATTATCTGCTTAAATTAAAAGGACAATCTTCCCTGTACGGTTTTGCATCTTACTCAATATCGCAGTTGAAACACCCTGTTTCAGAAATTGCTGATTTAAGACAAATTAAAGGTGTAGGTCCGGTTACAGAAAAACTTATCCGGGAAATTATTATAACCGGCACCTGCAATTACTACGAAAAGGAAATGGCAATTAAATAATTGCCGCGGCTTTTATATTTTAACTATTCATTGCCACGGCTTTCAAGCTGTGGAATAGAGAAACTATCGAAACAATATAGGATTTACCGCAATAAAGAAAGATTATTCGGCTAAAGCCGGATTTGTGTTTTACAAAAACCCAAGAGATAAATCTTGTGGCAATTATAAACCGAAATAAATTCATCCCCAATACTTATCCCAAAATAGTCACTAAAACAAACAATATTATGGTTGTGCTTTTATTGTTGTCTATTTTGGGTAATCCCGATTTATTTCTATTTATCGGGATGTTTCTCAGGAATGTATAGGTTTTGTTAGTCGATTTATCCGGCTTTTGACGGATCCGCCATTATTTTATTTTCTAATGTCGGATTTGGATTTAATAGATTTTTAGCCTTTCTTAATATCCGGTGTTAAAATAATTTTTGTTTTTACCGAATTTGAAATAAGACAATTTTCTTCGGCCTTAACAATAATTCTTTCGGCGCGTTCAATATCTTTTTCTTCTTTAACATAAATTTCAGGTTTAAGCTCAATTTCGGTAATCATAAATTTATTATCTGCCTTTTCTAGTTTCCCTTTTCCTGCACAGCTGAATGAAATTAATTCGAGCTTGCTGTTTTCGGCAATTGCCAAAAATGTGGTCATAAGACAAACATTTACTGATGCAACAAACAAATGTTCCGGCGACCAGATATTCGGTATTCCTTTGGGAAATTCGGGCGGGGTTGCTACTGTAATTGAAGGCATTGTCGGTTCCGAAAGCGTTCCTTTTCTGCCTTCTTCCCATTTAACGTTTGTATCGTAATAAAATATATTTTCCATTTTTCAGCCTTTATTCTGTTAAACCAAGTTTTTCCATTAATCTTTTGTGTGCATCTTCCGAAAGCTCGTCGCCGCAGCATTTATAAAGCTCAATTGTCTGCCCCACCGTTTTATAATAATTTTGGCAGCATGGGCATTCTTCGAGATGCTTTTTTAATTCAATACATTTTTCGGAATTTTCTTCCTCTCCTAAGTTTTCGCAAATATGCGAAATTACATCCTTACATTTCATTTTTTCTATTTTCATTTTTCAAACTTCTTATTTATTTCGTTTCTTAAAAATGCCCGCGCTCTGTGAAGCCTCGATTTTACAGCGGGCACAGAAAGTCCCATCATTTTCCCTGTTTCTTCTGTCGAAAATCCTTCAACATCGCGAAGCAGAAAAACAATCCTGTAATCTTCTTCGAGCTTTAAAATTGCTTCATCAAGCACTTTTTTCAGTTCGCTGTTCTCAGCGGCTTTATCGGGACTTATATCCCAATGTGCAATTTCTTTGTTTTCGGGAAAATTATCCTCATCGTGGATTGAAGAATGAAGATGGGTTTTATCGCCCCGCGCCTGCATAAGACAATGATTTGAAACAACAGTATAAAGCCATGTGGAAAGTTTGGATTTCCCGCCGAACGTGCCTATCGACTTTATCATACTCACAAAAGTCTCCTGCATTGTATTTTCGGCTTTCTCTTTATTCCGGCAAAACTTAAACGCAAAATTGTAAACCGTTTTTTCATATTTTTTTACAAGTTCAGTCAACGCCTTTCTGTCCCCGTTTTTAGCTTTTTCTATTAATTCATTTTCGTTCATATAATTTGATGCCTGCTTCCTTAAAACGATTCTTATTTAATTACTGAATTTTCAGAAACAAATAAAAATTATTCGGGGTTCTTTTCAAAGTTTTTTATTTAATAAATACTATAAATAAAACCTTCTTCGCTTGTTTTTATAATATTTTTTCCACTTTTTGCATGTATTATCTTGTTCAATTTTTAATTAAGCTTTTTTTTCACTATCAACCGACTAAAATATAATTTTCTAAAAATGCTTTGAAAACAAGCGGTATTTGGGTAAAACTTAAGTTCTTGACAAGTAGACCCCCTAAGGAAAACCGGGAAAGAGACTTAGATTCA
>Ga0123335_1003629_pt1 | contig 21255 bp, 18 predicted proteins | sample BiotimSIPDNA_2_FD_89707 | JGI IMG/M metagenome (GOLD analysis project Ga0123335, IMG submission 89707) | Anaerobic biogas reactor microbial communites from Washington, USA - Biogas_R2 time_0 SIP DNA | ecosystem: Engineered > Bioreactor > Anaerobic > Unclassified | place: Washington, USA...
CATGCCACTGGGAATTCTAATCCTATCCAAAACCTTACATCCGTCTAAAGTATCATGGTCCGTAACTGAAAAGGCCGTTACTCCCCGTTCTTTTACTAAATCAATAATCTCTTCTGGGGCGTATGAACCATCACTGAAATTAGAGTGAATATGAAGGTCAATGTCTGAGTTAGCGCCTCTTGAATAAGATAATAAATCTCTATTTTCCATCGTTCTCCCAATATGCAATCCGTATTAGATTACTTAAATATATTATCATATCGCTGGCTATATTTATACTTTATCAAATGATTATTAGCTTTAAAACCTTTGGGGCATGCCGTTTTCGGGTGGTCTTGATTTTTATCCTTTTACGGTGTAAATTAATAACAACTTAGTAAACACATGGAGAAACAATGTCTTTTTCAATTGTAAAAAATATTGATGGTCTATTTTCGCTAGATGCATTTGTCTATATGGCAGATAAATCTGCGAATCATCTCAATTCAGTTTTACGCTTAATCAGTTTTCCCAATTCAAAAATTGACTTGTTACTAAAAAAGCTACAGGACAATTCTCTTCCCGAATCCTTTCCCCTTCAAGGAGATACTTTCCGGAACCTTATAGCTTCGTTATTGCCTAGCGTCGATTTAGCTTCCGATACAGGAAGAAAAACCATAAAAACCAGTATTTTCTCCACCTTGAACTATGCTATTAAGAATGGATCAAGATCCATTGTTTTGTATATTGACAGTCCAGCTATTAGCAATCCTGAAGAAAAATACAAAATAGTAATACAGACTATAAAGAGTTTTCTTAAAACTCACCGCATGAATATTTATTTGTATATTACTTCCTTATATAATGGGTTATTAACTCGCTCCGCAAAAAAGGAACTTAGCAGTTGGATTTTAGACTCTCTCCTCCCTGTTAGATTCCGTCCTGTAGAATCAGATTACCAATTAAGTGCTGCTGAGCCAAGTTTAAAGAGAATGGAATATTACGAGGCTAGTTCAAAGCTAACGAAAGATTCTGATTCTAATTTAGAGAGAAGGCAAAATTCTGTTTCCTACAAAATTAGAAGGCAAGTCCTTCCCGATGCTTATGCCACTCATGCAGAATTATCGCTTGAAGAGACTATCCTTGACACGGACACATCTTTTTCAGAAACGCTTATGAGTCTTATTCGTTCCAAGGGACTTAAGGACTCAAGTGTATATAACAAAGCAAACATTGACAGAAGACATTTTTCGAAAATTCGGACTGGGGAGATAAAGGTTCCCAAAAAACAAACTGTATTAGCTCTTGCGATTGCTCTCGAGCTAGATATATTGGGCACAAACAATCTTCTTGAAAAAGCTGGGTACTCTCTTTCAAGGAGCATCCTATGCGATGTTATTGTCCGTTATTATATTGAAAAAAAGAATTACGATATTTTTGAGATTAATTGTGCTCTTTTTGATTATGATCAGCCTTTACTCGGCTCTTTGTCAGAGTAAAACCTCACTTATCAGCCTTAAATCCGGTTGCAAGGAATAGCTTTGCTTCTTCATTCCCCTGTTTTGCTGCCTTATTTAGCCATCTTTTGGCTGTTTCCAAATTACTTTTTACCCCGTAACCAAAGTAATAGCATAATCCAAGATTGTATTGCCCATCGGGATCCCCTTGTATGGAAGCTTTCTTAAACCACTCAAATGCTTTATCATAATCTTTTTCTACTCCCTCTCCGTTTAAAAAGCTCCCCCCAACATTGTTTTGCCCCTCAGTATTTCCGTGTTTTGCAGATGAAAGAAAACACTTGTATGCCATTTCCAGGTTTCTATCCACTCCCTCTCCGAAGTAATAACATAAGCCTAAATTATTAAGAGCATCATCATTTCCTTGAAACGCAGACTCTTCATACCAGTATTGTGCTTCGCTAAAATCCTGCTCCACTCCTTCCCCAAAGTAATAACATTCCCCTAAGTTGTTTTGTCCTTCGGGATCACCATGCTCGGCAGACTTTTCGAACCAATTAATAGCTTTTTTCAGATCTTTTTCCACCCCATATCCCATGTAATAACATTCGCCTATCTTGTTTTCAGCTTCACCATTTCCATTTTTTGCTGCCTTTTTATACCAATATATTGCTTTTTTATAATCCTGTTTTACCCCATCGCCATAATAATAACAATCGCCCAAACAGTTATGTGCTTTCACATTTCCAAGTTTGATCGCTTGTCTGTACCAATACACTGCTTTTTTAAAATCTTCCTTTACTCCTCGCCCAAGATAATAACAATCGCCAAGGTTGTTTTGCGCTTCAGCGTATCCCTGATTTGCAGCTTTAGTATACCAATATGCGGCTTTCTTATAATCTATTAATAAATCATCTTCTTCTTGTATTGAGTCCGGAAGCTTGTCAAGGTCCGAGTTCTTTTTCACCAGATGATTCCCATTTGATAAATCATCTTTTTTTTGTATTGAGTCCGGAAGCTTGTCAACTTCCGAGTTCTTTTCCACCGAATGATTCCCCTTTGAGCCCTTTCTATTGTTAATCTCCGTATTGTTTTTTCCCGAAAGATTATCGACTGAGTCATTCTCTTCGCCCTTTACATATCCATAATAATAGTAATCGCCTAGGATGTTTTGTGCGTAAGGGTCTCCGTTCCCCGCAGCTTTTTTATACCAGTAAAATGCTTTTTTCATATCTTGATCAACGTAATGCCCCCAGTAATATGCATCAGCCAAACAACTCTGTGCCTCGGCATCCTCACTTTCTGCCATTCTAGTGATTACTTCCATTTTTTCTTTTGTAATTCTCTTCTTTCCCTCAAAGAATGAACTCTCTTCTTCTACATTAAAATTCTTAAGTTTTTCTATGCTTGATGAATCATCAGCCATTTTCCTTTTTTCAGTTGTATATATAGTTATTGCCGGAGCTATTCCATTAACTGTAGAAAAATACAATCCATGGTTTAGAGCTCCGTCACTCTCGACATGATATATTGCCAGCGGGTCCCAAGGAGCGGGCGATCTCAAAAGCCAGTTCCCCTTCCCTTTGTCAACCCGATCTTTCGAAACATAACAACCCTTTGCTAAAGCATAGTCAGTAACTGATTTTCTCCTTTTTAAGTCATACCCAAAATAATCTGGAATAAGACCATAGTTATTATCGACAGCCTCGGCAAAGCTCAATAAAAAAACTTTGTCATTGCAGTTTTCCTCTTGGTATGGATTGTAATCGGTTCCAGTAGACTCGCTTGAGTTTTTTATTTCTGTTAATTGGATCATTTCCTTTTGAATATTGTTAAACGCATTATTAAAGAAATCAGAATTTAACCATTCCCTCACCTTGCTCTTAAGATAGCCACTATGATCATTATCATACGTCTGCCTCTCAATAATATCTTCCGATATCATAAATATTGAATTATCTCTTTCTGAAAGGATTCTCCACTTTATTGGCTCTACTTTAAAATAGTAAGTTTTAGAGTATATAATTGGCGTGTCATCTATAAAACTTCCCTGTATTTCCCCATCATCAATAATTAACTTTACGTATCTATTGTTATCCCATTTTGAGGTATAATGACCGTTAATATCGGGGAATCTGCTCATTTGCAGCACGGCTTCCTCCCTCGCCTTAGTTTTTGGGTATTCGCCGAAATATATAAAATTCCCTTTTCTAAAGTATCCCTTCTGTTCTTCGATATTGATACTGTATAACTTTTTTACTATGTCATTCTCTTCCGAGTTATTATCCGTTGCATAACCACCAAAATCATCTTCTAGCGGAATTGTTTCAAATTTAAGATAAATATCCACCATCTTTTCATAAGTCTTTCTTATGCTTGCTTGATTGGCCAACCTCGTTTCTTTCTTCTCCCCAACAAGGTGAATAATGTATTCGGGCTCGCATATCACAGAGTATCCCAAATCAAAAAGCTCTTTGATTAATATAGCAAAATCACTACCAGCTTCGTTTTTAATTATTGGGGTTATCTCCGATAAAACATCCTTTATCCTGACTCTCCCTTCTTTCAGGATTTCCCCAAGTCCTACACTTTCCATTGCCAAATATGTGTTCACATATTTAATCAACTTATAAATTTTATTTAAATCATCTGTTTTCATTTCTTCTTCTCCCACCCAACCTCATTATTATATGACTAATTCTCCCCGTATTACAATGCCAACTATTTTTCTATACTTGTATCTTTCCCCCTCATTTATACCCATATAAAATGTGTTCACTATTTTTTCTTTCCAGATAATGCACAAATGATACTCTTGTCTGATTTGAAAAATGTCCCTTTTCAAGCGACCTTTCGTTATCTGGGATTTGATAAACTTGGATTATTAAATTATTCCGGGAGGAAAGAAAAATGAAAAAGAATCTTACAGAATTAGTATTTATACTAGACAGAAGTGGCTCAATGGGAGGGCTCGAAAGTGATACCATCGGTGGTTTCAATTCCCTTCTCAAAAAGCAACAAGAGGTGGAAGGTGAGTGCTTGCTGACAACAGTACTTTTTGATAATCAATACGAATTGTTACATGACAGGATAGATATCAGAGGAACAGCAGAAATAACTCCTGACCAATATTACACCAGAGGGTCTACTGCTTTACTTGATGCAGTTGGCTTGACAATCAAAAAGATATCTACCGCTCAAAAAAACACATCCGAAGATTTTCGCCCTGAAAAAACATTGTGCGTAATTATAACGGACGGGATGGAAAACAGCAGCAGAGAATATGGTGGTCGTCAAATAAAAGAGATGATTGAACTGCAAAAGAAAGATAATAACTGGGAGTTTGTTTTCTTAGGAGCAAACATAGATGCTTTGGAAACAGCTGAAAATATGGGCATTCACCGGGATTATTCTGCAAACTATCATGCAAATAGCAAGGGAGTAGCTATGAATTTCTGCGCGATGGAGGAAGGAATAAAAGAAATGAGAACAAAGGGTACATTTGATGCTCAATGTTGTAAAAAAATAAACCTTAATTATGAAAACGAGAAGGACAAAAAACCTACACATACCGATGATATCCCGGATGGAAATAAAAAATAGTGTGTTTTTCATATAATCTCCTTACGGAAAAGACTGCCCTAGGGCAGTCTTTTTCTTGTATTATACGCCAAAATAATTCTTGTAATTGCTTCCAAAAAGTGCAATCATCAGATCTAAAACCAATTTTTCAATATATCCTGGGCCTCTTCATTCCCTTGCTCGGCTGACGCTGCATACCACCTAAAGGCTTCTTCAAAGTCTTTACTCTTTTAAGTGTCCTCTTTGGAGGCATCGTATCAAAAAACTGGGAAATATATTAAAAACAGCTTGTTGATTAATTTATTTATTTAGTTGTCTTACAGGCCGGGCCTCAATGTAACCTCGATAGCCCATCGGGGATAGTTGGAACCTAGGACCATCATCATCTGCCCATTTAAAACCATAAAGCTCCGGATTATATCTCTTCATCATTTCCCAGATGTCCCCTATTGCCTCCTCGAATTTTTCGTCATCGTAAGGAGGCCCTTGAAAAACCATAATTTTACACTCTGGGAATTCAGTTATCTCATATCCATCGGGTATGGTGCCTTGAAAATCTAGTGGGACTTCTACACCCATTGCATACTCTCCCGTTCCAGGTTTTCTGAATTTTTGTGGAAGCCACATTCCAATTGGTTCATAAAGTGCTTCTTTGATCTCACTCAATACATCCCATATATCGCAACCCACTTCCTCGCAATACTCGAAATAATGGGAGGCTTTCTTCGCTCTCTTTAGAATAACTTTTCTTTTTGGCCTTTCGACCACCTGCACAAACACTGTGTTTTGCTCTTTCTTTTCTTTTTCCATAGTTTTATCTCCTTTTTGAAGTAATCGGTAGTAATCCTGGACGCTGGAAGGAACGATCCGTTTTATCTCCGGTCTTTTCTCCCGAAACTCTTTTGGGCTTAATCCAAATTGCTTGGAAAATGCTCGCGTAAAGCCTTCGTGAGAATCAAAGACAAAATCAAAAGCTACATCAATTATTTTCTGCTTTTCCTGGAGCATGTTTTCTGCTGCTTTCGATACCCTCATTTCTCGGATATATTGAAAAGGAGTCTTCCCGGTCAGATCCTTAAATATCCTTGAGGCATGCCATGGTGAATACCTTGCCTCGCAAGCAAGATCATAAAGGGAAATCTGTTCCTTGATGTTTTCCTCTATGTATTTTTCCATCCGTTGAACAGCAGTAATTTTCTCCCAGTGTTCCATTATTCTTCCTCTATAACGATAATATTACAAATACCATCTTCTTTCTTGACTTCAATTGCTTAACCAACAAATTGGAATTACAAATACCCCGTCTTGTCTTCTATATCCCTACTCAGTTCCAGTTTATAACTATTTTTATATCAGGCAGTTTTAAGGGAGATTGTTTTTCGCCTTCCTTATGCTTTTTGTTTCCACTTTTTGAGGCTTTTTGTTTCCACTTTTTGAGGCTTTTTGTTTCCACTTTTTGAGGTAATGGCAAGCATTTGTAAATGAAGTATATTTATTATTGTTTAATAAACATTAGTTTTTACTGGCAAAACTTCTTGTGAAAAGGCAAGTAAGAAGGGATACTGGTAGTATATCTTAATTACTTTTCAAAAACACCGTCTTCTCTAGAGGAATAACATAATCAGTTCTGTCGTTATTATGTGGGGGATAATCGGTCGCTAAAATGTTCCCCCCTGCAGCGATTACCAATGGAACTGCCGCTTCTGAAAAATACTCATACATATCAATTCTTGTTCGGATTAATAGATTCTCTTCCAATGCCTGCTGAAATACTTCAGAGACATCATATTTCCCATTACCTTTCTTTTCTGCCCTCAATAGTTCTTGCTTATCCATCTCGAAAGTCTCATCAATCCAGGTCACAGCTCTGTGAATTTCATATCCTTCATGATCCTTATCGAGCACCATTTTTATAGCTGGGAACATTATTTGTGTTTTCATGCTGGGATCTAAATCAATGTATTGGTATACCCTGTCCGTGATTGAAAACACCATTATTTTATCCCTCATACTCAATAGCGAGGGCCAGGCATCGGCAGCGGCGGCTTCCGAAAGATTGGAATAAGTATCACCTAACATATCTGCCGGAGTATAGAGCTTGTCCCCGAAAGTATCCACCAAAAGCTTGTCGAATCTTTCCATTACTCCGGGATCAGTCATATTCATTGAGTCTTTGTTTCTGAGTACCCATCCCTTAGGCTCAATCATAATGGTTATGGGTAGATGCCCCACATTGCAACTAGACCAGATTGCAATCTCTTCAAGCGCTAGCGCCATGTTATATCCGGTTGTAGCAATATCTCCGTATGTTTTATGCATGCATAAAAACCCGGTCTCTGTGGGATAAATATCTAACTCTAAAGAAAATATGCCTTTTTCCAGTTGTTCATACAGGGGGTCGAAATAATACCCATATTTTGTATAATTTAAAAGCTCACTCGCATACATCAAAGGGCCTGGCTTCCCTTTGTAGCTGTTGTGAGTTGCTAAAAACTGTACATCATTATATTTGACTCCATCAAGATATGCCTGGTATAAATCAAAATCACAATACCCGCTAAAATCCCTTTGAGCAAAATTCCAGAGTAACCTGGGTCTTAATTCTTCCAGGTGATCAGCTTGCCACCTTTCATATTCTAACAGCTTAACCTTACTTCCCGCGACAATGCCTATTGCCCAAGCTGAAAGAATGACCCCAATTGAAAAAACTACTATCAATGAAACTGCAATAACCTTTTTCAGCATTCTTTTCTTTCTTCTGTCCATCGAAAATCCCCCATCCCATAAATGGTCTAACTTAATACGCCGTTATACAAAAAATAGCATAGTTAGTAAAATATTCGGTCTATTTTTGAATCAACAATCCTGCCTTACGCAATTAGATTATGCCAAGAGGAACCAAAATCACAAGCAGTAAAATGTTAATGCTTGCAAGTGAGCCAATGAATATCTTCTGGAACTTTGGCTTTGCATCCGGAACAAGAAAAGCAGCCAGGAAGAAAGGAATGTATGTCGTAACAAATACCGGAATAGCTCCCCACCAAGGATAAACCCAGATGAAAGCAGGGGATGCTGCTAAAAATATCTCAATTACACTAAATAAAAAGGCGTTTGCTAATGCAAATACTATCCTGTTATTTATCCCAAAAATTTTCTTTTTGGGGTCATCGGGAAGGAGTTTGCTCATTATTAACCCTGCAACCGAGAACATCATAGAAAGTTCCCAACTAACTCCAATAAGCAATATAAATGAGGTGCTTTCAGGAGATACTGTCCAAAGAGCATAACCTGTCCCAGCCTGAATACAAGCATTCATAATTTCATAAAACCAATGGACGGAATACAAGGAAATACCTGCAATAATACCCTTCCAGTTCTTCTGCTTAATCTCGTGGATATACATAGCAACAACAACTGCAAAGATAAAAATAAAAGTCCAATTAAAGTTTGCAAGACTTCTAATTGAATTATTAGCAAGATCTGCCGCTGCCTTGTTTGCCCAATTACCAAATAACATATTCTACCTCCGACACTTCTTTATAGTTAGTTATTTTTAAAATCTGATAAATTAATGAATGCCAATATTATCTGCTTTCGTAGGATTTATATATATACTCGCAAATTGCCTTCATCGCTTTTTCTCCCTCAGGGAACAGCCTGCAAAACAAAGGCCATATATGGAACATTCCCTCTCCAACCAACAACTCGACGTCTATTCCAGCTTCTTTCATCTTTTTTACGATAGTAAGGGAGTCATCCATTAAAATCTCGTGAGAACCAACTAAAACCATAGATCTTGGAAATCCTTCAAACGAGGCAAGAGCTGGGGAGATCAATGGATCTTTCCTATCGGCATCTCCGATAAAAGAATATATTGAAGAATTGATTAATTCCTCTTTCATCTCTAGGGTTACTTCTTGTTTACCCCCAAAAAGTGCATCATCCTTGAAATTCTTTATATATGAATCACCTGAGGCTGTCATATCCGTCCAAGGCGACATTAATACCATCGCTCCCGGTAGATCCTTCTTCATTTCCCTTAGTTTTAGCATCAAAGCTAATGTAAGGTTCCCTCCTGCGCTGTCCCCTATGACAGTAACGTCTTTAGGGTTATATCCCTGTCTTAATACCCAATCCCATCCAGCAAGTGCATCTTCCAAAGCGCAAGGATATTTATATTCGGGAGAAAGTCTATAATCTAAGAACGCTACTCTTGCCCCTCTTCCTGCCTTACTATATCTTTTCGCAAGATTCCGGTATATATCGCTCATACCCACGATGTATCCTCCACCGTGGATTACAAATATCAGGTTATTATTCTTGTTCTCTATCGGATCGACAATTTCTATAGGAACGTTATTATCTAAAACTACCTTGGTCCTGGAATATCCTCTTGGGGCTTTAAACCTATCTTTCGTTGCAAATTTTCCCATTCGCTCCGCTTGATCCCCGCGTGTTGGGTTGATGTTGAACAATTTCTTAACTGCAAAAATGCAAATAGAAGCCCTTATTGATAACATAATTTCCTCCCAAATATACCTTCTCGAAAATAGTATAACTATATGATATACCTATATAATGTCACTCTCAACACCCGATTGCATTTTCCCCTGCAACGCCGGCACTAATTGAGGGCGATTGAAAATATGTAGTTAATCATCACACTTTTGATGTAGATCCAAATCCACCCTTTCTTTGCTCGGATTCGTTATCATGCATGGTAATTCCAAACTGAGTAAAAACACCCTGCGCAAATCTGTCCCCGGCTTTTAAGCTTAGCGTTTTACCTTCAGTAGACTCATTTATCATTTTTATGATGATATGCCCTTCATTATCTGCGTAGTAGTAATCAGAGTCAATAATTCCTACCGTATTAGCCAGCACCGTATGATACTTGTATCCGAGCCCACTCCTTGGGTAGATCATAAAAACCCAGCCTTCCTGCATCTTTACTCTTATCCCAGTTGGTATTTCCTTGCTTTCTCCTGGCTTAATTTCCAAATCAAAGGGGATAACGAAATCATATCCCGCCGAACCCGAGGTTGCCCGTCTTGGGATCTTAGCATTCATATATGCTGTCAAAGGATTCCCTTCTAATCCTCGTGCTAAGAAATCGGATGAATACCTGTTCTCACTTACTAAAAAAAATTCTGCTATTCTGTACATTTTTTCCTCCAAAGAAGCTATATATAATTTACTATAATTATATTTAATTATCAATTGTGCGAATTCAAAAAAGAATAAATAATGAGTTTTATTCTCTTTTAAGAACTAACATTTTGAAGCGCAGATGAGACAAAGTCAACGAGCGGTAACTAATATTAATGAAATTGCAAAAATATTTAACCTGATTTCCCAAGAAATCACCTTCCTTTAGGTGGGTGATGAACTGTAAAAAATATGTAGACAACTTTATATATTGATGTATTTAACTAAGGCAATAATATAATCGAGATAGCCCAATATACATAATAGATTAAACAAATAATACAGTATTTTCTTTGGTTTATCATTTCATAACAGTAGTAAAATACGGACAATAAGTTTTTCCGAAGATAATATAATATCAAATCTTAAAACAATGATAAAAAATATCTAAGGGAATTAAGGAAAAAACATAAAGATTTTCGTGCAGATAAGCTATGATGGGATATTTTTGGGTCAACGAGGTATTTTATTGCCTCAACAGGAAATGTTACTATTGATATCCTAGGAGAAAAAGTAGAGAGTCAAAGGAACTAGAAAGAGTGATAAAGCAGAAATCCTACAAATTTAGAATATATCCTAACCAAGAGCAACAAGTATATTTTGCAAAGGCTTTTGGTTCGGTCAGGTTTCTGTACAATAAAATGTTGGCTGAACGAAAAGAACTGTATGAAATATATAAAGAGGATAAAGAACAATTAAAGGCTCATAAACCTAAAACGTGCACAGAGTATAAAAAAGATAATCCTTGGTTATATGAAATTGATAGTCTTGCTCTTGCCAATGCCCAAATCAACTTGCAAACCGCATATAATAAGTTTTTCAGGGGTAAAGGAAAAGTAGGTTTTCCTTCTTTCAAAAGCAAGCATAAGGATAAGGACAGCTATACTACTAATAATCAAGGTGGAAACATTAGGATAGAAAACAAGCATATTCTTTTACCAAAAATTAAAGGCATAAGAATAGTACAACACAGAGAAATTCCTAATACTGAAACAATAAAAACGGTTACGATATCAAGAACACCTACAAATAAATACTTTGTTGCTATTCTTACTGAACGAGAAGAAGAAAAAACACAAATTATAGATATAAAAAGTGCCATTGGTTTAGATTTCAGTATGCCACACTTTTTTGTTGATAGCCAAAACAATAAAGGAGAGTATCCTAAATTCTATAGGCAAGCACAAGAAAATTTAGCAAGAGAACAACGAAAGCTATCACATTGTAAAAAAGGTAGTAACAACTATCACAAGCAAAAACTAGTAGTTGCGTTGATTCATGAAAAAATTTCCAATCAAAGAAAGGACTGGTTAAACAAATTGAGTTGTCAGATAGCCAAAGATAACGATATTGTTTGTTTAGAGGACTTAAATATGAAAGGAATGTCGCAAACCTTAAACTTTGGAAAGAGCGTTAGTGATAATGGTTGGGGACAGTTTGTAAATATGTTAAACTACAAAGCAAAGAGTGTAATAAAAGTTGATAAATGGTATCCGAGCAGTAAGATCTGTAATCATTGTGGAAGGAAGAATGTAAACCTGATGTTAAATGACCGTGTGTGGAATTGTAGTGAATGTGGAGCTGCTATAGAGCGTGATTATAATGCAAGCCAAAACATATTGGATGAAGGGATGCGATTGGTTAGAAAAAATAGAAAAAACAAAACCGTAGGGACTACGGGCTTAGCCTATTTATGCTTAGCCCAACAGGGTTATCGAGTAGGAAGCCATTGCCTTTAGGCAATGGTAGTTCACATTAGAATTATGGGATAAGCAATAGCAAGGACTATTCAAAGAGTAAAAGAGATTTTTCACCATTTACAAAGGAATATGATTGCCCTCCGGAGGATAAAGTCTTTACCGGTTTTTCGTCGTTAAAGACAATTGCAGCATTATTCATTACCGCATAGGCTAGAGGAAAGTCTTTTGCGATACTATCAAATTCCACCCTTTCATCATAGTGAGGGGACATAAGGGCATCTATCACTCCCAGTCCTTTTCTGAGGGCGTAGGCGCCGGAGTCCGGGGAAACCATTGCGCTATCAGTATACATGTCTTTAAACCAACAAATGGCCCCCGCAGAGAGTCCTGCGCAGGGAACACCACGGTTATATGCATCTATTATTAGCTTCTTAAACCCACTTTTTTCCCATACATCTAGCATAAAGAGAGTATCTCCCCCTCCGACGTATATTAAGTCGGCTTTTTCAATTTTAGAGACTATTTTTTCCATGGGGATGTCTTTCTTAGTTAATAGAACAAGATCAGCCTTTATGTCAAAATGAGGGGTGTAGGTTTTTCTAAAAGAATTGAAATAGGGAAGACTGTCATGGGAGGCAGTTCCCACAAAAACAGCAGTGGGGCGATTGCCTGAAGCGTGAACTCTAGCAAGAGAGGCAATATATGTGTCGATTGGAAGGGTAGACTTTTCTCTAATCTCTCCCCCGCCGATAGCTACAAGTGTTCTCATCAAATATTTTCCTTCCAAGTATTAGCTTTGTCTTTAATGAGCGGATTGGTGAAAGCAATTATTCGTTACTGTAAGGTTTATTCAAAAAAGACTTAATGGTCATCTTCTTCAGTATTTGTATCCTTAAGAAGTTTTTCATATTCTAAAAACACTGCAGAAATTATTTCTTCATCGAGTTCAATCTCAAATATGTCCGAATTATCCTCAGCTTTTGACATCCGAAAAACAAGGGCTTCATCCTCACTCATTCCTTCAAGAAGGACGACTGGCTGTAAAATAGAATAAAAATTTCCTTTATAGCATATACCAGCAATTTCACGGAAGTCTATTTCTTCCTCTCCGGCACATAATGTGACTATTTCCTCATCCGGATCAATTATATTAATCTTTTCTTTGTCCATAACACTCTCCAAGGGGTTGATTTGCAAATTAAACCTTTCAGCTTTTTCACTTTCCATATTATACAGTACATCAAATGGAATTACTAGAAACAAAAAGCGCTGCTTTATGAAATGAGCCCAGTCAAGACGACATAAAGAAATTATTTATGGATTTAGTGACCTCTCTAAAGCTTCTTTTCCCTAAAACTTATACAGGAAGAACAAACCCTTCCATCAGTACCTCGAGGCCGGGTTGTGTAAACGTATCGTCCTCACAGGTAAATGTCTCTTGGCCTCCTGAAATTAAATAATATTTTCCAGCAAGGGCCTTGGTTTCTTCGTTACTCAAAAATAATGAGGGGGCCTTTTCTCCAGAGGATATTCCGTTTGTAACATCCAGGCAGTAATCATCCAAAGCTTTTGAGCTTGCTGCCCAATAAAGCATGGCGACGTGTCCGTTTGCAGTAATCCAGCCTATGTCCGTTAGTCCACCACTTGGATAATATGACGCCCAATTAATATTAAGGTCAGTAATGCACAAAAATTGGAGTATGGTTTCGACATCCGCGGGGGTTAGACCCATTTTCAGAGCACTGCCGTTATATGTGTAATAATCCATCGCGATCCCATGATTTGCAAATACCTTAAGGCAATCAAGCACTGTGTCCTTCATGCCGTCTTTTGGCAGAGGCTTCTTGGACCAGCTGATAGTAATGTTATTTGCGGTCATCGGAATAGGGATTCCGTTTACCTCAAAATACATGGAAAAATATGTATCAATAAGTGAATACCTGTCAGGAAGTTGCTTTTTGGGAAGCTGGTTAACATCAGGATGGGCAAGTTCAGTTAAAAGGAAAAGCCCGGCTGCAGTTACTTCTCCACCCATAGAGTGAGCTTGAATTCGGATTTCCTGATCTCCCATTGTATCAGGAAGGAGGCGCATTGCACGGATATATTCGGCGACAAAATGTTCAGCAACACAATACTCAGTCCCATCAAAGTATCCTTTACCATCAGTACTAACAAACCTTGTTCCCGACTTACCATCTGTTGCCCAGATTCTTTCTTCGTTGTTTATAGGACTTTCGCCAAAGGAAGTTCCGAGTCCGGAGGAGAATCTTTCCCAGTGGAAGAATCCGACATTCCAGCCGGCTCTTAACCAAAGATATAACATGCTAACGGGATTACCTGCTTCAACTTCGCTAGCTACATTGAGTTCATTTCTCCCATCAAGAAAATCAGGAAGCCAATATGTGTTGCGGATATGATAGCCACTGGCTTCCATCCCGTGAATGAATATCATGGTAGGCTTTTCGGGGTCAACATAACTTGCACCCAAGACTGAATCAGCAGGGGCTTCCACCACTCTTTGAGTTGATTCGTTCCAGGAGTGCCAGAAAAGACCTTGCTCCATTAATATGGGATATTTGTCATAATCATAATCACATGCCTCGGCGTAATCAACATAGTCTCTTCCGTCCAGGTAAAGGTGATCTGATTTGATTACATAAAGATCTGAGTTTTCACTGTCTGAAAGGACAGTGGCATCAAGAGCCACAAACGCACCTAAAGACACTAAAATTATCGCGGCAATGATACCTATCGCTTTTTCAATAATACTGATTCCTCTCATCATAATCTCCTAACACGGGAAAAATACCAATATATGTATAAACTGAATAATTAAATAATATACAAAATAACACAATAAATCAATAAAAGATTAGAAATGTGGTTTTCTCCTGCCTGTCGGGTATAATATATGAAATGGATATTTCGTAAAAATGTTGATCCCGAAGGATTAGTTTGATGATAATTAGTCCAAAAGGCAGGTTAATTCAGGTTTTTTGAGATATGCATGAGGGTGACAAAGGCAATAAATTGCGTTACACTACTCGTAAGCTAACTACTCGTAAGAAGTAAGAGAAGAGGTCCAGAGGTTCCCTTGTACTCGGAAATATAAGGGGAGTAAAAATCAATTGAACATATAACTCGAGAAAGTACTATTGATAAATATGTAAGGGATATTAACAAAAAAGGAACATTATGCAACAGAAAATATTGCTTCCTAAAAAAACAGTCAAGAAAGTTGACTCATATATAAACTCCTTAAAGTTCCCGGACGTAAAGGTCATTAAAGACGTAAAAATTACAGATGAGGGGCAGAAAATTGATATATATCTCCCCCAAAATCCAGAGGGGAAAATGGGGGTGTTTGTCAATTTTCACGGAGGGTTTTTTAAGTACGGAAACAAGAACTCAAGACGTGGGTTTTGCTCGTATCTGGCTGACAAGGGAATTGCGACGGTCAACGTGGGGTACGGAAGATACCCCAAATATTGCTTCCCCGATCAAATTAGACAAGCATGTTTAGCTCTCAAATGGGTAGAGGAAAATGCGACTCAGATGGGATTCGATTTAGAGAAAGTGGCAGTAGGAGGGGATGGCATCGGTGGGTATATAGCATGTCAGGCAATAGTTGCAAACATAGCCCCTTCATATCGGAACAAATTGGAGGTAGTGGGGGTAAATTTCAGGGTAAGAGGTGCTGTGTTTTTCCGGTCGATTTTTGATATGGATCTGGTCATAAGCATAACAAATAAGGCAAAAACAGAAGAAAAATCAATACACCGACTGCTTATGGGAAAAAAGAAAGAAAGCATAGAATCAAGCCAATATTTTGAGTATATTTCCCCTATCAAGTTTGTGAGTGAAGATTTCCCGGACACCTTTATTGCATACAATACCGAAGACCGAATGCGCTCCGAACAGGCGTCAAGACTAATTAACCTTTTAAATAGATACGGTATCCCTAAATGGGAGTTTAGGAGTATATATGGCTCTTTTGTCAGGGAAGGCCGGGACGAGAAGAAACATTCAAAAGAGGTCATGTATTGTATAGAAGACTCCGCAAGATTTCTTTTAACCATCTTTAATGGGACGATTCAGGAAGATAAATATATTCAGATTTAGCCCCGATAATTCTTAAACTCGAGCAAATAAAATACTTCGAAAAACCCCATAATTTTTAACCTGTAACCCCAAGTCTTGAAATTTATACCCGCATTAAATTCTCCTAGTTTCGCAGCAATTTTTCCCCAGTTCTTTTGAAGAATCGGCATAAAAGACTCCTCCCTTCGCACGTGAGCGTGTCCTAAGTATTAAGTAATAGATATTTACATACCCCTTGTGATATAATTAGAAAACTATAAAATGGGCACATGTAGGCCAAAATGAGCAGAAGAAATGATAAAAGTCATAGCTACGAACAAAAAAGCGTATCACGATTATTTTATCGAGGATACGTACGAAGCTGGTATAGAGCTTCAGGGAAGTGAGGTTAAAAGCATTCGCTTGGGCGAAATTAACCTCAAAGACAGCTATGCCAATATAACTAGCGATGGGGAGCTGATGCTCATAAACACGCATATTTCTCAGTACTCAAAAGGTAGCCACTTTAACCCTGAACCTAGGAGAACCAGAAGACTTTTACTTCACAAAGAAGAAATACGAAAGCTTAGGCAAAAGGTGATTGAGAAGGGATACACGCTGATACCGGTTAAGGTATATTTCAAAGAAGGACTATGTAAAATAGAGATTGGTCTTGCCAAAGGAAAACAGGGCCCAGACAAGAGAAAGGACCTTATGGAAAAGGATCAAAAAAGGGAACTCGAGAGATATTTTAAGGAAGAAAACTTTCGAAGGAAGTAGAAAAACTCGACAGAAAAAATCTACAAAATTTTTTAACTAACAGAATTGAAAAAGTATTATTCGGGAAAACGGATAAACATGGGAGGAGAAGATGGATTCTTTTGAAACAAAATGCATCCAGGCGGGATATTCGCCAAAAAACGGAGAGCCGAGGATGGCGGCCATTGTTCAATCAACAACATTTGCCTACGACACTCCCGAAGAGATGGCTGAAATTTTTGATTTAAAAACGGAAGGATGTGTATATTCCAGGTTGAAAAACCCTACATGTCAGGTTCTTGAAAAAAAGGTAGCCGAGCTAGAAGGCGGAGTCGGGGCGTTGTCTGCTGCATCCGGGATGGCAGCCATTACAACAGCTATTTTGAATTTGTGTGACAGTGGAGATAATTTCATATCGGTATCAAGTATATACGGTGGGTCATATAATCTTTTCAACGTAACCATGAGAAGGCTAGGGATTGAATGCAGATTTGTTGATCTGGATGACAACGACGAAGTATTCGAGAAAATGATAGATGATAAAACAAAGTTCATATACTTTGAAACAATAGCGAACCCTTGTGGAAGAGTAGCAGATTTTGAGAAGTTCGACAGGCTTTCAAAAAAATACGGAATAGTACTAATGATAGATAACACCATAGCTTCTCCATATATCTGTAGACCTTTTGAACACGGAGTTCATGTGGTGATACATTCTACAACCAAATATTTGGATGGGCACGGAGTTGCAATTGGTGGGATTATAGTAGATAGCGGAACATTTAATTATCTTGGAAATCCGAGATACCCTCAGTACAATACTCCCGATGAGAGTTATCACGGAATGGTATTTGCAAGAGATTGCGGTAAAACTGCATTCATTGACAGAGCAAGAGCGGTAGGGCTTAGAGATCTGGGTGGATCCATGTCTCCAATGAATGCCTTTTTAACCAACCTTGGTACGGAGACCCTTCATTTAAGAATGCCCAGACACAGTGACAATACCTTAGCGCTTGCTAAAGCCATAGAAAAACATCCTGCGGTCCTGTGGGTTAAGTATGCAGGACTGGAGAATGACTCAGAACACAAGAAAGCCATGAAATATTTTTACAAGGGTTATTGTGCAGGAATGCTTTCCTTTGGAATAAAGGGAGGGAGAGAGGCTGCGGCAAAGTTCCAAAAAGATCTTAAGCTTTTCAGAATAGTAACGCATGTTGCCGATTCAAAAAGCTGCGCACTCCATCCGGCTTCAACCACACACAGACAACTGTCCGATGCTGATTTAGTCGCTGCCGGAGTACCAGTAGAATTAATCAGACTGTCTGTAGGAATAGAGGGAGAACAGGATATAATTAACGATGTAGTCAGGGCTTTAGACAAGACCTTGAAATAAAATTATTACCAAATCTTAATCATAAATAAAAACTAATCCAATCAATATAAAACCGGCAAAGCCGGAGAATAACATAATACGGAGGATCACATGCCAATAATACTTCCAAAAGACATACCCGCATTCGGCGTGTTAAAAAAGGAAAACATTTTTGTAATGCCCATTAAGAGGGCGGCTGACCAGGACATTCGTCCGATAGAGATAGCCATAATGAATTTGATGCCTACAAAGATAGATACGGAAACTCAGCTTATGAGGTTACTCTCAAATTCGCCCCTTCAGGTAAACATAACTTTGCTTAGGACCGCATCATATGAAAGCACAAACACAAGTGCGGAACATCTCGAAAGGTTCTATAAAACCTTTGATGAAGTTAAACACAAAAAGTTTGACGGAATGATAGTGACAGGTGCTCCTGTAGAGACCCTGGAATTTGATGATGTAAAGTACTGGGAGGAGTTAAAGGAAGTATTTGATTACTCTGAGAAAAATGTTACCTCCACAATATTCATCTGCTGGGGAGCCCAGGCAGCCATAAAACACTTTTACGGGATTGATAAAATACCGCTGCCAGAAAAGAAGTTTGGAGTTTTTGATAATAAAGCCACAAATAAATATGAACCCCTTTTAAAAGGGTTGAATGATATCTTTGCTATTCCTCATTCAAGACATACGAGAGTTGATGAAGACAAAGTCAGAGAGAATCCAAAGCTCAAAGTACTAGCTGAAGGTGAAGATTGTGGGTTATCAATAGTTAAGTCTAAAGATGACAGAAAGTTTTTCTTCTTCGGACATTCTGAGTATGACAGAGAATCTTTAAAGAACGAATATCTTAGAGATAAGAACAAGGGAATGAAAATTGATCAGCCGAAAAACTACTTCATAGAGGGTAACGTTAATAGAATTAATATGAGTTGGTCAAGTACGGCTAATCTCCTGTTTTACAACTGGCTGAACTATTATGTCTACCAGATAACCCCGTACGACCTTGGGAACGACTAGTAATTACTAACACAACTAACAAGACCTTAAGCTAGAAATATTCTTGGAAAACAAAAAATATTAACAACAGACTGGTGACCAGATAAAAGCTTCGGGTCCCACACAAAGAAAAAGGAAAAAATGAGAGTTGACCGAATAATACTTAAAAATTTTCTTAGCTATGGAGTAGCTGATGTGTCTCCAGGCAAGAATATCAACCTCATAACTGGTCCTAACGCAGCTGGAAAAACAAATTTGCTTGATAGCATTTATCTTTCAGCTATCGGTAGGGGCTCCAGAAATCAAAAGGACAAAGACTTAGTGAAGTGGGAGTCAACGGGTGGAGCAGAAGTCACCATACTGGTTCAAAAGAAGTATTCCAAACACATAATCCAGATAAAGATTGATCCGGAAGGAACAAAAAGAATAACTATAGATGGAATTCCTATTTCGAGAATTGGCGAGCTTATGGGAGTACTGAATATAGTATTTTTCTCACCTGCTGAAATAAGTCTCATTAAAGACGGACCTTCCGAAAGAAGACGCTTTCTTGACATATCTCTTTGCCAACAGTCCAGAACATACTTTTATACCTTGCAAAGATACTTAAAACTAATTGAACAAAGAAATACAGTAATAAAAAACTATCGTGGCAAGCCAAGTCTCAATTCCCTTTTAGAAGTCTTAACCAACGACCTGGTTAAATGTGGTTCGTTCATAATAAGAGAGCGTAAGAAGTTCATAGAAGAACTTACCCCATATGCAATAGAAGCTCACAACAAACTTACTAACGCAAAAGAAGAGTTTGTCTTAACCTACGAAACAGAGCCTATTCATAACGATATAGCAAAGGAACTGGAGATACTGATTAAAGAGGCATATGATAAGGATATTGAACTAGGGTATTCAACGATTGGACCACATAGAGATGATCTGAAAGTAACTGCCGATGGAATAGATATTCGTAGATTTGGCTCTCAAGGGCAACAAAGAACAGCGGTACTTTCCTTGAAACTAGCTGAAGCAGAAATCTTTACGTCCAGATATTCAGAAGCACCGGTTCTTCTTCTTGATGATGTTCTTTCCGAGCTTGACCCCGACAGGAAAAAAGCTCTGTTTGACTCAATAGCTGGCAGACAATGTGTAATAACAGACACGTCAATTCCAGAAGGGATTGACCCCAAGACAAAGGTGTTTAGAATTAAGGACAGGGCGGTAACTGATTAATATAAACCCCAAAAGCGAGATGCCTCAAAAATACAAAAAATAGCAGAAAATTTAAACCAAAATAAGCAGGTGAAATCAATGCCAAGAGATAAGAAAAAAGAAATAGCTGAATACATACAAATAGAAGGAGTGGACTTCGAACAGATATATTCCTCTATCGAAAGACCCCAGGATCTCTCTAAGGGTGATTATGCTTTGCCTTGTTTTAAGTTCTCTAAAATCCTCAGGAAATCTCCCGTTGCTATAGCAGAAATGCTAAGAGACCAGATTCTAAAAAAGACCGATTCATTTGAGTCGATTGAGGCAGTTAACGGATATTTAAATTTTAAATTCGATAAGAAAAAAGAAACCCAGTCACTCCTTAAAGAGGTTTTTGCAAAGGGGCCTAGTTACGGGGATTCAAATGAAGGAGAGGGTAAAACCGTATGTATTGATTACTCCTCAGTAAACATTGCAAAGCCTTTTCATATAGGTCATTTATTAACCACCGCAATAGGCGGAGCGCTATACAGGACATATCGCAAGCTAGGATACAACCCAGTAGGAATCAATCATTTGGGCGACTGGGGAACGCAGTTCGGGAAACTAATAGTAGCTTTTAAGAAATGGGGTAAAGAAAAAGATCTCTTAGAAAAAGGAGTTACTTATCTTACTGAACTATATGTCAAATTCCATAAAGAGGCAGAAAGCGAACCATATCTTGACGACCTTGCGCGAGAATATTTCAAACGAATCGAAGACGGAGACAAAGAGTCTTTAGATCTTTTTTCTCTCTTCAAAGACATTACTCTTAGGGAAGTATCCAAGGTTTATGCAAGGCTCAACATAGTCTTTGACAGTTATGCCGGAGAGTCCTTCTACAATGATAAAATGGCTCCAATCCTAAAGG
>Ga0123335_1003630_pt1 | contig 21247 bp, 16 predicted proteins | sample BiotimSIPDNA_2_FD_89707 | JGI IMG/M metagenome (GOLD analysis project Ga0123335, IMG submission 89707) | Anaerobic biogas reactor microbial communites from Washington, USA - Biogas_R2 time_0 SIP DNA | ecosystem: Engineered > Bioreactor > Anaerobic > Unclassified | place: Washington, USA...
GACCGCCTCCCGTTTAAAGGAAGCATCATATTTCTTTCTTGTTTTCTTGGACATGAACACACCCTCCATGAATAAAAATATTTTGGTAATAGGTGTGTCCACCAATTCGGGTACAATTCATACCCCACTTATTTGCACAAATTACTCAAAATACAAAACAAGACTTTATTATTGTACCAAGTGTTTCATCTGAAAAAAGACAATATATTCCAATAGGAATGCTGAGTAAAGATTATATCGCTACTAATCTTTGTTTAATAATCTCTGGTGCGAAAGTATTCCATTTTGGTGTTCTAAATTCTTTGATGCATATGCTTTGGACACGAGCTGTTGGAGGAAAATTAGAGACACGTATCAGATATTCAAAAGAAGTTGTCTATAATACATTTCCATTTCCAATAGATGTGACGTTTGCACAAGAAGATGGCATCGTAAAGGCAGCTTTGCACATTATCGAAGAACGAGAAAAACACACCGAAAAAACCCTTGCCGAACTCTACGATCCGGACAAAATGCCTGATGGTCTTAGAGAAGCACACCATCAAAATGATCTTGCAGTAGAACGCTGCTACCGCTCCAAACCTTTTACATCCGACGAAGAGCGTCTGGAGCATCTTTTCAAACTTTACGAACAGATGATCGAGGAGGAGAAAAACAGGGGTACTCTTTTCGAAGCAGAATCAATTCCAGTAAAAAAGGCCGGTAAGAAAAAAGCATGAACGAAAAATCAATTCTTACACCGGAATACAAGCAATGGCTTGCTGAAATCAAGAACAAAATAAGATCTGCGCAGCTTAAAGCCGCTACTGTTGTCAACAGCGCTCTTATTGAGTTTTACTGGGATTTGGGTAAAATGATTGTCGAGAAACAAGCGCAGACATCATGGGGCGATAAGGTTGTAGGGCAACTCTCAAAAGATCTTCAGGAGGAATTCCCGGATTTAAAAGGTTTCTCAAATACCAACCTTAAATATTGCCGGTTATTTTATAAGTTTTACACAACAGTGTTTCAGGAATTTGGTCAACAGCCTGTTGACCAAATTGACATTAAGAATAAAAAAGGTAGTATCCAACAGTCTGTTGGACAATTTATGCAACAGCTTGTTGCACAAATACACTGGGGGCATAATATCCTCATTTTCAGTAAGTCTCAGACAATTGATGCAGCCCGGTTTTACCTGGCACAAACGATTGAAAATGGCTGGAGTCGTGATACTCTGGCATTACAGAAAAATCCCTATTATATGGGTATGCTGGCAAAAGGAAGTGTTAGATGAACGATCAAACGATTGCAATATCATACTCCGAATGGCTTCAACGCGTAAAGGAATGCATTCGCCAAAGCAGGGTCAAAGTTGCTTTAGCAGCTAATGCTGAATTAATCAGCTTTTATTGGGAACTGGGGAAAATGATGCTGGATGTTTCAGAAAAAACCCAGTGGGGAAAAAACTGGGTTGAAACCATGTCCAAAGATCTGCGTAAAGAGTTCCCTGATATGGATGGTTTTTCCAAGACAAATCTGTATAACATTCGGAATTTTTACAAATTTTACCAGGATGATCAATTTTTCCACCAGCTTGGTGGAAAAATTCCCTGGCGCCATCATGTAGAGATTTTATCGAAATCAAAATCGAAATCCGAATCTTATTTTTATATCAAACAAACGATTGAAAATGGCTGGAGTCGTGATACGCTGGCACTGCAGATAAAGTCCCGTCTCTTTGAACGGGCTGGTAAGGGTGTGACCAATTTCGCGCTCACACTTCCATCACCCCAGTCAGATCTTGCTGCTCAAACGATTAAAGACCCCTATATGTTCGATTTCCTGACCATGACAAAACCTTACCACGAAAAAGATATAGAAAACCAGTTAATCACTCATATGACAAAGTTCCTGCTGGAACTGGGAAAGGGATTCGCCTATATCGGTCGCCAGTACCATCTTTATGTCGGTGAAACTGATTATTATATCGATCTGCTGTTTTATCATGTGAAATTGCGCTGCTATGTGGTGATAGAACTTAAAAACACCCGTTTTCAACCCGAATATGCAGGCAAATTGAATTTTTATCTTTCAGCAGTTGACAGTATGTTAAAGTCTGATGGTGATAACGCTACAATTGGTATACTGCTGTGCCGTGACAAGAACACTATTGAAACCGAATTCGCATTAAGGGATATGAATAAACCAATGGGTGTAAGTGAGTTTCAGTTGACGGAAATCTTACCGGAAGATTTAAAGTCAACACTTCCCACCATTGAAGAGATCGAAAACGAGCTAAAAACAGATATAGAAAAGGAATAAGCATGCCCGATATAGTCCATGTTACCTACGGTCAGACAGGTGAGAGTACAAAAATAAATACTATGGGAATGCGCGATATGCAGGCCAGAGCATTTGAAGCCAGAGACGCGCAATACCTTCTTATTAAAGCACCACCGGCATCAGGTAAATCCCGTGCATTGATGTTCCTTGCTTTAGATAAGTTGAAAAATCAGGGTATCGAAAAAGTCATTGTCGCTGTTCCGGAACGGTCAATAGGCAGCTCCTTCTCAAAAACAGAACTTAAAAAACATGGTTTTTTCGCAGACTGGCTGCCAAACGACATCTATAATCTCTGTACGCCCGGCAGCGAAACTGGTACAAGTAAAATACAGGCATTTCATGATTTCATGGCCAGCAATGAGCAGATATTGATATGTACCCATGCAACATTCCGATTCGCCACTGAAGGACTTGATGAAACACTGTTTAATAAAACACTCATTGCTATTGATGAATTTCACCACGTATCTGCCGATATCAACAACCGGCTTGGTGAAATGCTCTGCCTGATCATGGAAAAATCCACAGCGCATATAATTGCAATGACCGGTTCCTATTTCAGGGGAGATAGTGTACCAGTGCTTAAGCCGGAAGATGAAAGAAAATTTACCAAAGTAACCTACAATTACTATGAACAATTAAATGGATATACCTGGCTAAAGTCTCTTGGAATCGGCTATCATTTTTATCAGGGACGGTATACATCAGCGATTATGGAAATCCTGGATACTGATAAAAAAACAATTCTACATATCCCAAATGTTAATTCCGGTGAATCGACAAAAGAAAAACACGACGAAGTTAATTTCATTATCGATGCGATTGGAACAGTTCTAAAACAGGATTCTGAAACAGGTGTACTTCATGTTAAGCGCCACACTGATGGTAAATTATTAAAGATTGCAGATCTTGTCGAGGACACCCCTAAAGAACGGGATAAAATAGTCAATTATTTGAGGTCAATGACATCAGTAGATGATATGGATTTGATTATAGCTCTTGGTATGGCAAAAGAGGGATTCGACTGGCCATTTTGTGAACATGCACTTACTGTAGGTTACCGGGGATCATTGACCGAGATAATTCAGATCATCGGCCGGGCGACACGTGACAGCAGCAATAAATCGCATGCACAGTTTACCAACCTTATATCACAACCGGATGCCGCCGACGATGTGGTAAAAATATCTGTTAATAATATGCTCAAAGCAATTACGGCATCACTACTTATGGAACAGGTGCTTGCACCAAACTGGAAATTTAAAACGAAACTATCCGATGTGGACAAAGCAGCGCCCGGCGAGTTAAAAATCAGGGGGTTAAAAGAGCCAAGTTCAAAACGGGTAAAAGATATTATAGAATCCGATCTGAATGATCTGAAAGCAACCATCCTTCAGGATGACCAGATGTTAAAGGCAATGCCGGGCAATGTTGAACCGGAAGTTATCAATAAGGTGCTTATCCCTAAAATAATCAAGGTCAGATATCCGGAACTTACTGAAGATGAAGTTGAAGAGGTCCGTCAGCATGTAGTAGTTGATTCTGTGCTAAAGAAAGCAGAAATAAAAGAAACCGGTGATCAGCATTTTATCAGAATGGCAGATACTTTTGTAAATATTGATGATCTCCACATCGACCTCATAGATCGTGTTAACCCTTTTCAGAAAGCGTTTGAAGTACTTTCAAAATCGGTAACAGCAAAAGTTTTGAAGGTTATCCAGGAGTCCATTGAAGCAACGAGAATTCAGATGGATTTTGAGGAAGCAAAAATCCTGTGGCCGAAAATTCAGGAGTTCATGAAAACGCTCAATCGAGAGCCATCACTTCATTCCAATGACCCATTAGAGCGGAGAATGGCTGAATGTATTGTTTATCTTAAAGAAGAGAAACGCAAAAAGGCTGCTTCAAATGGATAAAGACCAGGTACTCAATGAGATATTTAATTCGGACCCATTCGGTATTTTAGACGTAAAGCCTTCCGTTTCAAATGTCAGAAGTTCGGATGAACGATTGATAGATTCGTTTGAAGAGATAATAGAGTTTTATCAAAACCACAAGAGAGCACCTGAGCCAAACATACATAATATAAACGAATACAAACTTTACACACGTCTGAAAAGCCTTCGTGAAGATTCCGAAAAACTAAAAGTATGTGAACCGCTGGACAGCTATGGTTTACTTAAGGTCAAAAAGAAAGAAATCAACTCTATTGATGATATATTCAATGATGATAGTTTAGATATTCTGGGCGGTGAAGATGCCGGGTTGTTTGATTTCAAGCATATACCCAAAGAAACAACTATGCCAGACTATGTAGCAAGTAGAAAAAAGTGTGAAGACTTCTGTAAATTTGAACAGCTGTTTAAAGATTGTCAGAATGATTTGCGTATTGGCAAAAGAAAACTCTATCCGTTCAGGTACGAACAGCAGATTGAAGAAGGCTATTTTTTTGTATTAAAGGGTATTCTACTCTATGTTGCAAATGTCGGAGAAAAGAACAATGAAAAAGGTAAAATGAATGCCCGTTTGCGGTGCATCTTCGAAAATGGTACTGAATCCGACATGTTACTGCGTTCACTCGCTGCAGAGCTTTATAAAAATGGCCGCCGCGTTACTCAGCATGATGATAAAATGCTTGATGGAATGCTGGGAGTAGATGAGAATGATGAAGCAACCGGACATATCTATATCCTGAAATCGCTAAGTAAAGACCCGCAGATTGCTTCAATTCCAAATTTATTCAAGATTGGCTATTCAAGTACACCAATTGAAGATCGAATTAAAAATGCAGAAGAAGAACCGACATACCTGATGGCTCCGGTAAAACCGGTAACCTCATTCCAATGCTACAACATGAACCCTCAAAAACTGGAACAGCTGCTTCACAATTTTTTCGGTACATCATGCCTGGATATTGATGTGTTCGACCGTGAAGGAAACAGGCATACACCGCGTGAATGGTTCATTGTCCCACTGGAAATAATCGAACAAGCTGTGGAATTTATAATTTCCGGTGAAATTGTTCACTTCAAGTATGATACTGAAAGAGAAATAATTGTCGGAAAATGAAACAAGCAAACAGCCTCCGCCTTCATGGCTAAGACTGAAAAGACGGGCAAGTTTTAAACGGGAAAGACATAGTAAAAACATAAGAGCCGCATAACCAAGCACTTGAAAAATATCTTTGAAAGCGGCGAACTGGATGAGCAAGTGGTTAGTTCCATTTTGGAACATACCACTCAACACGGCGCTATTGAGGGTAAAACCCAGACAAAAGAGACCAAACATTATAACCTTGATGCCATTATCGCCGTAGGTTACAGGGTAAACTCCAAAAGGGCTACCCAATTCAGGGTGGCATCAGAGTGCATGTATTTTGTATCGATTTATGGTTCCGGTAATAGGCGGTGAAGCTCCAGTTGTTTGTCACATTTATGTTCATGTCCAGATCAATGAATTCTGTAGCATCCCCGGGGAGAACGGCATACGGGAAGGTCCAGGCTTGTTCGCCGCTCACCTTCTTTGCTATCACGATGCTATCCACCCAGGTGGCATTGTTAGTCCACCACAGCCTTATCCGGTCGGGCCGGTTCCAATTGAAGTCAGTCTCAATATTAGTCGGGCCGGGCAGGTCGAAATTGAATTGCACGTCTTCTTCTTCCGACTGGCGATCACCTTTTACCGCATAGACTTTGTAGAAATATATGCTTCCCAGCTCTGCCTCATTGTCTGTCACAGTTGTTTCATTTGACCCTGTGTGCAAGACCTTCCGCTCCCAGGTTTCCGGCCACTTTTTCCGGTCCACGTAAAAGCCGTCTTCATCGGTAAAGTTCTCCTTCCATTTGATCCTGATCTGTCCCGGACCCAGGATATCAAAGCTCACAGCACTGACTTCACCCCCGGTGTAGCGTTCCGGATCATCTTCCGGATTTAATAAATTACAACTAACAAGTCCAAAGCAAAACACGAGTAAAACAAACCACAATAAGCGGCGCATATACACAACTCCCGGGTTGATTTATTTCTGTCTGACAGGTACTTTGATTTTCAGGAAACAAGCCGGTGCACAAAGATATCCTCTTTACAATTGTTTTTTTCTTGTATCCAGTTCCCGCCGATCAAACTTACGATATTGCCATTAAGTAATATGGCTCTTCAGACATTTTCGGGTGTTTTTTCGCAACATTCTAAGCTATTAACAACTGTTAAAGAGTATAGTTCTATTTATTTAAAAAGATTAGAAATGATGCCTTCGGCGACCTACTTTTGTCCAAGGCAACAAAAGTAGGCAAAAATGCCTGGGAGCCCCGCACTGGCGCTAATTCGCGTTTTCGCCGGGGAGGGGCCATAAACTCGTGGACTCAAACAATGGCCCCTAAGAGAAGACCGGCGAAAACACGCATGCGCCAGTGACCGGGGCGGATCCACTAAGCACCAGTATTTTAGTGGTGCTCACTACCGTTCGCCCCTACTATCATCTAATCTCAACAAAAAATCACCCGGAAATGTCCGAAGCACCAGTAATATAGACTTTTCTGCTGTAAAAGGACAATAGTAAAACAGCACTCCTGCAGCCTGGGTTCAAGCGTTCAACAGATTTATAGCTTCAACACTGCCGGTATGTCATTTGTAGAGCATTCAACGTTCAGATGTTCAAAGGGTCAGAGAATCACTTTTCGACAAGGAGCAAGTGTGAGCAGCAGGCCGTTGAACACTGAATGCTGAAAACCCTTCACCTCTACTCATACCTCAGCGCCTCAATAGGGTTCATGGTTGCGGCCCGACGGGCAGGATACCAGCCGAAGAAAATTCCCACACAGGCGGAGAAGAAGAACCCCAGCACAACCGACCACCAGGTAACCGCTGCCGGCAGATCGATAATGCTGGAAACAGCCCATGCTACTATGAATCCAAGTAATGTCCCGATTAGTCCGCCAACCAGAGATAATGTCACCGCTTCGATAAGAAATTGCGAAAGAATATCCTTTTTCCTGGCTCCTACTGCTTTGCGGATACCAATTTCTCTTGTCCTCTCCGTAACAGAGACAAGCATGATATTCATGATCCCTATCCCGCCCACCACAAGAGAAAGCGCTGTCACCCCGATCATAAGCCCGAATACCCCTGAGGTAATCGTACGGTAGGTTTCAAGCAGCTGCTCTGCACTGTTTATATTAAAATCATCCTCTTCTCCTGGCCCCAGATTTCTTCTCTTCCTCAGAATACGGGTTATCTCTCCTCTTGCGTTGTCAATTTCATCAGGGCTGCGCGGCTTTACGATAATTGTTACAGACTCATTTCCGCGAACCGTTACAGGTCCGGAAAAAAGTTTTATAAAAGTGGTTATGGGTATCACTATAGTATTATCCTGATCGTTTCCAAAAAGCGACCCCTTTTCCTCCAGAACCGCAGTTACCTCAAATCTGTGCCGCCCGACAAGAATCGATTTACCCAGAGCTTCCCTCGATGGAAACAGCTTTTCTGCAACCGTTTTTCCTATCATCGCCGTCTGCCTGCTCTGATTGAGATCAGTTCCCAGCATCTGTCTGCCGGCGTCAATATTGAACTCGGTTATATACTGATATTCCGGGGTGGTCCCCACAAGCTGAACCCCTGTCAACTCCTGCCCCTCAAACCTCACACTTACCGGAAACATGAGCATCGATGCCACCTGTTGCGCAGTCTGCACCCTCATCTTTATGGCTTCAGCATCCTCAAGTGTCAAATTTCTCCTTCGTCTGGCCTTTATAGCCTCATCACGGTTCATGACCCAGGAATGTTTCTGGACATAAAGGGTGTTTGATCCCATTGATGCCATCTGATTGGAAACAGTCCGGTTAAGCCCGTCAATAAGAGCCAGCATGCCTATTACAGTCATGACCCCGATCATTATTCCCAGTGTGGTAAGCACTGAGCGGAGCTTATGGGCCCCTATCGAGCCTATTGAGAGACGAAATGCCTCCCTTACGTTTATCACTTTACCCTCTCATCACCCTCAAGGAGGCCATCTCTTACCCTGATTATACGCTGCGCATACGACCCCACATCCTGATCGTGTGTAACAAGGATAAGAGTTTTCCCCTGTTCAAAAAGAGATTCAAATATCTCCAGTATCTCTCTTCCAGTGCGGGTATCAAGATTTCCCGTAGGCTCATCGGCAAGGATCAGCGGCGGATCATTGACCAGCGCCCTTGCAATCGCCACCCTCTGGCGCTCCCCGCCCGACATCTCTGCCGGACGGTGGTTTATGCGGTGCTCAAGACCCACAGAATTGAGCACCTCTTGTGCCCTGCTCCTGCGTTCAGGCAACGATACCCCCGCGTAAAGCATCGGGAGTTCAACATTGTGGAGAGCTGTATCGCCTGCAATGAGGTTAAATGTCTGGAACACAAACCCGATACTGCGGTTGCGCACAGCAGCCAGACTGTCTTCATCCATCCCCGAAACATCTTCTCCGTCAAGGATATACCGTCCCCCGGAAGGCGTGTCAAGACAACCCAGAATATTCATCAGCGTTGATTTGCCGGAACCGGACGGGCCCATGATCGAAACATACCCGCCTCTGGCAATGGAAAGAGACACATCTTCAAGCGCCCTCACCTTAACGCTTCCCATACTGTATACTTTTGAAACATGACGCAGTTCAATCAGCATGTTTTTAAACGGATCCTCCCAAACGGGAAAATTCACCTTTACGGCTAATTTTTACAGTTAATAGATGCGGCGGCGCGGAAATTATCGTATCGGAACGCTTACTGCGGCCGCACAGTCTGGCCCTCCTCAAGCTCCCGCAACGATTCAAACGGCCCGGCGATGATCTGCATCCCCTCTTTTAGACCGGCTGTTATCTGTATATAATCTTCACCTGTGATCCCGGTATTTACAGGTATCAGACGGGCCACTCCGTTATCATAGATAAAAACAGCCTCTACTTCATCATTGCCCGGATTTGAACTGCTTCCATCCGCCTGCTCCGGGAGATCATCCCCCGGGCGGACCACTACCGCCTGAAGTGGAACCATCAGCACGTTTTTCTCTGCCTCTGTTACTATCTGCACATTAGCAGTCATGCCGGGTTTTAAAGCCGAAACAGTATCGGTTATTATAATATCCACAGCATAACTCACAGTCGCCTCTTCCTGAATGAACTCCTCAGCCCTGTCGTCTGCAGAGGCATACCCCACCTCAATAACCGATCCTCTGAACTGCTTTCCGGAAATTGCCTCTACGTCAATAATCGCCCGCTGCCCTTTTTTTACTTTTGCCACATCCGCTTCGTCTACTTCACATTCGATTTCCATGCGATCAAGATCTGCTATCACCATAAGAACCGTTCCGGGATTATTCAGTGTTCCAGGGATAACATTCTCTCCCAGCTCCACATTCAGCTGAGTCACAGTACCATCTATTGGAGCTTCGATCCTGGTGTCCTGAAGCTGCTCTGTTGCCTGGACATAAGCGGCCTGTGCCTCTTTGACTCGGGCCCGGTCCAGGAGAAACTGTGTTCGTGCAGCCTCATATTCCTGCTCTGAAATCAACTGTGAATCGAAGAGCTTTTGTGCGCGGTTAAACTGCGATCGGCTCTGAGCCATGGATGCCCGTGTGATGTCAAGATTGGCACGGGTCCTGCGCACCTGCGCCCTGAATTCTGTTTGGTCAAGAGAAATGAGCAGCGCGCCCTTTTTCACCCTGTCACCTTCATTGACCGGGAGCCGATCGATTTTTCCGACTATGGATGTTGATATCTGCACCTCGGTCAAAGGACGGACCTCACCGGGAGCAGACACCACAGATGTTATATCTCCGCGGGTCACCTCCGTTATTTCAACCTCAATCCCGCTGTTTCTTCTGGCGATAAGCACAATCGCTAAAACAACCAGAAGAATTACCGCGGATAGGGCTCCGATTAGTTTTTTGTTACGTATATTCATGGGCCCTCTTCTTCACCATTCACCGGCCAGACGGATAATCCGGGCATAAGAGAGGTGGTAACTTATTATTATCTGTATAGATTCCAGAATTGCCTGCTGATAGGCAGTCTGGCTCTGAATCAGTTCCAGTGCCGAGGTGGCCCCCAGACGGAACTGCTCCTGAGTGACCCTCAACTGCTCCCGGGCCTGCTCACGAAGAATCTCAGCGGTGGAAAGAGCCTCCCGTGAAGAGAGATATTCATTGTAAGCCCCGTTTATCTCCTGGAGCAGATTCCCACGGGTAATCTTTTGTTCCGCTTCCGCAGTTTGCACCTGAGCGTTTGATTCCCGAAGCCGCCCGTACCATCCAAGCCCCTCAAAAATATTCCATGTTAGCTGCACCCCCAGATTCCAGGAGTCGTTATCTGACCAGTTACCCCAGCCCGGCTCAGTACTTGCGGATCCGTAGGAAAATCCCGCACCTATAACAGGCACTTTTTGCAGCTGTGTAGATAACCTGTTTGTCTTCTGAACCTCAAGGGTAAAATTGGCGGAAATCATCGAGGGATTCTTTTTAAGGATTATGGTAACCAGTGAATCGTGATCGGGAGGGGGACCAGAGATCTGCGGAAACTGAAGTGAAGTATCGACAGCAAGCGGGTAGAGCCTTCCGATCTGATTTGCCAGATTCCTGTTTGCAGTCTCAAGCTCGGAGCGCGCATTTATGAGCTCGATTCTGCGCCGGGCCCGATCGACCTCGATTCTGAGAAGCTCTGGACGAGCTATGGCTCCCAGTGCAAACCTTTCGCGTGCTATGAGCATCTGTTCTTCACTTTGAGCAGCGGAAGCCTGTGTGACATCGATATTTTTATGCACTGCGATCAGGTTGTAATATGCCTCTTTGACGTTGTAAGCCAGATCCGCTTTGGAGCCCCTGAATGTGGTTTCTGCAATATCCGCCACTGTAAAGGCAGCTTTGAGACCGGCAAAAGAGGCTAAGTCTATTAATACAGCGTTGATATTTATGGCGGTCTGGTACTGCTCATTTGAGTAAACCGGGGAAAATCCAGGCGGAAATCCCAGGCTATCGGTTCCAGGGGTCTGGTCAGGACCACTCCTGTCATAACTTGTTGTAAACGAGAGCGTTGGAATGACCGCACTGAGAGCGCTGAAAACGGAGGCGCTTCTCTGCAGACGCTCCCCCATGCTTCTCTCAAGATATGGACTTTGCTCAAGTGCGATCCGGACACACTCATCAAGGTTCAACACCGGATCGATTTCACTGCCCCAGGCACAGGTAATCGCAATCAGGGTAAGGAGGCTCTTCACTGATGCATCGTTGAACATGTTGATCCTGCCATGGAAACGGGGGAAGAGACTTACAGTGTTGTAGTGCTAAATTTGTGCCATAATTAGCAGGTTGGACAATAATGGAAGAGGGTGCCCCAATACAAGTAATAATCAAGGATAAAGATATTCTGGAAGAGGGTGTCCCCTCTTTCGCTGCAGCCTGTCGAAGACGCCAGTCTTCCGCTATTACCCCGTGTTGTCCACCATTTGTGCAGGCAGGTTATGGTTATCGCATTTTCAAACGCCTTTGCGGCCGCACAGACGAACTGTAGGTAGATTAAAACGGGTTGTAGCCTTCCGGGAATCAGATAAGTAAGGCCGGTGAATATAACGTGCCAGGATTGTAAATGAGAGCGGTGTTAAGTACATGCTCAATTCCCAGGCTTCATGTTAAAACAGGTCGCATTTACCCTCCGCGTCCTTTGCGACCTTTGCGTTTTAAATTCTGATCTTTGATTGTGAGATTAGAATTCAAATCTGGATTGATATAAGGAATATTATGAAAAAAAACCGGTATATCTTGAGCGCATCCTTGCGCTTAAGACAACCGGTGGGAAAACAGATCACCAACATGCCAAAGCTGCAACCCGTCAACTTGTCTTTTGTCTTGCAACTTGTGACTTGCGACTTGCAACTTGCGACTTCTTACCCCTTCTTTTCCAGACTCAGCAATTTCAACAACCTCTCCCAGGTGCTTTGTGATTCATCAACACTCTGTAAAGGATTGAATGAATTGCCGCCCGTAGCCGAAACTGAGCTGTTGGAAGCCACATTTGATGATTTTTCGCCTCTTAATGGGTGAGGATAGGCATAGGGAGTGTAGCCGTCTTTTTTCTTCATGAAAAAATCCCTGTTCTCCTTTACAAACTCACGCGGCTTGCCTTCGGGCATATGAGGCGTGATGTCCTGACCGTTTACCTTGTTATTCCACAGGTAGAGATCTTTTATCTGATCCTGTGCAGGGTAAGCGCCGTTATTCTTGCTCTCCATTGTCAGAGTGACAGGCCTGGTGAAATCTCCGGAAAATTGGTTATCGTAGATAACACCGGTGCCACCCCTTATATACATCCCCATATAGCTGTGACCCGAGTTGATCTTGTTTCCGTAGATCTCATAGGTGCGGCTACCGCGTCCGAAAAACTTGTTTCCATGGGCATCGACAGGATTTGTATTCTGGTTGCCGTCGTTGATTGTGTTATACCTGAACACGTACCTTGATCCGTTATTTGAACCTATGGAGTGCCAGTTTTTAGCAATTTTATGCTCAAAAACGTTGTCTTCGATAAATGTGGCATCACCGGTTCCCAGTTCAGCGGGCCTGTTCCACGACTCTTCATCATCACCATAAACCACGATGTCTGTGATTGTGTTTTCCTCAAAACGGTTGTTATCGATTACTCCTTTAGAGCCGTTCCAGCTCTGAATCGCCCTGGTCCCGAAATTTTTCAGCGTATTATTGTCAATGCGGAAATCGAGACTGTCGCTCCTGAGCTGAATGCCGCCCCCGCCCTTGCCCCCGTCAAGGACAATATTGGTCAGCCTGAAGAAACCCCTGGTGACTATATTGAAAAACCAGTCCAGACCCGAGGGCTTTTTCAGGACGGTCCCTTTTGTCCCGGAACCTGAGATAGTGATGTTTTTATTGACATTGATTCGGGGGCCGCTGAAATTAAACTCCCCCGCCGGTATGACTACTGTGGCATTTTCAGGCGCATTGTTGATCGATTCCTGAATATCGTTTCTTGAGCCGCTTTTAGCCTGCACGGTCTGAGCTGAAACCGGCAGTGTGTTTAACAGTACCGCGACTATTGTACCGAAAGCAAAAATCCGCTGGTTTTTTTTGTTGTGTTTGAGCTTCAGTAGGAACTCCTTTGAAAAATGAATGGAAACAACGAATTGAGGGCTGTTAGCAACCCGGAAAAAAACTGAAAAGAGGATTTCGGAGGTGAATCAGAAATATTTGGTACAAGTCACAAGTCACTCGCCGGAGTAATAATTCTGATCCTGCAGAATTCTTAATTGGTTCAGTAATTGCACTCGTTGTCATTCAAGTTCAATCAGCCATTACTTCATAATTTAACGATTGGATCAGAGGGTCTGTTTTATGTTAAATAAAGATCAACCCGATTCTCACGGACGCTCGGCAGAAAAACCGGAACAGATTCCGGGCAGAGGCTGGCGGGATATTGGTAAAAGAGTATTGAAAGAGAACTCAAAAGACAATGTAGGTATCATTGCCGCAGGGATCGCGTTTTATGCTTTTCTGGCGATGTTTCCAGCAATCGCGGCAACGATTTCTATCTACGGTCTTGTAACTGACCCGCAGACAGTAGAGCAGCAGCTTTCTGAGCTCTCAAATCTACTGCCGCCGCAGTCGGGGCAGCTTGTAAGAGAGCAGATGTCCCAAATCGCAGAAACCTCCACGACGGCTCTTGGATGGGGACTGGTTTTAAGCGTGCTGCTGAGCCTCTGGAGTGCAAACAAGGGTACCCGCGCTCTTTTCCAGGGACTCAATATCGCCTACGATGAAGAGGATAAGCGGGGTTTTATTAAAGGTAATGCCATCACACTGCTCTTTACTCTCTACCTCATCATCGCTGTTATTGTAAGTATAGTTCTTGTTATTGCACTTCCGGCGTTTGCAGGAAGTATGGGGCTTCCCGATCTTTTACTCACGGCACTGCAGTGGGGAAAATGGGTTCTCCTTGGGGCTTTTGTTGTCCTGAGCCTGGCACTTCTCTACCGTTACGCACCCGACAGAGATAACCCGAAGTGGCGATGGGTCAGTTGGGGCTCAGTGATAGGTGCATTTTTCTGGCTTGTGGGTTCTGCGCTGTTTTCTCTTTACGTTTCTAACTCCGGAAGCTACAATGCCACCTACGGATCTCTTGCCGCTGTTGTAATTCTTCTCATGTGGTTTTTCCTGTCAAGCTATATCATATTGCTTGGTGCTGAAATCAACTCCGAGATTGAACACCAGACAGCAAAAGACTCCACCGTGGGGCAGGAAAAACCAATGGGCAGGCGCGGCGCATACGGAGCGGATACTCTTGGTGAGGCGACCTGAAATAATAATTGTTTTCTGCTACCTCTGCAAACAACCTTCTGGGGCTAACACCATGGTAACCCTTTACAGGAACAAATACCGGGTAGAATCGGCCAGAAGGCCGGGTTGGGATTACTCCAGTCCGGGTTTCTATTTCATAACGGTATGTACCTACAAACACATTAATCTGTTTGGCAATATTTCCGGTTGTAAAATGTTCCTCAATGAATTTGGGAAAATCGTATATGATGAATGGATGAAATCATTTGAAATCAGACGTGAATTGATCCGTGATGAATTTGTTGTGATGCCAAACCATTTTCACGGGATTGTCCGTTTGGTAAATGGCGCATCAAACAGGGATAATGACGTGGGCGGCGGTTGGGAACGGGAAACCGTTGGCGGGAACGCGGTTGATGTAGAGACGCCCGGCCGGGCGTCTCTACCGGAACCGGAACCGCAACCACAACCGCCACGCAAACCGTATTTGGCGCCCGGTTCTATTTCATCGTTTATGGCGGGGGTAAAATCGGTCATATCAAAACAGATAAATATTATTCGCTGCACCCCTGGTACCCGGGTATTACAATACCTCTTTCATGATCATGTAATACGAAACTATGGCGAATTATTGCGGATACGTCGATATATCCGCAGCAACCCCCTAAACTGGGAAAAGGACAAATTGCGGAAACCGATCGGCCTCTCTTTACAAGAGACGGTTCAGGAGGAATATGAAAAAGAAGACTGGATGAATATTACCTGATAAGATTGATTCTGGTTAAATTAATCATCCTATAGAACAAACCTGCCTGCGTAAAGGTCCTTTAAATCCCAAGGAAAGGCAAATTCAAGAAAGCATAAGGTTTCACTACACCTGAAATCTCATCTCACGACTCCGATAACAAACTCCGACATCAGCACTGTCTTCAGTTTCAGATCAGTAACCTTAACCACACAAAGATATGCCCCTGCCCCCACCATCCTGCCTTTAACATTCCTTCCATCCCAGGACAGATTAATAATCGCGGGTCCCGAGTTCTCATTTTTTCTGCTGTCCTTGAAAATCTCATTTCCAATCTGATCATACACCCACACATCGGCCTTGAATGAAACTGTTCCCCTTGTCTTTACCGATGGATCAACCTGAATTGTAAGATTCTTAACATATGGATTAAAGGGATTGGGGCCCAGACGAATCTGAAACTTTGCCACTGCGGGCCTGAGCTGCAGAAGAACCCTTCGATTCTCTTCATTGCGCTGGATGTTATTTAGCGTGTCACCTGTTTCACCTGATGGATCTATCCAGACAGAATCTTTCTCAGAAGGAAATACCGATGCTGCTGAGTTTACCGTAAATACCCATCTGTTATCCTTTTCATACAGAGGCTCAAGTGTCATTTTATAAGGCGCCGCGGAATTTCCCCTGAAAATAAAAGGTGCAGGACTGTTGAAACGATTGACATATTCTGAAAATACAACTATCAAAGTATCCGGTTTCTCCACATCCTCAAACAGCCCCGGAATATATAACGCCTCTTTTAATACAGGGGCGGCGCTGTCAGAAACAGCCTGTGTCCTGCTGACATCAGAGAATTCGGTAAACCGGACATTTACATACATCAGCCCTGATGTCAGGCATTCCATATTTCCTGTAAAAGCACCGGCAATATTCACTTTTACAATTGATTCATTCTCTCCACGGCGCATAAGAGCAGCGCCAAGCTCACCGGTCTTGTTTGCTCCTGTAAATGAGAATTCCGCGATAACCGACGCCGGATCGACCGGCCGGTCAAAAGAAAGCACCGCCTCATCTATTGTCCCGTCTGCATTGAGATCACGGTAGAACGCGTGCAGGATATTTGCCGGTGTCCTGCGGAGAAGAATTGAAACCGGGCGGTTAAGCCGGTGTCCGCCGTTTCCAATGTTGTCCTTGAGGGGACCGTCGGGGTTTATCCGTATGCTGTCGCCGTACTGGGGGGAAATTTCCTGATGTGCAGTTATCACTATAAGAGTATCGAGCCTGGAGTAATATGAGAGTACAGATAGTTCTAACGGCAATCCGCCTTTCAGAAGAATCAGTGAACTCCCTACCACCGATTCTCTGGCAACCTGTTCTGAAAAGGTCAAAAGTAAAGTATCATTTCCGCTGCCTGTTCTTTCAACCAGTACCGCCCCTGTTATAAGCGGCCCTACGCTGTCGGAGATCCTGAGCGGCACGATTTCGTGTGGATCAGCAAAAGAGGTGTCATAGCTGTAACTGAACCCGAGCTTATCACTGCCATGAGAGGTGGTGACCTCTTGTGCGAAAGGCTCGTTTGGCTTCACTGTGATATGCTTTGGATCTGCGCTGTCAAGCACGATACCGCCTCCGTAAACCATCCTGCTGTCCAGAATTGAGGGCCAGGAGAGAAGAATGGAATCGGGCATCTTTGTGAAATCATTCTGAAAGTAAAGTTCTGCCCTGTCAACCCGGCCATATCCATTATCGGCGTAATACGCCCCATGAATGAGGGGGTTTGAGACACGGGGAGGCTTCAGAATTTCCGGGACTGTAAAGGAAACCGAACCGTTCTGCGCCCTGTTCATCGGAGAATAGAATCTTATGACGTAATCTCCCGGGGAAAGCCCCTGAAAAGCCGATTCATTGAGGACAAAGCTTGAATAGTCTGTAGAAATTGTTATTCCCCCGTAATGATTTCCTGCAAGGAGGCGCATCGGTTCGCTGAATTCTTCTCCTTCAATGAAAAACTCAACAACCGCTTTCTGAGTATCTGTCGGAACCTCACTAAAGTCACAGGATAGATTGCTTCCTGAGATCTTCTCAAACATATTGTACTGGGTTATCCCCTCGGAAATGGGTACACCCTCAAAATATAACCGGCTGCTTGTTCTGAGATTGATCGAAGTCACCAGTCTGAAATTTGATCCGCAACAGTGTCGCTCAGCGAAAAATAGCTTGAAGCTGTAGGTCTGCCCTTCTGTAAGTCCCAGGGTGTCAAGATCAACTTCCCCCTCCAGCGCATCGTGTACTCCCCCTATATCAACAACAAGCTGGCTGTCTATAAACACCCACACATCATCATCACCTCTGAAATAGAACGTCTGTCCCTTTACATACTCAAATTCACACGCAAGCTCCATCGTAAAGAAGTAATTGTGGCCCACCTGAAGATCGTAGTTTGGATTGGGAACAGTTTCTTCGCCGTCAAGATACTGGAAATCATCGATTGGAAAAAAAGCGTTTGTATCGTACTCGTAGAGACCATCCTCATTTTTAAAAAGTTCAAGATTGCGGCAAGTCTCATTTGTATATCCATTTTCGTAGATTTCAGGTTCGAACCAGTCAAACTGTCCGGTGCACTTCGATGGACCGGCCGCAACGGGCTTTCCATTGCTGGAAAGGGTTGGTTCCACAAGGCCCTGGCTCAAAGTGATTGGACAGCTGTCATTTCCAAAATCGGGATGGGTTCCTTTATCCCTGAGCTTGGCAGCCAGGGTTATTGTGCCGCAGTTTGCTGTGAGACCCGGATCAACCTCAACAATTTTCGGTACCCCGTCAGGAACCGGATCCGGCGCCACCCAGACCGTATCGCCTGATACAAAAGAACCGCTCAGATCCATGTAACTGCTGTCACCCAAGCCGGCCGTTGAATACCAGGTACTGTCATTTGAATTGAAAAAACGCACCTTCAGCTCTTCAACAGATCCGTAATGAGTGTATCTGGACCACCCGCAGCGCTGCCTTAAACCGCGCATTTTAACAGGTGAGAACCCTTCCAGCCAGATTCCCGCGCCGCCCATATCCCAGGGTTTGAAAAAGTAAATGATTTTGCCCGGAGGCGGCGTAAACTCTATCAGCGGCGGCTCACTGAGATCTGTTACCGTAATCCAGATCTCTGAAGCGGTCTGGTTACTCTCAAATATTCTGCTAATATTCAACTGAAAAGATCCGTTTTCCTGCGGATATTCAATCCGATTGTCATACTGGTTGTACTGAGTGGCAATGGAGCTCATAAACTCGATACGGTCATTTGTGGTCTGGGTCATTGTCCTTAAAGTGTAAGTAAACCAGTTTCCCCCTTCGTCAATCATCTTTTTCCCGGGATACCACCCGCTCTCATTTGATTGGATATAAAGCGGATTGGCCAGTCGCGCTGAATCCGAGGCCCAGGGGTGCTGGATATGAATAATTATCTCTGCCTGCAGACAAAAAGAGGAAATCAGGAGTAAAACAAAACTCAGAATTGAAGATCTGCCAGTTCTGGTTTTTTGAAGCATCGGTGGTAATCTCGCCAGGTTAATCGTTTAAGTATATTACGGAGATTTGACCCTTTAACATAATATAATGACCTGAAATGATTCAGAGGGATATTTCTTTTTTGAAAACCGCAAATCAATTATTTGAAAATTTAAAGAACTGACAGAAACACATTACAATTAATCTCTTCTCAGCAATTCAAGCATTTCTGATGATTCCGTTACCGGTGAGCTGCAAACCCGGTTTCTGCATACAAAAGCCGTCGCTTTTCCATCAATGGGCCTGTATTTATCGCTATATTTAACTATACGGTTTATCCGCGGCTCCTGCTCATCAGAAGGACAGAGAATAACTACTTTGTTGGGAATATAGACTGAGCGCAGGGCTTCAACCATCTCACGGGTATCCTCCCCCTCTTTCCTTCCTGCAATAACAATTTCAACAGACGGTCCCACCGCAAATTCAAAGGCAGACAAAAGCATGCAATAAAAAGAAGGGTTCTCTTTCAGGGGCACACTGAATGCCTGAATCAACCTGGCTGCATCTTTTTCAAACTGCGGGTTTCCGGTAAAACCTCCTAAACGCAGAAGATTAAGCATGGAGACGGAATTTCCCGACGGGACAGCACCATCATAATTCTCCTTGTTTCGGGTGATCAGCTTTTCAGCATTACTGGCAGTAAAGAAATACCCCCCATTTTCCTCATCGAGAAACAGTGTATTCTGAATTTCCTGAAGCTTGAGTGCGGTCTCAAGATACCCGGCCTCAAATGTAGTTTCGTAAAGCTCCAGAAGCCCCCAGATCATGAATGCGTAATCATCAAGGTAAGCCTCCAGCGCGGCCTCACCATCACGGTACCGGTGCAGTAGTTCACCATTCTTTTTACGTAACGTGGTCAATATGAAATCTGCCGCCCGCCTTGATGCCTCAATGAAAGATTTGTTCCCCAGAACCTGCCCGGTTTTCGCCATTGCAGCAATCATAAGCCCGTTCCAGTCGGTAAGAACCTTGTCATCTTTAAATGGCGCAACTCTTTTCTGCCTCTTGTTAAAAAGCTTACCCCTGATACTCTCCCATTGCGGCCCAGCGGAAAACTTCTCTTTATCTGATTCATCCAGATAGAGTACATTTACATTTGGTATGCCGCTGGATTCCCTTTCCGGAATGTTTCCCTCCTCTTTCAGATGAAATGTTTCAATTACCCATTTGGCATCGTGTTCCGGAAGGGTTTCTCTGATCTCATCGGTTGTCCATAGATAAAACCTGCCCTCACTATTCTCACTGTCGGCGTCCTGGGCACAATAGAAGCCCCCCGATAAGCCGGTCATATCCCTGAGCACCCAGGTCAACACTTCTTCTGCTGTGCGGCTGTAAAGAGAATCGCCTGTTGCCTGAAAAGCCTCAGTAAAGGTCATGGCCAGTATTGCCTGATCGGGAAGCATCTTTTCAAAATGCGGAATGCGCCACTTTTTATCGGTAGAATACCTGTGGAACCCAAACCCGATATGATCGTAAATTCCCCCGCTGCGCATCGACCCAAGGGTCAGCTTCACCGCCTCGAGGGCATCTTTTTCTTTACTCTGTTTCCAGTAGCGTAAAAGAAAGAGCAGATTATGTGCAGAAGGAAATTTCGGTTCTGTTCCAAATCCCCCGTTCTCAGTATCGAATTTTGACAAAAGCTGCTCTTTAGCTTTCTGCAGAATTCTCTTATCGATCTGTGTACTGTCGGCTTTAATCGATATCTGGCTTAGAAGCCGTGAGATTATTATGGAAGCGGAGTCAAAAATCTCACTGCGCTTTTTTTCCCAGATATCATCGACTTGCTTGACAAGCTCAATCAATCCGATTCGCCCGAAACGGCTTTCCCGTGGGATATAGGTCCCTGCGAAAAAAGGCTCTTTATCAGGTGTCATAATTATTGTAAGAGGCCACCCGCCGCTTCCTGTAAGGAGCTGGCATACTGCCATGAAAACCATATCGATATCGGGTCTTTCTTCCCTGTCTACTTTTACATTAACAAAAGATCTATTGAGGAGCTCTGCAATCTGAGGATCGTTGAAGCATTCCTTTTCCATCACATGGCACCAGTGGCACGATGAATATCCGATAGAAAGGAAAATTGGAACCTCACGCAGCTTTGCCTCTTTAAAGGCTTCTTCACTCCAGGGAAACCAGTTTACCGGGTTGTGGGCATGCTGCAGAAGGTATGGGCTCTTCTCGTTTATGAGTTTGTTAGTATGTAAGGTCATAGCATACTCCTGTAAAATCATTGGCAAAATTAATGAGTCTATCCGGATTTTCCAAAAAGTGCAGATAGACGATCAACTTGACATTAAATACCCGGGAGCCCCGCAC
>Ga0123335_1003632_pt1 | contig 21217 bp, 15 predicted proteins | sample BiotimSIPDNA_2_FD_89707 | JGI IMG/M metagenome (GOLD analysis project Ga0123335, IMG submission 89707) | Anaerobic biogas reactor microbial communites from Washington, USA - Biogas_R2 time_0 SIP DNA | ecosystem: Engineered > Bioreactor > Anaerobic > Unclassified | place: Washington, USA...
AACCCTCAAGGGTATCAGCCCACAATTCCGGCATGCTCCCAGGCGGCTTGCCCAGGCCCCGCCGGAGATTGGCCAGCGTTGCCCGGGTGGCCGACTCATTTTTGCTGTTAAGCAGCCTCTCAATTTTCTGCCTTACAAAGGTGCTTGCTTGGGTGCCCTCATTGACCATTTTTCTTCCCCCCCTTGGATGTCGCTTGCAGTGCGTGGACGGTGGATGTGCAATACAAAAAGCGGTTGTACGCCTCCGGCGCAGTATACCATCGTTCCTTTTGGTTTTCCTTGATTTCCCGGCCTACGAAGGCATTGGCTCCGGCCTGGGCCACAATATCCCTGCCCAGCCCCCGAGCGATACGCTGGGCTGTTTCCCACCACTCTTTGCTTGCACTGCTTTTGCTGACTTCCCCCTGCTGGGACTCCGGGTTGATTTTCTCCAGCCACTGACGGAAAGGAATATCCATCCGGTAATAGGCCTGCTCCTTCGTGCTGTCCCGCACGGCTTTAAAGCCGCTTTCGCTGGTGTTGCCAGCAGCCTTGGCAATGTTTTGCGCCAGCCACCCCACCTGCTCCGCCAGCTGATCGGCGGTAGAGATTGCGTCCAGGATACGGCTGGTCCAACTTTGGTCCAGGTCGTTGAGCAGCTGCGCGTTAAAAGAAACCGAGTCGCTGAATACGTTGTCCACAAAAAAATCCTTGTCTCCATACTGGATGGCAGATGCCTGGAAGCAGACCAAAGAACGGGGAATGAGCCCTTCATAGGCAAGGGTAGCCAACCAGTTCACAATGCCGGGACGCTGACCTTTTTCTGTTTGAACCGCCAGGGCGGAAAAATCCCGCCAGAGTTGGCGGCCCGTATCATGTCGCTTGGGCAGGTATACGGGTGGTTCGTTTTCCTTTTTCGCAGCATTCCTCCAAACGCTCATCTGCTCGGCAAGCGCATTCTCCTTCGGGAAAAAGTCACCGCCAAGAAGCATATAACCCGTCACCCGTCCGCTCTCCTGCTTGAGCTTCAGCCGCCGGGATTGGAGTGTGAGCAGGGCGGAAGGGTTGTTTGGCATGGGAATCTGTCGGCGCTCGGTTGTGACTACCGTTTTTGCTTCCCAAACAGGTTCTTCGGGTTCCCATATGGATGTACCATCCTTGAGCAGCACCAGGTTGAGCATCAGCGTTTCAAACAGGTTGCTGCCCACGGCTGTAACTAGCCCCAGTTTCCCAAGCCATCCCGCACCAGGGCTTCCCAAGCCGGATACGGTTGGTTTTGCTGAAGTGTCATCAAACCCGTTCACATACAGCAGCCACCTGGCAGCTTCTCCATAGGTCAGACCGCTTTTGCTGCTGCCTGTGCGCTGGGGAAACAGGCGTATTTTGTTGCTGCTTTCCGAGAGTTCACCATTTAGCTTGGCTGCGGTATACTCGGTGCCTTTGGTGAGCTCCGGAACCTGATAGAACGGGCGCTCCGGGTGAAACAGCCAAAAACGGTCTTCAAATTGCATCAAATAGTTTTCGATCACGGGCATGGGAAATACTCCACCCTTCCACAGGGTTTCCCATCGATCCAGCGCGTCCTCCGATCTGGGCTGCATGCCGTTTTCCTTATATAGCGGTGCGTATGTTCCCTTTGGGTCATACCTTGCAAACACTGTGTGCAGCACAGCCAGCAGCAGCCGCAGGACCGCCACGTCCTGGGTAGGCAACTCTCCCGCCAAACGTTCAAAAGACGGAGCGCGGCGGAAAATATCGATCATTGATACCTCCTCCACTCCCCCATCCGGCCTCATGACCGGAAGCCAGGGTTCCCTTAGCAGGTTAAACTCCATGTCCACTGCTCCATCAATCCTCCTTTTCACAAGTCAATCCAGTCTCGCTGCGGTACGTTAGTCTGACCCCGCACAGCCAGGCTTGAAAGTCCTCATCCAGAATCAGGAAAAGCTGGCCCTTCAACCAGGGGGAATCCTGCCACCGGGGCAGAAGCGTTCCGTTGATGCGCTCCAGTTCCTCTATGGTCTGGCGGATGACCCATGGCCCGCACAAAAGCCGGGGCAGACGCAGGCTTTGGCGAGCAAGGGCTTTGGCTGTTTTTGGATCCGGTGCTTCCCCGGCAGACAATTCCTGTCCTCCTTCTGCCCATGGCAGAAAGCACAGGCTGCCATCCTGCCTCTGGCGGATCACCAACACCTCGATGGATGCATCGGCATCCCGAACAGTTGCTTCCCCCTGCTTCTCCGATGCGGAGACAGATGCATCCAGCCAACCCACCATGCCAACACGGGGAGAGGCACTGGGAGCATCCACCCGAAAGGTGGATGCCCGTGATTCCTTGTCCGCCACCATTCGGTGATACTCCTCCAGGGCCTCCCCGTATGCCTCGGGCTGGATGGGTAGGGGTACCCTTTCGTTATAGGCAGCCTGTACAAGTGTGGGAATGTCCCGGGGCATGATCATCGAATCAGGCAGCAGCGCCCGGGCACGCATAAGCAGGTATCTGCCATAGACAGCCTCAGAGCCTTTTTGAAACTCCTCCTCAAGCGCGCCGAGTACATGACATGTGGCCGTATGCAGCCTTGGGGGTCTTTTCCTTGTGTGTCGGTGCAGCCGACCAATACGCTGCAAAAGCAGATCCATAGGGCACAGGTCGGTGATCAGCACATCAAAATCGATATCCAATGATTGCTCAATAACCTGGGTGCCCACTACGATGTGGGGAACAACACGCCATTCGTTCCCGCTGTGCTTTCCCAGATGCTGGAGCAGTTCCTTCTCCGCTTCCGCTCTTTCCGGAGTCAGAAATTGTGCATGCACAAGGGTCACAGCTTCCTTCCCAAAAATGGCACGGAGTTCTTCTGCTTTATCCTGTGCCCGGCGCACTGTGTTGACCATCACACCCGCACAGCCTCCGCGTGAAAGAAGCTCCTGCAGCCTTTCCCCCAGTACACTCTCCTCAATGTATTGAATGGAAACCTCCCGCTGTGGGCCACCGTCGCTTACTACATGCTGCCCTACCTTCTCACCATCGGACCAGGTGATCACCGGATAGCCCTGGTTATCCACCCATTCGGGAACAGAGGGCATTGTGTTCTGCGCCTGTGCCAGGAGATCGCCGGAGATCTTATGCAAAAATTGCCGGTCCAGATATGCCTCCATCAGCATTCTGCGCTTCTCTGTGGGCAAGGTGGCAGAAAGTACGATCACCGGCACCCGATACGCTCCCAGCCAACGCAGGGCCATTGCCAAGTAAGAGCTCATATATGCATCATAGGCATGGCATTCATCGATAATCACCACCTTGTTTCCAAGGCCCAGGTGCCTTAGCATCACGTGCTTTTGCCTTAGCGCGGCCATCAGCAGCTGATCCACAGTGCCTACCACAAAGTCGGCCAGCAATGACTTTTTGCTCCCTTCGAACCATTGGACAACAGCGGCATCTTCCTCCTCACCGCCCACGTTGACGCCGCCCTCAAACAGATGCCGGAAGTCGTCATTAAACTGCGCTTTGCCATGGGCCAAATTCACCGAATACCTGCCGCCACAATCCAATCCCTTTGTCCAGTCCAGCAGACGGGGAAATATAGCGTTGGAAGTGGCTTGGGTGGGTAGTGCAAAAAACACGCCTGTACGTCCGGATGCAGCAGCGAACATTTCGGCGGCAGCCAGTGCCGCTTCCGTCTTGCCCATCCCCATGGGTGCTTCCAGTATAAGAAGTCCGGGCTGACATATGTTTTCAACCACGTCAAGAACGTCAGCCTGCATCGCATTGGGAGCCGCAAAACCAAAACGTTCTTTGTAGAAAGGAAAATCTGGCGTATAGCCTGCAGGGATCCAGGAGGATGGGGGCAGGTCCAGCCGGTCCCATGCAATGGATAAACGTTGTGCATCGCTGCATTCAGCAAGCGTATCTTCCGGGCGAAAATATGGGAAATAGCGCTCATTGCTGGCGATCCAGTCCGCCATCACCACCAGCCCGCTGAGGAGCACCTGCGCTGTCATGGAGGGTACGGGTAATTCGGAGAGGCTTGCAAAACCAGCCAAATCAAGGGCAAAAGCAATCAGTTCCCTTTGTGCAGCTGTCCATGTCTCCCGACCGGCTTCCTCCATATGATAATGGTCCGCATAGGCCTGAATGGTGCAGTCCATTACTGTGATTTTATCCGGCGGCTTCCCGTGATGGGCACCCAGGATCACCGCCACATTTCTGTGGCACCCGTCCCGCACCAGCAGCTGATAGGTTGCCAGGGCATGGGGCGTCCTCTCCCTGCCTAAAAACTCTTCATATGGTTTCATAGGCAAGCCGGCGTATGACAAATTTTCTGAAATCCATTGATCCAATTCATTGGGTGGAAAGGCATGCTTTGCCTGAAAAACCGGGGTTGCCTTCCCAATATCATGAGCTGCCGCCAGAAAAACAAGCAGAGCACATGCCTCCTCCGGTGCGGAAAGACCCGTTTCAATGGCCTTTTGCGCCCCTGGGGACAACCATCGGTTCCACAGCTTTTTGGCGATGCCTGCACTGTCGGTCAGGTGCTGGGTCAATGGAAGCCAAAGCATTTCTCCCTTTTTGGATTTTTTTGCCCATAGAGCCTGCGCAGAAAGTGACATTTTCTTCATTTATACGACCTCACGCGCTGCTTGTCAGCAGAAAGGAATATCAAATAATGTTGAAAACTATTTTATAGTATACAAACATTCATTCCTCATGTCAACTTTTCCGCTTGCGCCTTCCACACCCCATTAAAGAAATTAAACATTACGAACCAATAAGAAATTGCTTATATTCGTCTAGCGACAGAAGGTCTATAAACGTTTCTTACAACCCCGTTACACCCAAAAAGCCGCCCCCCAAGGAGCGGCTTTCTTAAATCATAAACCTTGAACACTAAATCTATTCACACCTCACCCCACAGTCCCATCCGGTGGTCCTCCTTCTTCCCCTTACCATCCCTCTTCCCCCCAGGGAATCCCGTTCTCCATCGCATACTCTGCGGCGTAAGACCCTTCCGGGGCAACCATATGGAAATCCGGGTCGCAGTCCTCAAAGACGCCTTCCCCCATGCTCACAACGCTGGCAGGAATCGTCGCGGCGGTCAGCCTCTCACAGCCCTGGAAGGCATAGTCGGCAATGCTCTCCACGCCCTCTGGGATCGTCACGGCGGTCAGAGTCTCGCAGTCCGAAAACGCATAGGTTCCGATGCTCGTCACGCCGGCGGGGATCGTCACGGCGATCAGCGCTTCGCAGCCGTCAAACAGATGGTCCGGGATGGCGGGGATGCCCTGGGGAAGGGTGATACCGGTCAGCTTCTCGCAGCCCGTAAAGGCTTTCTCGCCAATGCTGGTCACGCTTTGGGGGATCACCACGCCGGTCAGTCCCTCGCATTCGCCAAAGGCATAGGCTCCGATACTCACAACGCTGGGGGGAATGGTCATGCCGGTCAGCCCCTCGCAGCCATAAAACGCGCCGTCGGGGATGGCCGTCACACGTGGGGGGATGGAGAGGCCCACCAGGCCCTGGCAGCCATAAAAGGCGTTCTCCCCGATGGTCTCCACGCTTTCCGGGATGGTCACGGCCAGCAGTGTCTCGCAGCCCGCAAACGCGCTTTCTCCGATAATGGCAATGTCACCGGGAATCTGATACTCCCTTTGCCTGCTGCCCGAGGGGAAGCACACCAGCCTGCTGTCGGCCTTGCTGTACAGCGCGCCGCCCGCCACAGCAAGGGTGGGGTGATCTGCCGCAACAACAATCTCCGTCAGGTTGGAGCAATAGGCAAAGGGGTTGACGCCCATGGCGGTCAGGCCGGCGGGGAGGGTCACGGCGGTCAGCTCCTCGCAGCCGGAGAAGGCATAGTCGCCGATGCTTTCCACGCTGGAGGGGATCGTCAGGCCGGTCAGTTCCTCACAGCCGGAGAAGGCATTGCTTTCTATGCTCACCAGGCCCTCGGGGAGCACCACATCGGCCAGAGCCTCGCAGCCGGTGAAGGCATACTCGCCGATGCGCACCACGCCCTGAGGGATCGTCACCCTGGTCAAATCGGGGCGGTAGCTGAATACGTTTTCTCCAATGCCGGTCACCGGGTGTCCGTCCAGCTGGGAGGGGATGTCCAGTTCGTCCACGTCCGCATCCTGATTCCAGCCTGTCAGGGTCGCTGTGCCGTCCTCCCCCAGGGTGTACTGGAAATCTCCGCTGACCAAAGATGCCGGGGTCAGCTGCGCCCTCTCCGCGGCTCCGGATGCCGTTACCGCCAAAGCAAGCGCCAGCGCGATTAGCAGGACAAACCATTTTCTCATACCCGATCCCCCTTCGACAAATTTCATACTTTTGTCATTTATTGTAATCCACCTGCGCCCAACTTGCAATACTTGCCCGAAGGATTCACAGGCCGATGGCAACCTTCGGGCTGTCCCCTCATCTGCTCATTTACACATCCTTTCCTTCATGTTACAATGGAAAAAAGGGATACGTTTCGCTTTTCAGAAGGACCGAAAAACCGCATTGTACGTTCACTTCCTGCCTGTATGCAACACACAAGGGACAAGGCGCTCATCAAGAGGGCATCATCAATGAAGAGCGATAATAGCTTGTTTCAAAGCAATGATTTTCATCGGCAGATTCTGGATCATATCTCCGGAGGGATACAGGTTGCGCAAATCCTCACCGATCACAGGGGTGTGTCTGTGGATTTCCGGTTTTTGGATTGCAACGCGGTCTTCGCAGACAGCATAGGGCGTTCCAGGGAAGAAATCATCGGCAAAAAGGTGACGGATTTCTTTCCCGATGTTGAGCCGGAATGGTTCCTCAAATATGGAGAGATCGCGCAATCCGGAAAGTCGGATACCTTTGAGATGTACAATGGTTCCACCAAGTCCTGGTACAGTGTGCTGGCCATTCCTCTGGGGGGAAACAAGCTTGCCATTGTCAGTACGGATGTCACCAGGCGCAAGGTGCTGGAGCAGCAGCTGCATGAGGGTGATGAGCTCATGCACCTCATCCTGGGCAGCTCTCAGGACGGCATCCGGATGCTGGATCTCAGGTCTGGCCGGTATCTCCTCTTCAATCCCGCTCAAGCCAAAATGACAGGGTATACCCAGGAGGAATTGCACCGGATGTCCCAGGAGGAACTCCTGGAAGCCGTTCATCCTGAGGACCGTTTTCTGTTCGAAGAGCAGAAAAAAGCGCTCTCCTCCCGGGAAACCCACTTTCATATAAAGTATCGCTGGAAGGTGAAAACCGGCGATTACCGCTGGTTCAGCGACCGCAAAACCATCCTGCGCGATGAAAAGGGGGAAGCAATCTACCTGCTCACCATCTGCCGGGATATCACCCAGGACAGGCTGGCCCAGGAAGAGCTGAAGGCGGTCAGCCGTGACCTGGCAGACGAATGTGACGCGCTCAAATCCCTGCATGACATAAGCTTCCGCTTGATCACCGAAACCAACCACAACGAAGTGTACCAGGCGATTCTGGGCACCGCCATCCGCCTCACCGGCGCGGACTGCGGCCATATCAAGATGGTTGAACCGGAGGGAGACAGGCTGCAAATCATTGCCCATGCCGGATACTCCCCGGCGTTTCTGCAAAGCTGTGAACGGCACAGCAATCATAAGACCGTATGCCGTCAGGTGATGGAGGAGAAGGTCCGATTCATCGAGGAAGACATCACCCGCAGCCCGCACTTCAGCGGGGAAAACGGTCTGTTGTTTCAGCAGGAAGGTTTCGTCAGCGTTCAATCCACGCCCCTGCTCAGCAGCACCGGTCACCTGCTGGGCATTTTGTCCACCCAGTACAAACAGGCGCACCATTTCAGCCAGCGGGAACTGCGGATGCTGGACCTGCTGTCCCGGCAGGTGGCGGATATGATGGAGCATTGGAAGGTTCATACCGCCCTGGTGGAAAGCGAGCAAAAGGCAAAGGCGCTGGTGGAGGAACTCAAGGAGGAGGACCGCAACAAGGACCATTTTATCAGCGTGCTGTCCCACGAGCTGCGCAACCCCCTGGCGGTCATTCAAATGAGCCTGGATTTGCAAAAGCTGGAACTGGATGAGGATGCAGCCTTCCAAAAGACCTTTGGCATGATCCAGCGGCAGACCCATCATCTCACCCGTCTGATTGACGATTTGCTGGATGTGACCCGCATCAACCAGAACAGAATCCAGCTTAAAAATGGAGCCGCTGGAGTTGGGTCAGCTGATCCGGAACGCCCTGAAGGATTATCAGGCGCTGTTTGAACAAAAGCAGGTCGGCGTGGAAACATCCCTCGGCCCGGACCCTGTGTTTCTCCATGCCGATCCCCTGCGCATGTACCAGGTTATCGGCAACCTGCTGCACAATGCCGTCAAGTTTACCCCCAAGGGAGGCCATGTGCGGATTCTGCTGGAAGCGGATGCGGAGGCGCAGCAGGCAATCCTCCTCCTGGAGGACGACGGGGAGGGTGTATCCCCGGAGCTGATGCCCAAGCTGTTCCACCCCTTTATCCAGGTGGATCAAACCCTGGACCGGAGCCGGGGCGGCCTGGGCCTGGGCCTGTCCATTGTAAAAGGCATGGTGGATCTCCATGGGGGAAACATCCAGGCCACCAGCCCGGGGCCTGGCAAAGGCACCTCCTTTACCCTCCGGCTGCCGCTGATGCCGGGCCATGCCCCAGGTCCCGAAGCGCCTATAAAGGCCGGCACGGGCCCCCACCCCGCGCTGCGCATTCTGGTCATTGAAGACAATGAGGAGCTGGCGGAATCCACCTGCATGCTGCTTCGTCACCTGGGGCATGACGCTGCGGCCGCCTATACCGGGCGGGATGGCATCGCCAAGGCCAGGGAGGGGAAGCCCGATGCCATCTTCTCGGACATCGGCCTGCCGGATATCACCGGGTATCAGGTGGCCATGGAAATACGCGAATTGCCCGGGCACAGGCACACCCCCCTGTTTGCCATCACCGGCTACGGCCAGCCCGAGGACAGGGAGCGCTCCAAAGCAGCCGGCTTTGCCCGGCACCTGGCAAAGCCCATGGGCATGGATACGCTGAAGGCCACCCTGGAGGAGTTTTTTGGGTAGACCGCCCTGCAAGTCAGGCATTGATGCCCCCAGGATAAATCACATTGACAAGCATCCCCCATGCAGTTATAATTTAGCAAATCCTGTTAAATCGTCGGCCGTGCCGTATGTTCTGTTCCATTGCTGTCATGTTTAGGAGATCTGCATGCATCTTTTCGAAATCAGTAAGTCCACCATGATGATTGTCCTCGTAGCGGGACACTTCTTTTCCGGTATCCTTGTGATTGCCTATACCTCCAAGCGGGAAAAAACCAGGGCATTTCATGTCTACCTGCTTTCAAAGTTCCTGCAGCTGTGCTCCTGGAGCCTGCTGGATATCAAAGACCAGATCTCCGGGATGGGGATTATTGCGTTTGGCAACTCGCTGCTCTTTGCCGGGGTAACCTGTGAGCTCATCGCCTTTCTCAGCCTCAAGGACGGCATGCTTAAATCCACGAAAAATTACATTGCGTTGACGGCCGGATGTATTTTCGCTTTCTGTCTGGCCACGGGGCTGGGCGTTGCCGAGAACGTCCGCATTGCCATGGCTTCCGCCTTCCTGGCACTCCAGATGGCCTACCCCGTCTTCCGCCTTCTGACGGACAAACAGGGAACCATGCTGCAAAGGCTCATCGCCGCCTGTTATGGCATCAACGTGCTGATGCTGATTCTGCGGGCTGTCATATCCCTCACCACCAACCTGAACATGCACCTGGGCATGGACAGCACCTACAGCACCCTCCTTTTCGTGTTTCTCTATCTGGACATGATTGCCGGAAGCACCGGCTTTATCCTGATGCACAAGGAAAAGCAGGACGCGGAGCTGCTGAAGGCTGCCTCCCTGGACGGGCTCACCCATATCTTCAACCGCCAGACCTTCGAAAAGCGCGCCGAGGAAATGATCTCCATGCACGCCCGCAAGCAGGAGCGCCTCTCCTTTCTGGTTCTTGACATCGACGATTTCAAGAACGTAAACGACACCTTCGGCCATCAGACGGGCGATCTGGTGCTGCGGCATTTTGCGGACACCATCGCCGGCCAGCTTCGCAATTACGACCTTTTTGGCAGGTTTGGCGGCGAGGAGTTCGCCATTTTGCTGCCCCAGACCGGTGTGCAGGATGCCCAGGTTACAGCGGAGCGGCTGAGGGCCGCGGTGGAGGCTTCCCCTGTGTACACCCGCGGCAAATCGTCGGCCGTCGGCCAGGCCATCCGTTTTACCGTGAGCATCGGCGTATCCACCCTGATTCCAAGCGGGCAGGGGGACATCGAAACCCTCTACCGGCTGGGGGACCAGGCCATGTACCAGGCAAAGGCCCGGGGGAAAAACCGGGTGGAGGCAGCCTGAGCGGGAAAGTTCCGCTAGAGCTTCAACGCTTCCCGGATTGCTTCGGAGCTGGGGCCGTCCATCAGGGCCGGGTCATAGTGCCGCTGGGGGTAGCGCTGCTCCAGGGCCAGGTCCCGGAAACCTTCAGCCCCCCGCTTCATCCCGGCCCGTCCTTCCCCTGCCAGCACCGGCTCATCCTCCCAGCGCCTCTGGCTCAGCCAGGTGGCCGGATGGGGAATAAACCGCCCGCCCTCCCGCTGCCACTGCTCCCCCTGGCGCTGGGCGCTAAGGGCATCCAGCATCCGCCCCTGAAGCTCCGTCCCCGGGGCAAGCCGGCGGTAGGCCCTGCGGGCCGTCTCCTTGCCGGCCTTGCGGGGATATCCCTCCCAGAAAGCCTCAAAGGCGTCTTTCACCCCCTCCCCCTCCCCCTGGGGGGCTTGGGGGGGTGTTTTTTGTGTTTGGTTTGTCTTTGTCTTTGTCTTTGTATAGTGAATGGGCCCGGTATGCGGCTCGCTTTGCGGCTCGCTTTGCGGCCCGGTTTGCGGCCCGGGTTGAGGTTCGGTTTGCGGCTCACTCTGCGGCTCACTCTGCGGCTCACTCTGCGGCTCACTCTGCGGCTCACTCTGCGGCTCGCTTTGCGGCTCGCTCTGCGGCTCGCTTTGCGGCTCCCGGGCTTCCTCCTCCCGGGTGGAGTAGTCCATGGTGATGTCCAGCATCCGGTACCGGGCGCAGGCCCGGCCCGACTGCGCCTGCCACTCAATGAGGCCGCTGCGGGCCAGGGTCTCCCGGGCCCGCTTCACCCCGGACAGGGAAAGGCCCGCATCATGGGCCAGGGAGGACAGCGCCACGCCAAAGGACTCCGGATGCCCCAGTTCGTTGGAAGTACCCAGCAGGGCATACCAAAGGGCCACGGCGGGGGCCTGCAGTTCCTGCCGGGTGCGCTGAATCAGGCGAAAAGCTCTGATCTGTTCAAAATAACGCATGAATTCCTGCCTCCCGTTTCAGATAGCGAACATGTGTTCTGTACCCTCCCCCACAGGATACCACACTTCCCCATGTAACGGAAGGCTTCCGGCCCAGGATGAGACGGCATGAGACATCATGAGACAAAAATCCGTGTCTCATTGTTTAGAATACTGAAAAAGTTTTGTATGACTTTGCGGGGTGTTTGCAATCATTTTGTCACATTTGGCTCCTCCCGGCCACAAAACCCAACCCACGCAACGTTTACACGCAAAACCAGGCAATATCAAGGCTTTGATGCTCTATCCCTTGTGTGGCAAGGGGTTGCTGGAGCTGACCCCATACTTCAAATTATTACAAGGTTCGCTACATTTATTACGTCCGCCACAGGTGGTGTAACAAAAAATTAGGACTACAAAATGTGCCTGGCCTAGTGGAAAACCTTGTATGCAAATACGATATGTGGTATGATCCACTTGAATAAACCCGAACTCCCAAGCGACAATTTATGACAATTCTGCAAATGAATGGGGCGAACGTATGGGTACGAATACTTACTTCCTTTTCATTGCACTCTTGGGAATCGTCGCGGTGGCGTACTTCCTGTGGCTGGATCACAAAAGGAGCCGGCTGCTCTGCCTGAGGGTTAAGAAGCTTCACGCCTCCCCCATGTTTGCGGCACTGGCGCCTATGCTTAAAAACGCCCAAAATCGGCCCATCGAGCAGCTCACCGTGGACAAAACCGGAGTGGTTATCCGCTTCCTCCACCCCGCAGGCTCCGAGTTGCGCTTTCACCTGCGGGATCTGGGCTATGGGTACCTCTCCCAGGAAAAGCAGGAAGCGCTGGTGGTCCTGCTGGAGCAGTTCCTGCCCCGGGTGGCGGACGTGCATCGCTATTCCTTCAAGAAAAAGCGCACCCTCCTGCTGAACGGCCATTACGAATCCTACTACCAGTACACCATCCTGAACTCCTACAAAACCAGCCTGGTCCGCGCGCCCTATTATGACGGCAGCAGCCGCAAGCTCTCCTTCCCCAGTTGGTAAAGCCGCCCAGCACAGAACGTTTTGTGTTGGGCGTTTGCCTTTCCGGTTTCACCCGCCTGGTTTTGGGATATCCTTCAATCAGGAACCCACGTACATCCCCTGATGAGATTAAAGGAGAGACGCCCATGAAGATACTGTACGAAACCTCAGCCCTGTCCACCGGCGGCCGCAACGGCCGGGTCCATGTAGACAATACTCCCCTTCACTTTGAAATGGCCACCCCCGCGGAAATGGGCGGAAACAAGGCCGTGGGCTTCAACCCAGAGCAGCTGTTTGCAGCCGGATATGCCGCCTGCTTTGGTAGCGCCATTCAGCACGTGCTGAAGACCCGCCGCCTGTCCCTGCCAAACCCCGATGTGCGCGCCACCGTGGGCCTGGGCAAGAACGAATCCGACGATTACCAGCTGGCTGTAAAGCTTACCGTCACCCTGCGTGGTGTGGACCAGGCTGAGGCCGAATCCATCGTGGCCGAGGCACACCAGGTCTGCCCCTACTCCCGGGCCACCCGCGGCAATGTGGAAGTCACCCTGGTGGCAAAGGCAGAGTAAGGTACCCTCCCCTGGTCGGGGATAGGCCTCCTTTCCCATAAGCAATCACAGAAAGACCGGTTCAGGCCGGTCTTTTTGCATGGGTGTGACGGTTCATGTCTGCTTAAGGGCAAAGGGATAGCAGGCCAGCCGGCCTAGGGCAGCAGCCGGCTCCCCTTGATGGTCGTCTCCAGCCTGCTTTCCACGTATTCCCGAAAAATCACAAATAGATCGGTTCTGTCCTCCCCCAGCAGCCCGGCCTCTCCCACGGCCTTTAGCGACTCCTGCCCCAGCACCGCCCGCATCCAGTCCACCTGCGCCGCAGACAGCCGGTACGTGCCGCTGCCAGCGCACCCGGCGCACACCAGCCCTCCGGCCTCCACGTCCAACAATGCGCCTCCGCTGATGCCAAGGGGCGTGCGGCAATGGGCGCAGTGGTTCATCCGGGGCTTGTAGCCAATCACGCCGGCATAGCGCAGTAAAAAGGCGGTTGTGAGGCTCAGGGGCAGCTCCTCCTCATGGTAGGCAAGGCCGCCCAGACCCTCCAGCAGCAGGGCGTACAGTTCCGGGGCAGCCTCGCCGGGCTGGACGGCCGCCAGGGCAAGGCCCAGCAGGTAGCCGGCGCAGGTCAGGCGGTAGGGGTCCAGGCGCAAGGGGTAGTAGGTGTCGGCAATGGCGCAGGAGGTGAGGGTGTAGCGGTCCTGGGAGCGAAACAGCACAAACTCCCCCTGAGCAAAAACCTCGCCGGCGGTCAGCAGCGGGCTCTTGGGCCGCCGGCAGCCCCTGGCCAGCGCGTCCACCCGCCCCTTCTCCGGGGAAAAAAGGGTGAGCATCCGGTCATGATCCCGATAGTTGGCGTGGCGCAGCACAATGCCGCGCATCGTTTCCGAAGGCATGGCCCCGCCTCCTTCCGCTCCCATTATACCACAGCCCCGAACGTTTGCAGAAAAAACAATGGAAAGATTCGCGTTCTTGTGATATACTCTGCCTCAGGAACCCTCTGGGCAAAGGAGATCGACCCATGGACAAAGTACGGCGGAATGAGCGCATGGCCGCGCTGACGATGCTCCTGACCGCCTCCCCCAACCGGATCTTCACTCTTTCCCATTTCGCCAAGCTCTTTGGCGCCGGAAAATCAACCGTAAGCGACGATGTCAAACTCCTGCAGGGGGTATTAAGCGCTTATGGATTAGGCAAACTGGATACCGTCACAGGCGCTGCCGGCGGCGTGCGCTACCGGCCGGAGCTCACCAGGGAGGACGCCCGCGGTTTTATCGCGCAGCTGTGCAAGGAGCTCAGCGACCCTTCCCGCCTGCTCATCGGAGGCTTTCTCTACCTGGCGGACATCCTGGCCCAGCCCCGGATCGCACGCAAAATGGGGATGATCATTGCCCGGCGCTTTTATGACGCCGCGCCGGACTTTGTGCTCACCATGGAAACCAAGGGCATTCCCGTGGCCCTGATGACCGCCGACGCCCTGGGCGTCCCCCTGGTGATTGCCCGGCGGTCCAGCAAGGTGTATGAGGGCTCCTCGGTGAATATCAACTATGTTACCGGCTCCTCGGCCATCGAGACCATGAGCCTGAGCCGCCGCGCGGTGAAGGAAGGCCAGCGGGCACTGATCGTGGATGATTTTTTAAAGGCCGGAGGCACCGCCAAGGGCATGGCCGATCTGATGGCGGAGTTTCACGTTCAGGTGCTGGGTTCCGCTTTCGTGATGGCCACCGCCGCGCCCAAACACAAGCTGATCAGCGGGGAGCTGTCCCTGATGGTGATGGGCCAGGACCCGGGGGAAAACCCCTGGGTGAAGCCCGGCAACCTGCTGGAGGAAGCCCCCCTGCCCCATGACGCGATAAACAAGGAGCTGAGCCTATGAAGAAAACCCTGGGCTGGATCGTGGAAGCACCTCAAAATCCCCTGCTGGACCGTCCCCTGCTGGGCCGTGTTTCCAGGGAGCATGTGCGCCAGGCCATGGAGGATGGCGGCGTGCTGGTTGCCGACGACCAGGCGGCATTCTCCACCCCCTATGACCTGGTGCTGCTGGTTCGGGAGGACGCCCCCTGCCTCACCCCGGCCCTGCTGCACTCCCTCATGCAGGCCGTGGGCGGCGGCACCGCCACCAGCGGCGCGCTGCTCTCCGCCAAGCGGGAGGCCCTGGCCATGGTGATGCCCCGGGAGAAATGGTTTGCCGCCGTCCAGTCCTATGCCCTGTCCGCCCGGGAGATCGCCAAGATGCTGCTCAGCGGCCGGGACGACAAGGAGGGCGGCCAGGGCCACAAGGCCACCGCACCCGAAGCCTGCATCGCCGTGGACGACGGCCCCAGCTTCTGCGCCGCCTATGGCATCCTGCGGGAAACCATCATAAGCCGCCACCTGGCGGCAGGGGTTCTTCTGCTGGATCCCCGGCGCACCATCATTGAGGCCCAGGTGACCATCGCCCCCGGCGTCACCATCTATCCGGACAATGTGCTGATGGGCCAAACCGTCATTGCGGAGGGCTGTGTCCTCTACCCCAACAACCGCCTGCAAAACGCCCGCGTGGGCAGGGATACCACCCTGGAAAGCTCCGTGCTGCTGGACTGCGAGGTGGGCGGGCACAACACTGTTGGCCCCTTTGCCTATCTGCGCCCCGGCACCAAGGTAGGCGACCATTGCCGCATCGGCGATTTTGTGGAGGTTAAAAACAGCTCCATCGGAGATCACACCAAGATCAGCCACCTCACCTACGTGGGCGACAGCGACCTGGGCCAGAACATCAACCTGGGCTGCGGCGTGGTGTTTGTCAATTACGACGGCAAGGCAAAAAAACGCTCCATCGTGGAGGACAACGCCTTCATCGGCTGCAACTGCAACCTGGTGGCCCCCGTCACCGTGGGGGAAAACGCCTACATCGCCGCAGGCTCCACCGTTGTGGAAAACGTGCCGCCGGATTCTCTGTATGTAGCCCGCTGCCGCGCAACCATCAAGGAAGGCTGGGTGACCCGCAGGAAGGAAGAGGGGAAGCTGTAAGACGCCGCACCCCTCATCCCCCATACAAAAGCAAGAAAGGCAGAGCAACCAGTGAAGCTTTCCCGCAGGGAACATCACCGGAGGGACCCGGTTACCCCCTATATACAGCAGCTTCGCACCACATGTATTCTGGTGCTGATCCTGACATTTTGCCTGGGGGCCACGCTGTATGCCCATTCCCTGAAGGAAAGCCAAACCGTGTCCACACCCGTCTCCCCGGTGGCGGATAAAATCAACGCCGCCCTTCAAAAGCTGAGCTCCCGCGGAGCGCAGGACATTGCAGCCCTCCAGACGACCGCCTGGTCTCCAAACAAGGTCAAGGCGGAGCTTGTTATTGTGGGCCTTTGTCAGGAAAAGCAGATGAAGGAGCTTCTGTCGGCCCTTGCGGAGCACAACCTCCACGCCACATTTTTCATCACCGGAGGGGATATCTCCCGGTATCGCAGCAGCCTGCTTTTGGCGGGCACCGGCGGCCACTCCATCGGCGTAACCGACGGGGAGGCCATTTCCTCCACAGGCGCCGCCACAAGCAGGTCCATCGTTACCGAGCTGTGCCGCACCGGGATGGCCGTTCAGCAAATCGCGGGGATCCGCCCCACGCGGGCGCTGGCTCTTGCGCTGCCGGGAGAGGAGCGCCTGGCCGCCGCCTACGCCTGCGCCCTGGATGCGGTGGTGGTGCCCACCCGGGTGGTACCCCCATCCCAGACCCCGCAGCAGATAGAGGAAACGCTGCAAAGCCTGTCCCGGGGCTCCATCCTGTGCGTGCGCCTGGACCAGATGGAGCAGGAGCCGGCGGATTCCTTTTCCCATTTGTGCAAGGCCCTTGCGGATACCGACCTCTCCCGGAAGGCCCGGCGTCTGCTGGCCGAGCCCTATGCCCCCGCGGCGGAGCAAAGCCGGGTGTATACCACCGAGCGCGCGGCAGCCTTCACCTTTGCCGTGCTGAGAAACCGGGCGGAAGTGGAGGGCGTGCTGAGCGCGCTGCAGGAGGTCAAGGGAAAAGCCACGTTCTTTGTAACCCGGGATGACCTGGCGGACTCCCGGGACCTGATTGCACGCATCCTGCAAAAGGGCCATGCCCTGGGCATCGCGGTGCAGGCCACCCGGTTTTCCTCCGCCCAGGCGCTGCTGGAAGAGCTGCTGTCCATCCAGGAAGAACTCCGCACTTCATTTTCGTACTCAGGGGATCTGCCGGTCCGCCCCCTGTCCGGCGGCAGCACCCTGCACCTGGAGCATGCCTGCGGTGCGGGTAGCTTTACACTGCTGTCCGCCATGCTCTATCCCGTCAAAGAGGAGGACAGACGCAGCACAGACGCCGCTATCCTGTTGCAAAAATACTTTGCAAAGGAAGAAGTGGCGCTGCAGCGGGGAGAAATTGTGCATTTCCAGATGAATACCTATCTGAGCAGCGATACCCTCCTGGGCGATCTGGTCCGGCTGGTGGCCACCCGGCGCAATATCTACCCGCTCAAGCCCGTGATGGAAATCCTGGGAAACAGTCAGTATACCTACCGCTACCCCCTGGACCCGGACACGATCCTTCCCGAGGTGAAGAATGCCATCCACCCCGGGCAACTGAGGGGGGATGCAATAGATACCATCGCCAAGCGGTACTATGGCATTCGTTGGGTGAGCATCTCAAACTATTTGCCCGGCTTTACCAACGAGGAAATCCGCAGGCTGGACAAGAAGGGCCTGATTCCCAACAGTCAGAACTATATCTTTCTCACCTTTGACGACTGGGGAACCGACCGGACCATCACCGGCCTGCTGGACGTGCTCAAAGCCCATCACGCGCAGGCAACCTTCTTTGTGCGCACCAACTACATACACAACAATCCCAATTTACTCCGGGCCATCGCCATGGAAGGGCATACCATTGCCAGTCACACCCGCTCCCACATTCCCCTGGCAAACGCGGATCCATCCAAAAAATTCTATACGGAACTGACCGACGCCCAGGTGAAGGCATTGCAGAGCGATCTGCTGGCCAGCTATCAGGATCTGCAGGAAGTGGTGGGAGACATTTCGATCAATGGCCGGCCGGCGCTCAGCAGGCTGTTTCGGCCGCCCACCCTGGCCGTCAGCAAAGCCGGGCTGTACACGGTGTTTGACTGCGGCTTTACCTACTCCGTCTCCGGAAGCATCACCACCCAGGATTATGAAGCCAAGGACGCGCAAACCCTGGTAAATCTCATGAAGCGCAATACCAAAAGCGGCGCGGTCTTCGTCATGCACTTCTCGGACAACTCCGTCCATACCGCCGCTGCCCTGGATCTCTACCTCAGCGAGATGGAGTCCCGCTCCGGCAGCCAGACCTATCAGTTTGTCAGCCTAAGCGAGGTGCTCAGGTAACCACATACTTCCCATACCCCATGTCCACCAGCTTTTCATAGGACGCCCACGCCGCCTGCGGGATCTCCTGGGGCAGCTGATAGCCCACCCTGGCAAATACGTCCATCCGCTGAAAGTCCCCCACCAGGCTGCTGATCATCTCCTCTTCCTCCACCCCATCCCGGAGCATCTCCGCCACATAGTCCCGCAGGGAGGCGTTTCCGGGGGCGACCACCACATGCACCTGAGGCCACTGCTTGCCCATCGCCGCCCACACCCTGCGGGTCATGTAGGGTTTATGGACGGCGATAATGGTTTTGGGGACAAGCCCCCTTTTTTCCAGCAGCTCCCTGGCAAAGCGGATGTTCTCCCCCGTGTTGGTGGCTTTGTTTTCAACGAAGATCTTATCCTGCGGCACGCCCTCCTCCCGGGCGATTTCCGCGAACAGCTCCGCCTCGGGCTTTGGAAACACCCCCAGCGTGCCCTTGCCCAGATACCCGGTGAACAGAATCCAGGGAGCCCACCCGTCCAGATACAGCCGCGCCGCCCGGCGGGCCGTGGTCACGTCATGGCTGCCAAAGCCGATGATCCCATCCGCCGGCTGCAGGGGGTCCTCCCGGTAGAGGTACTTCCACAAATCTTCCAGATAGTCGTATTTGTCCATGGTTTCAGCCCTTTTCCAGCATTTTTCCTGTGTGTTTCCCATGTTCTTCCATCATAACAGATTTTGCTCCCCATGAACACCTTCCCCGTAACGGCATGATGATGTAGAAACACATTGTACATTCCATGGAGAAGCACAGGGGATTTTGTGGTATCATGGAAGAGTCCTGTACGGGGCCTCCATAAAAGGGAGGAAATCCAACAATGAAAAATGTGTGGAGACATTTCTGCGGAAGGAACGAGTATTTAGTCGGCGCAGACAGCCGTCTCTTGCAATGGAGTTTAAAATGTCTATTCATGTATTGGTAGAAAATGAGCCGCATTTGGCGGCTCTGTTACATCCTTATTACCGGGTGTCATTTTCTCACAACCTGTGCGAGATCCTCCATATGCTGGAAAGCAGCGCTGTGGATATGGTGATTGCGGGCAGTGAAGCACTTCTGGATAGTGGCTACTGTGACAAAATAATCTTTTATCCCCGCAGGCACAAACCGGACACCGCTCAAAAGGCCATCCAAAAAGGCGTAGCAGGCTATGTGGTGAAGGCGGAGGGATACCAGAGAATCCTGCAGGAGGTGCAGCGCTTTGCAGATCGGCTGGAAAGCGCCAATCTGCCCCCGGATGAGAGGCAAAAACGCTTGACATCAGCATTGCCATTGCTGCAAAACTCGGTGCTGCTCAATGTGTTTGAGTGGATGACCAAGGATGAAGCGCAAAAGGAAATGCGTTCCCACCATGTAGACATCGACGTACAGCGGCCCGTTATGCTGGTGGCCATCCGCATTGACGAATTCCCGGACGCCTTTAGTCCCGCGGAGGATTTTTTGATGCTAATGCAGGTCAACAACCTCATTCACAATCTGCTCCGCGGCCCGCTGAAGGCCTATCACGCATCCTTTGAGCACCGAAATATGGTGTGGATACTGCAAACGGAAGAGGATACCTGGGAGCCGCTGAAGAGTTATATACCATTGCTCACCCAGGTGCAACTCCTCACCAAGGAGAAGTTTGACATTTCCCTGAGCATCATCTATGACCGTTGGATTGCCTTTGACGATATTCATACCCATTACCAAAGACTGCTGTCGATCCTCAGCCTTGTCTCCGTCAATGGTGAGGCCGGTGTGTTTTCCGACTGCGATTTTTACCAAAACCGCCTGTGTGCAGCGGATCCCGAGGATCAGTTGTTGCTTTACAAAGGCATCGATGATCTGAAAATCGCCTTGAACGCTCAAAACCTGCTCTCTTTTCAAAGGGTTTTAAAGGAATTGCTATATGGACCCCGCCCAGCCGATTTCGCCCACAAGCTGGAAACCTACCACATCCTGTGCAGCATAATGCTGGAGTACATTGAAACCCACGGCCTGTATGAACAGATGCTCCACAAGCCGGAAGATTTTGAGCTGTTTCAAACCTATAAAGGCCGCAAACAACTCATGGCCGCCCTATGCGATCTGGCAGAGAGATTCTTTGCCCAACGGGACAACGGATATAGAAAACGGGGCAATACCACGTTGGTGGCAGTACACACATTTATTCAGAAGAACCTGGCTGGAGATCTGTCCTTACAGACCATCGCCAAAGCGCTCTATCTGAACCCATCCTACCTGTCCAGGTGGTACAAACAGCAAACAGGCCACACTCTTTCAGACGAAATCTCCACCCGCAGGCTACAGCTGGCCAAGAAAATGCTCCTCCGCAGCGAGATGAAGATAACCCAAATCGCTAAGGTGAGCGGTTTTGAATCTGCAGCTTACTTTTCTCGCATCTTTACAAAGAAGGAGGGAATTTCTCCCTCTCAGTGGCGAAGCCAGCGCGGAGAATGTAAAAATAAGATATGAAAAGTAAACATTGTACAATAGAAAATCGCAGCACAAGCCTCTATGATAGAGGAAAGGCACCCGTGCCGACGATAGAGAATAAGGAGTGAAATCAATGAAAGGGTACAAAATTCTATCCATGATTCTGTCCCTGGCGTTGCTGGTGGGCGTCATCCCGTCTGTGGCCATGGCAGAGCAGAACGGGTACGGAATCGTAGCCGTCCGGCCTATTCCGGACGACATCACCTTCCCCGAGGGCGATTCGCTGGAGAACAATATCTGGACACGCCTGTACGAAAGCGAATTGGGTATTCATCTCACTTATGAGTGGATGACCCCCGTGGCGCAGTATGAGCAGAAGTTGAACCTTTCCCTCACTACGGGTCAACTGCCAGATGTGTTTCAGGTGAACGCAGCCCAGCTCATGCAACTGGTGGATGACGAGATGCTGGCGGATCTGTCCGGTGTGTACGAGAGCCATGCTTCCCAGTACACCAAGGATGTGCTGATGCAGGACGGTGGG